>JMBV01000088.1_pt1 | contig 35169 bp, 69 predicted proteins | sample 616531 | NCBI WGS metagenome assembly JMBV01 (sample SAMN02727904, study PRJNA239997) | anaerobic digester metagenome | biome: anaerobic digester; isolation source: mesophilic anaerobic digester inoculated with municipal waste water sludge... | place: Germany: Bielefeld University, CeBiTec ...
AAGATAAAAAAATATTATGACTGGAGCTATTAAGGACCATACATTTAATCCAAATGATAGATATCCAAGGGCGAGAATTGAGGCTAAGGAAATGCAATATCTATACAATGATGGTACATTATATTATTTTATGGACAATGAAACCTATGAACAATTGCCTTTAAATAGTGAAGATGTAGAGGATGCAATTATATATATTAAGGAAAATAGTAGTGCTACTATTAGATTCTATCAAGGGAAACCCTTTGATGTAGAGGCTCCAAATTTTGTAGAATTAGAAATTACCCATACAGAGCCAGGAGTAAAGGGAGATACTGCTACAGGCGCTACAAAGCCAGCTACTTTAGAAACTGGGGGGCAACTGTAAATGTACCCTTATTTGTAAATATAGGTGATATAGTGAAAATAGACACTAGGACAGGTGAGTATTTGTCTAGAGTATAGGCAATAATATAAATATATTATTTAAGGAGGGATTTAGATGGATTATTTGTATCAAAAGGTAGCCTATTTAAAGGGTCTAGCTGAAGGCTTAGGTATTGAAGAGGAATCAAAAGAGGGTAAACTATTATTACATATAATTGATACCCTAGAGGATTTCGCCGATGTCATAAGTGAAATTGCGGAGGAACAAGAGGAATTAGAGGAGTATGTAAACTATATAGACGAAGACTTAACTGATGTAGAAGAAGATCTATATGGATTAGATGACGAAGATTTTTATCCTTTTGAAGATTTTGATGAAGAGGATTTCGATCACATTGACTTCGATATTATTTGCTGCAATGATGAAGAAGATTTTGATATAGACGAATAAAATTATTTTTTTAGGACTTAAAACCTTAAGGTTTTAAGTCCTAATTTTTTTGCATAATTTTTTTGCCATTCATATTTATATATAAAGGAGGACAGGTTATGAAATCAGATGATATTAATATATATAATAAAGTTTTAGAATACATTTGTTTAGAATTAAGCCATTCCTTGGGAGTCATCGACAATGAATATAAAAAAAAGTATAGAAGAGATTAGATTGAGAGTAGGGATGCCATTAAATGTTTATTTAAAGGGGGGGGAAGATTATTTTGTCTCCCCAAATGGAAGATTAAACAAAGGGGAGAGAGATGGTATATTGGTTCAATCTAATCATATTTATAAAACTTTCCAATTAATTAGTAATTATTCTATTTATGCATTTCAGGAGGAAATTAGAAATGGCTTTATAACATTAAAAGGAGGACATAGGGTAGGGGGGGTAGGTGGTAAGGTTCTATATGGAAACAATGGAATTGAAACCATTAAAAATATTTCGTCCTTAAATATTAGAATTGCTAGAGAAAAAAATTGGAGTTTCAAATAATATTCTTCCGTATATTTTAGATTTTCATAATTCCATATATAATACATTGATTATTTCCCCACCTCAATGCGGAAAAACTACATTATTAAGAGATATAATTAGAAATTTATCCAATGGAGACTTGCCAAAAAGAAGGGGGGGTTTTAAAATAGCTATCATAGACGAACGTTCGGAATTATCTGGCATGTATAATGGTGTACCTCAACATAATATTGGCATAAGGACAGATGTATTAGATGGCTGTAATAAAAAAAAGATGGTACTACAATTTTAATAAGGGCCATGTCTCCAGATATTATTGCAATGGATGAAATTGGAGGTATAGGGGGGGATGTGGAAGCTATTCACGAGAGTTTAAAAGCAGGCATAAGGGTTATAGCCACAGTTCATGGGAATAGTTTAGAGGATTTATTATCTAAGAGAAGTCTTAGAATTTTAATTGAAGAAAGAGTCTTCGATAGGTATATTTTTTTTAGACAATTCCATGGGAGTAGGGACAGTTAAAGAAATTCTCCAAGGTAAAGATTTTAAACCCATAAGAAAATAGAGGGGGAAATCCGATGTTTTATCTAAAAATAATAGGTTCGGCACTAATTGTATTCTCTACTGGCATTATGGGCTATTGTTATGGAAAACAATTTTCCAATAGATTAAACAATCTAATTTATATGGAACAGTGTATAAAGATATTAGAAACAGAAATTGTATATGGTAGCAATTTGTTAACTGAAGCATTAAATAATGTATATCTCAGAGGAAATAAAAAAAAGTATCCTTTATATTTAGGGAAATAAAAGATCATCTTTTAAATAATAGGGAAGGAGATGTATATAGTAGTTTTTTTAGTAGTATCTAATTCCCTAAAAAAACACATTAAGTTTCAAGGATGAAGATATAGATCTTTTTTTTATCCTTAGGAAGGGTATTAGGTTCTTCTGACAGAAGGGACCAGGAGAAAAACTTTAGTTTAATCCTAAAACAAATTTCCTTCCTAGAGGTCAATGCCAGAATAGAAAGGGATAAAAGTGAAAGAATGTTTAAAGGCTTGGGAATACTATTAGGCTTTACAATTGTAATAATACTATTATAGGAGAGATAGATATGGATATTGATTTAATCTTTAAAATAGCTAGTATAGGTATATTATTATCTATACTTCATACATTATTAAATAAGGCAGGTAAGGAAGAATTTGCCTACATCATCAATTTAGTTGGGGTTATAATTGTATTTGGTATGGTAATTACTTTGATTGCAAAGTTTTTCAATGATATAAAAAGCATTTTTAGACTCTATTAACGGATGTGATAATATGGAGATTTTCAAAATTGTATCCATTGGGATAATAGCTACACTATTATCAGTTTTTCTTCGTCAATCTAATAGAGGAGATTTTGCATTATTAATTAGTCTAGTAACTGGATTGATTATATTTTCTTTTATATTAGAAAAGTTAAAATATATAATTCATACTTTAAATCAATTAATAAGAGGTACAAATGTAGAGTTGGCTTATTTTTCCACCATAATAAAGATAATTGCTATTGCTTATTTAATAGAATTTGGTTCGCAAATCTCCAGAGATGCAGGAGAGGATTCCATTGCAAATAAAATTGAATTAGGTGGAAAGGTCATAATGATGGTATTGGCTATGCCAATATTATTGACACTAATGGATTTAATTATAAAAATACTTCCTTAAAGGTGAAAATAATGTATAAAAAAATTGACTTTAATTTTTTTTCTAATATTCATGATTTTCCTCATTCCAAACTCTTCTATTGCACAGGAAAATCATGAAGATTTAGATTTAATAGATAGGTTTTACGAGAACAATTAAACAATTTAAATATTGAGGAACTGGAATTAGTATTAGAAGACATATTTAGGGGGGGAGATATAGATTATCCTAAAATTAAAATCAAGGATGCTATTATATCTACTATAAATGGAAAAAGATACTAAGTTTTAATGAAATATTATCTGTAATATTTAATTTATTTTTATTGGAAATTAGGGACAATTTAATTTTAATTATACAAATTTTTGCTATAACCATAGCCTTTGCACTATTGACAAATTTAGCATCTTCTTTTCAGAGAGAAAATGTTACCCAATTAGCTCAATATGCTTGTTATACTATTTTAACCATGCTAAGTATTAATAGTTTTGTACTGGCATTAGAATTAGGGAAAAAAAACTGTGATACAAATGGTGGATTTTATGCAAATAATATTGCCTATACTATTAAGTCTGTTGACAATAGTTAGTGGCCCAAATACTAGATTATTATTTCATCCTATAATACTAGGCAGCATGGGGGATTATAGCCTCTATAGTTAAGAATCTAATATTTCCACTAATACTCTTTTCCTTTATTATAGGGATAATTGGGAATATCTCTGAGAAAGTTCCCTTTTTTTCAGTTATCAGAACTAATGAGGCAAATAATCGTAGGGGGGGTAGTAGCTGGTGCATTAACAATATTTATTGGGGGGTAATTACCATATTTGGCATAGGAAGCAAAGTAGATGGTATAACTATCCGAACGGCCAAATTTGCTGTAGATAATTTGGTGCCAATAGTAGGGAAATTTTTATCAGATGCGGTAGAAACTGTAGTTAGTTGTTCTGCAATATTAAAAAAATGGAATTGGACTAATTGGACTGATTATACTGTTTTTAATATGTGTAATTCCTATTATTAAAATAGTGACCCTAATACTAAGTTATAAAATCATAGCTGCAATTGCACAGCCTATTGCATCAGAAAATATAATTAACTTTTTCAATGAAGTGGGGGGGAAAGGATTATTACTTATAATGATAGGAGTTTTATCAGTGGCCACTATGTTTTTTTATAACTATTGCAATTGTAGTTGAACTAGGCAATGCTACAATAATGCTCAGGTAGGTGTTAATATGAAAATCGTAGAATTTTTAAGCTTATGGTTAAGAGATATTGTTTTAGTTTTTATATTTATATCTATAGTGGAAATTATAATTCCAAATGGCAATATGAAAAAAATATATTAATATGATTATAGGTTTTTTTTAATAATATTTACTATTATAAATCCATTTATAAAGTTATTTCAAAAGGATTATAATTTTAATAAAAATTTCTATGAAAAACAAATAGAGGGTATTGATTTTCTATATAGGAACAACGAAGAGCTAAAAAAAATACAAGAGGAACAAATAAAAAGTTTTTATATTGGAAAATTTGAACAAGATTTAGAAGAATTAATAGCTAAGAGTACAGATTATCAGGTAGAAAGAATTCAAACTACATTTAACGAAGGGAATGGAAGCGAACCCCTAGGGATTAAAATCTTCTTAATAGAAGGAGAGAAAAACATGGAAAAAAAGAATATAATTCAAATAAAAAAATTCAAGAGGTATCCATTCAAGAGGACGGGAATAGCAGGACAAAATATATGGAAATAGAGAATAAGAAAATTAAAAAAAGTATATCAGAATACTATAAATTACCTGAGGAAAATATAAGATTCTTTTTAAATAATATAGGGGGGGAAGGTGAATCAGATGGATAAATTGATTCATAAATTAAAGGCACTTTTAGAAAAATGGACAATAAAAGATAATCTATAATTCATTCATAATTTTAATTATTGGAATCATATTTTAATAATAGCGAATATTTTTTTTAGACTATAAAAAAAGATTTAGACACTAACTCACAATTAAATTCTATAGGGCTGGAAAACACTAATATAGATCAGGATTATACTACAATTTTAGAAAGAAAATTAGAAGAAATACTAGGAGAATTAAAGGGAGTAGGAAAAGTAAAGGTAATGGTAACTTTAGAGGATACTATAGAAAAAGTCCCGGCTTTTAATACAAATAAAACAATGAAACTACTAGTGAAATAGACTCTCAGGGAGGAACAAGGGAAATTGTAAGGGAGGATATGAGCATACAAATGGTAACTAGCAATGATGGTAACCTAATGTTTATAAAGGAAATAAAACCCACTGTACGTGGGGGGGTTATAGTAATAGCAGAGGGGGGGCGGAAAATTTAGAAGTGAAGGAAATGCTTTATGAGGCAGTAAAGACAGTATTAGGTATATCTGGCAATAGAGTTGAGGTATATTCAAGTAAATAGGGGGGGATATAGATGCTTACTATGAAAAAGCCAGTTATAATCTTGGTGCTAATTGTATTATTGTTTTTTTAGCGGTTATATTAATCACAATTTAACTCTTAGGGCTAATTCCAAAGTTTCATCGGATTATCAAAGATATGAGGAATTTGAAATGGTAAAGAGATTTGAATTAGATGAAAAAGATTTAGTGGAAGCCATTTCTGAGGGGGGGATGGAGATGAAGTAGATATAGAGATTTAGATACAATAGAGGGGAAAAATCTAGGAGATATAACTCAAGAAACTAATAAAATCATCGGTCAAGAAATCAGCAGAGAAACTAGTATGCAGTCGAAAAACTATTTCATTGAACAGAGATTGGCTAGGGATAAATTAAGGGCTAGTCTAATTGATAGAATCAATGAAATAGTAAATAATGAAAATACCAGTGATGAAACTAGGACTGAGGCACAAAAAAAAGATAATGGCTATTGGGGGGGATTTGGCGGAGAAAGAATTGACCATAGAGGGTCTTATTAAGGCAAAGGGTTTTGAAGAGGCCTTGGTCTTTTTAACTGAGGAAAATCTAAAAATAATAGTCTCTGTAGCGGAATTGACAGAGCAAGATGTAGTAAAGATTTTAAATATCGCAATGGGTGAGACGGACTTAGATGCCGACAATATAAAAATTATGAAAAAAATATTAGAAATGTTTGTAAATCCCAGGGGGGGCTTTGATATAATAATTTTATAGCTCAATGTATAATGGGAGGTGTAAAAATGACAGAATTTATAAATGATGAAAAAGTCAAATACGGTACAGTTAAAATTGCTAATGAAGTAGTGGCTATTATAGCGGGATTAGCAGCTACAGAAATAGATGGTGTGGCAGGAATGAGTGGAGGTATGACTGCAGATTTTACAGAAATGCTAGGGATGAAAAACCTCTCCAAGGGGGGGATAAAAGTAGAAGTAGGAGAAAAGGAAACAGCTATAGATGTATTCATTATAGTAGAATATGGTTCTAAAATTTCTGAGGTTGCAAATTTAGTTCAGGAAAATATAAGGGACACTGTAGAAACCATGACTGGATTAAATGTAATAGAGGTCAATGTAAATGTACAGGGTGTAAAAATTCCAAAGGAACCAAAAGAGCCTAAAGAGCCAAAACCAGAAGTAGAGCCAAGAGTAAAATAATATAATTACCCTCTGCAGAACAGAGGGTAATTTTGAATACTTTTTAGAGGAGGAAAATAATCATGAGTGTATTTGATAGGATATTATTAATATTAGTTTCTATACTATTAGCACTATTTTCTATTCTAATAATACTATTCCCAATTGAGAGCCCAGATATTATATCTTTATATTATGCAAATAATTTATTAAGATTAATGAAGGGTAATTATCTATTTATGGGAATAGGTATAATATTGTTATTAATAAGTATTAGACTTATTGTGGTCAATATTAAAACCAAGGAAAGGCAATCTAAGAGCCATTATATTATACAAAGAACTGATCACGGGGGGGAGATAAATATATCTTCGGAAACTATTATTGGATTAGCTCAATCAGTGGCAGATAAATTTGTTGGTGTTAGAAATGTAAAAACTAATGTGGATATAATAGAAGACCAATTATTTATAGATTTAAAAGGAGAAGTAACACCAGAGATAAATATTCCCGAAACAATTGAAGAATTACAAAATAAAGTTAAAGAACATGTGGAGTCCTGCACTGGTGTCAATGTAAATGAAATTCGTGTTATCATCACAAATGTAACTGCACCTGTAAGAAATATTAAATAATTGATGAGGTGTTTCTAATTGGTAAGGGAAATATTTAATGAATTAATTAATTGGATAGGGAATAATATAGGAAGAACCCTAGGTGGTATTACAGGTTTTATAATTGCCATTTTAGTATTGACTATTGGCTTTTTTTAAGACTCTATTTATGGTGATTTGTATTGGCTTAGGTATATATATAGGCGGTATAAATAATAAAAGGGAAAAGTTTAAGGCATTAATAGAAAAACTATTTAGTTCTTCAAATAGGAATTTATAAATCATTTGGGAGGAAAATATGGGTAGGAAGTATGCGAGAGAATCGGCAATGAAATTGCTATATCAGATGGAAATAAACTCTGATTTTACAGAGAATGCAACGGAAATATTTTTTTTAACAATTTTACTTTTGATTATGGTGAAATCATGTATATTGAAAATGCTGCGGGAACAATTATTGAAAACTTAAATATTATAGATAAATATATAGAAGACAATATTGAGAGATGGGAAATACATAGACTTGCAAAAGTAGATTTGTCTATATTAAGAATAGCCATTTATGAAATGCTATACAGAACAGACATTCCTGTACAAGTTTCTATTAATGAGGCCATTGAAATATCTAAGAAGTATAGTAATGAGGAATCTCCAAAATTTATAAATGGAATACTGGGAGGCTTTGTAAGATCGGGGGGGGTGTTGGAGGAATATGGGGGGGACAAAACCACTAAAGGTTAGTGAGGTAAATAATTATATTAAAAGAACCTTTGCAGGAGATTGGTTACTTTCTAATATTAAAGTAGAAGGTGAAATTTCAAATTTTAAGCATCACTATAGTGGACATATGTATTTTTCCTTAAAGGATGAGAAGGGAAAATTAAAATGTGTTATGTTTAAATCTGACAATCAATCTGTAAATTTTCAATTGGAAGATGGACTTAAAGTAGTAATTACAGGATTTGTTTCTGTTTATGAAAGAGAAGGAGAGTATCAATTATATGCAAAGAAAATTGAAAAGGCTGGTATAGGAGATTTATTTCAAGCCTTTGAGGAGCTAAAAAAAAGAAATTAGAACAGGAAGGTCTCTTCAATCCCTTAGATAAGAAAGAAATGCCTTTTATGCCTAAAAAAAATAGGTTTAGTCACTTCCTCTACAGGGGCAGCAGTTAGGGATATTATTACTGTTATAAAGAGAAGATACCCCCCCATAGCAGATATTGTAATATATCCAGTATTAGTTCAAGGTGTACAAGCCCCCCCAAAAGAAATTTGCGAAGGCCTAGTGTGTTTAGATAATAGAGAAGATATAGATATTATAATTACAGGTCGTGGAGGTGGCTCTATAGAAGAATTATTTGCATTTAATGACGAAATATTGGCTAGAACTATATACAATATGGACACTCCTGTGGTTTCTGCTGTAGGTCATGAGGTTGATTTTACCATAGCAGACTTTGTTGCAGATTTAAGGGCACCTACACCTTCTGCTGCTGCAGAGATGATTACTCCTGAATTGGATAAACTAAAAGCAGATTTAAATGCTAATATGATTAAATTAAATAGAAATTACAATTATCTTATGGAAAAACTCAATAGGGATTTAGAGTATATAAATAGAGATTTAAAATATTATAATCCTCTAAATCAATTAAAAGACAAATATCAAATACTTGATGATTTATTCCGAAGATTATTAATTTCTATGGAAAGAAGTATTTTAGAAAATAAAAACAAAGTCGATAATTTGCATAGTAAAATTAATTACTTAAGCCCTATTTCCTCACTAGATAGGGGGGGATATACTATTTTATTAGATAAAGATGAGGATTTGGTATCGGAAATTGAACAACTATCTATTGAGGGAAATTATAGTTTAATTCTAAAGGATGGTATGGCTGAGGTTAAAGTGGTTAAAATTAATAAGGGGGGAATTTTTCCATGAATAAAGAAAAATTATCTTATGAAGAAGCTATTGAAGAATTAGAAGAAATAATAAATGCATTAGAAAGTGGGGAGCTTTCCCTTAAGGATTCTTTGGATAATTTTAAAAGAGGTATAGAATTATATAATTGTTGTAATGAAATATTAGAAGACATTGAGGGTGAAGTGAAAATTTTATTAAAAGATGAAAGTGGAGATTTAAAAGAAGAGGTTTTTGATTTGGAGGTATAAGAGAATATGGCAATGGAAGAAGAAATAAAAGAGATTACCAGTATAATAAATAAGGAACTTAAAAATGGGTTAAAACATGAAGAAAGCTATCAAAGTATAATATTTGAATCTATTAATTATAGTATTTTTACTGGTGGGAAAAGGCTAAGGCCTATATTATTATTAAAAACCTATGAATTATTTGGAGATAATTATGAGGATGCTATAGCCTTTGCATTGGCCATAGAAATGATACATACCTATTCCCTAATTCACGATGATTTACCCAGTATGGATGACGATGATTTTAGAAGGGGAAAACTAACTAATCATAAAGTATATGGAGAAGCTATGGCAATTTTATCTGGGGGATGGACTATTAAACTTGGCCTTTGAAACCATGTTAAAATATACATTAGAAAATTCTACAGATATAGAGGATTATAAAAAAAACACTAGAGCTATGAAAGAAGTTGCCAAATATGCTGGTGTTCATGGTATGATTGGTGGTCAGGTAGTAGATTTAATTTCCAACGATATTTCTATAAATGAGCATAAGTTAATATATATGTATGAAAAGAAAACTGCTGGATTAATACAGGCTTCTGTAGTATCAGGGGGGCAATACTAGGGGGGGGAGCTACAGAAGAAGAAATTGAAAACATAAGAGATTTTGGCTTTAATCTAGGTTTAGCCTATCAGATCAAAGATGATATTTTAGATGTAGATGAAGATAGTAAAATAGGAAAACTAACCTATGCTACTTATTTAGGATCTGAAAAAGCTGAGATAAAAATAAATGAATTTAGTCAAAAGGCCATTAAAAGTTTAATGAAAATAAAAAAAACCGAAATATTAATTTTTTTGAAAGAATTAACTAATTTTTTAATTTGTAGAAATTATTAAAGCATATTGAATAATTTTAAATTCTATGCTATAATTAATTGATATTAAAGTGGCACAGTATTCTAGTCAACACAGCTAATCTCGAGGGCGGGGGGGCTAAAAATCCGTCGAAGGGCATATCGATGAAGTTCCTTGTTTCGGCTCGCGACGCCCAGTCGAGGGTCGTTGCTGGGAGTAAGGAAGCTGGGGCGATCTGCAATGGCATGCAGGCGTGGACCCTACTTTCGTGGAGACTTATCTTTGTGATAAGATAAACCTGTAAATATAAAGATAAATTTACAGAGTAGCCTGCCTTGAGTGGTATAGGTAGATGATAGGCCAACTTTACCTATTTAGGGCCCAAATAGATAAAGTTTTGTTATCGAAACCTATATTGCAAAAGAGGCTAAGGGTTAGACTGGTTGTGGAGGAAAACTCCTAGACTGTTCTAAGGTGAGGTATTCTGGGGGGGATTACAGTGCGGACTAAATGGCAATCCAGTTCTACTTTTGGCGACAGAGTAGTAATAGAGTTAAAGGGAAACCGCTGTTATGGCGACATACAGTTTTTATTAGGGAAATCCTGCTGGACCTTAAGCCGTAAGATTTACTCAGTTTACTGCCACTTTTGGGCTGATAGCATAGGCTATCAGCCTTTTATATACTATAAATTACGGAGGATTTATCCTTAAATGAATAAGAAAGATGAGATTGGTTTTAGAGAGAAATACAATATGAATTGGGTTAGAGCTATAAGTTTTTGGACTTTTATTATGGCAGTGGTTTTTACCATAATCACAGAGGCCTTAGTAGAAAATCTAGATGTGTTTTGGCATTTATAATATTAATTCTAGTTATTTCCATTGGAATATTTTTTTGACATTATTGGAATTGCAGTAACGACTGCAAAAGAAATGCCCTTCCATGCCATGGCTGCAAATAAAGTGGAGGAGGCAAAATATGCTATTAAATTAGTGAAAAATGCATCTCAGGTTTCTAATTTTTGTAATGATGTAATTGGAGATATATCTGGTATTATTAGTGGTTCCCTTGGTGCCACTATAATTTTTAAATTAGCTAATATTTATGATTTAAAAAAATGCCAGTATTTTAAGTATAATAATTACTTCCCTAATAGCCTCTTTTACAGTTGGGGGGGAAAGGCCTTTGGGAAATCTGTGGCTATAATGAATTCAGAAAAAAAATCATTTTTCAAACTGCAAGGATATTTAATTTTTTTAGAAAAGAAATTGGGAATAGATATACTACCAGATAAAAAGAAAAAGAATAGTAGATAAGGAGATTCTATGTCAAAAAAAAGAGCAGATGTTTTATTATTTGAAAAGGGCCTTGTGGATTCTAGGGAAAAGGCTAAGACTCTAATTATGGAGGGGGGGATTGTATTTATAGGGGGGGATAGGAGAATTGATAAAGCTGGAGAAAAGGTAGAAATAGATGCCTCTATTAGGATTAAAGAAAATCCCATTACATATGTTAGTAGAGGCGGATTAAAATTAGAAAAGGCTATAGAAGTTTTTAATATTAAATTGCAAAATAAAATTTGTATGGATATTGGAGCATCAACTGGAGGTTTTACAGATTGTATGTTGAAGGAAGGGGGGGCTATTAAAATTTTTGCATAGATGTAGGCTATGGACAATTAGATTGGAAACTTAGAAATGATCCCCCCCGAGTTGTAGTAATGGAGAGGACTAATATTAGATATATTACTGGTGAAGATATAGAGGATATTGTGGATTTTATTTCTATAGATGTGTCCTTTATATCTCTGAATTTAGTTTTACCCGTAGCTAAAACCTTATTATCAGAAGCAGGTAGTATGGTGGCACTAGTAAAGCCACAGTTTGAAGCTGGAAGGGAAAAGGTAGGTAAAAAGGGTATAGTGAGGGATAAAAACACCCATATAGAAGTTTTAAACACTATAGTCAATATTTGCAATAGAGAAGGGCTTACAATTGCAGATTTAGATTTTTCTCCTGTAACAGGAGGTACTGGTAATATAGAATTCTTAGCTCATATAGTAAAATCAAATGAAATACTAGGAATTGATAATAAGAAAATAATTGAAACTGTAGAAAATGCCCATGAAAAACTAAAGGATTGATTTAAGGAGAAAAACATGAAAAAAAATATACTAGACAAAGAATAATCTTAGATATAATTGAAAATTTTGAAATAGAAACCCAGGAAGAACTAGCGGAGCATTTATTAGAAAAGGATATTGACATTACCCAGGCTACTATTTCTAGGGATATTAGGGAATTGAAATTAGTTAAGGTTTTAGGTTCAAATGGAAAGTATAAATATGCAACTATGGACAATCAAAGAGAAGGTATAGATGAAAGATTAAACAAAGTTTTTAGATCTACAGTATTGTCTGTTGATAAGGCAGTAAATATTATAGTTATAAAAACTTTGCCTGGAGCTGCCCAAATATGTGCTATGGCTATTGAAAATCTTAAAAATGAAACTATTGCAGGTATTCTTGCAGGAGATGATACTATTTTTGTTGCCATAAAAGAAAAACATTCCATGGAAAATGTATTGTTGGAAATTAAAGAACTACTTAAATAATTTGGAGGTATATATATGATAGTTGAGTTAAATATAAGTAACTTCGCTATTATAGATAATTTAAAAATTAATTTTACTAAGGGATTCAATGTCTTAACTGGAGAAACAGGTGCGGGAAAATCCATAATAGTAGAAGGTATCAGCATGATTTTAGGTGGACGAGCTAGTAAAGACTTAATTAAAACTGGGAAAAGTAAGGCTACTATAGAAGGTTTGTTTTATTTAGATGAACCAGATAGAATAAACAATTTATTAAATAATTTTGGCATAGATCAGGATCCAAATAATTATCTTTTAATATCTAGAGAAATACATGAAAATGGGCCCTCTATATCTAGATTAAATGGCAGGACTGTTACATTGGCAATGTTAAATAGAATCACACCTTATTTAGTGGATATACATGGACAGCATGAACATCAATCTTTATTAAATACAGATAATCATATAAAATTAATTGATAGTTTCGGAGACGGAGAATTAAACAATTTAAAGGGAAATATTAACACTAGACACAGAAAGCTTAATACAGAAAAAAAAGAAAAATTGAACAACTTTCATTAAACAACATGGAAAGAGATAGGGAAATAGATTTATTAAAATATCAATTAGATGAGATAATAGAGGCCAATCTATTAAATTTAAATGAAGAGGAATTAATAAATGAATACAAGAGAATTTCAAATACTAAGGAAATAATATATAATTTGGGAGAAGTAGCCAATATTTTAAATACCAGTGAGTACAATAATATATCCGTACTGGATAATATAAATAAATCTATTGTGAAAATTAATGAAATAGAAAGTTTTGAAAATAGCATAAAGGAATTTAACAATATATTAAAGGATATAAACTTTCAAATTCAAGATCTTTCAAGGGATATAATAAATTATGCACAAGGTCTAGAATTAGATGGAGATAGGCTGAATTTTTAGAGGAAAGAATAAATGAATTAAATGATTTAAAAAAAAGAAATATGGGAATACCATAGAGGATATACTAGAATATAAGGCAAGTATTGAAAACAGGCTAGATATTTTAATGAATATAGAAGAAGAAATGGAAAGCTCTAATAAAAAAATTGAAAAACTAGAGAGGGAATTGGCAGAAGATTGTAGTAAATTAACATCTATTAGGAAGGAATTGGGCAAAAAAATTAGAAATTTTAATAACTAAAGAATTAAAGGATTTAAATATGAATAATGTAGTATTTGAAGTAAAATATGAAAAGTTAGACTATTTTACTTCAAATGGCTGGGACAAAATCGAATTCCTTATTTCCACAAATAAAGGTGAGGATTTAAAACCCCTGTCTAAAATAGTATCTGGTGGGGGGGAGATGTCTAGAATAATGTTGGCTTTTAAAAGTATATCGGCTGATATAGATAATATACCTTGCCTAATATTTGATGAAATAGATACAGGAATTAGTGGAAGAACTGCACAGATAGTTGGGGAAAAAAATCAATGGAATTTCTAAAAATCATCAGATTATTTCCATATCCCATTTACCTCAAATAGCTGCTTTAGCAGATACACATTTTTTTAATAGAAAAAGTAATTGTAGACAATAGTACCATTACTACAGTTAGAGAATTAGACTACAATGAAAGAATAGACGAATTGGCTAGACTTTTAGGAGGAGTAAATTTAACTGAGACTACTAGACTCCATGCTACAGAAATGCTGGATATGTCAAAAAAAAGTTCAAATTCTAAAATTTTATTTTAATTTTCCAAAATGACCATTTAGTGGTCATTTTTTTTATTTGAACTAAATAACATTTTAAATAAATTTTTATAGAATAAATAGAGATAAAAAAAAGGCTAAATTATATTTACAATAAAATATTTTTTTTGGAGGTGAATGAGAAAAAGGCAAAATAGGGGGGAGTGATTGTGCTTGGGCAGATATTCTGAAGGTGGAAAAATATTCTCCTTATTAATTTTACTATTGGCTTTTTTTTATGTAATGCAAATTTTAAGCCTATCAAGCTACCCTAATGAGATTAAAGTACCCATAGGAGAAAATAGAAGTTTAGAAGTTCTCTTCCCCTTTTCTTTAGCAGGGTTAAAAGATGAAAACATAATAATACAGTCGATAGAAAAGGATAATATAAACAATAAATTTAGAAAAACCTATAAAATTGATGGATTAGATGAAGGTGGAGCAGAATATCAATTAAAACTCCTAGGTTTAATACCTGTAAAAAAACTAGATATAAATGTGGTAAATAGAAAATATCTAGTTCCAGGAGGAAATGCCATTGGCGTAAGATTAAATACCAAAGGAGTTCTAGTTGTAGCAGTAACAGATGTAATAGGCACAGATGGAAAAAGATATAATCCAGCAAGAGATGCAGGTATAAAAAAAATGGAGATTGTATTTTGGAAATCGACAACACTAGGGTAAAGGATGCAAGCCATGTGGTAAAATTGCTAAATCAGATTCAAGATAGGGAGGTAAATATAGTTATAGAAAGAAATAAAATAAGATATGAAACAAAAATTAAACCAATTAAATCTATTCAAGATAATTGTTATAGAATGGGAATATGGGTAAGAGATAAAACGGCGGGAATTGGCACTCTTACTTTTATGACGAAAATAGTAAAGTTTTTGGGGGGGCATTAGGCCATGGAATTACAGATATGGACACAGGTAATCTATTAAATGTGGAATATGGAAGAATAATGAATGCAAGAATTTCAAATATCGAACAGGGCAGAAGGGGGGGAAGTCCTGGAGAAATTAAGGGAATATTTTATGAAACAGAAAATGTTTTAGGTGAAATAATCAAAAACTCTCCCTATGGCATTTATGGTATAATAGGGGGGGAAGAGTTTTTTTTAATACTAATAGAGTGAAAGCCGTTCCAATAGGTTTTAAAGAAGAAGTAAAAGAAGGAAAGGCATATATATTGTCAACTATTGATGGAAATAAAATAGAAAAGTTTGAAATAGAAATTTAAAGGCACAGTCTCAGCAATATCCAGGTCAAAAGAGTATGACCATTAGGATTACGGACAAAAAAACTTTTACAAAAAAACAGGTGGTATAGTTCAGGGTATGAGCGGAAGTCCTATAATTCAAGATGGAAAATTAATTGGAGCCATAACCCATGTCTTTGTAAATGATCCTACTAAAGGCTATGGTATATATATTGAATGGATGCTGGAACAGATAAAATTTAATCATAATTTTGAAGAAAAATTAGCTATTGGCTTATAAAGATAGGCATTTTGCCTATCTTTATAAATAATAAAAATAAAAAAAATAAAAAGTCTTTAAAAAAAGAAGGTAAATAAAAATCTTTGTCGAATATATAAGTACAGGAAATAAAAAAACAGGGGGGGGAATAAAATTGGGAAAAACTAAAATTTTAATTGCAGACGATAATAAAGAGTTTTGCAACATTTTAGAAAAGTTTTTATCTATGGAAGAAGAATTTGAAATTGTAGGAATTGTAGGGGGGGATGGTTTAGAGGCTTTAGACAAAATATCTACTGAGAAACCAGATATAGTAATATTAGATATTATAATGCCTCATTTAGATGGGTTGGGAGTATTAGAGGAGCTACATAGGACGGACTTAGAACTCTTTCCTAAAATAGTAGTTCTATCGGCAGTAGGGCAAGATCAAATTGCCCAGAAGGCAATGCAATTAGGCGCAGATTATTATGTAATAAAACCTTTCGATTTTAATATTTTTATCAAGAGACTAAAACAAATTTCGGGTACTGAAAAAGCTGAAAAAGTTGCAAGTAAAAAGGGTTATATTAATATTCCACCATCTACTAATCAATATGTGGATACATCTAAATCATTGGAAGCTAAAGTCACAAATATTATGCACGAAATAGGTGTTCCTGCCCATATTAAAGGTTATCAATACCTTAGGGAGGCTATCATTATGGTAGTTGATGATATTGAACTTCTAGGAGCCGTTACAAAGGAACTATATCCTAGTATTGCAAAAAAATATGGAACAACCTCTTCTAGAGTAGAGAGGGCAATTAGACATGCCATAGAGGTGGCTTGGACTAGGGGGGGAAAATGGATACTATAGACAATATTTTTGGATATACCATTAATACTAATAGAGGAAAACCTACAAATTCGGAATTCATCGCGATGATTGCAGATAAATTAAGGCTAGAGATGGAAATGGCAAAGGGTAGCGTTAATTAAAATAAACAATTAATTTTATGTATAAGTAGTAGATAATTAAACAATTAATTATCTACTACTTAATTTTATGCTATAATAGTGAAAGTGGGTGGTTATTATTTACTGAATTATGGAGATAATATAAAACAGTAGAAATTGGAGGAAATATATGTATATTAAGGGAAAACTAAAAAAAGATAAAAAAAACAAAGGATTTAGTAAATAGATTACAACCTGGAGATATAGCATTAATAGCCCATAAGGATTTAGATGAAGTAGCAGCTTTGTCTTTAGTGGAAAAGAAGATTTCGTGTATTATTAATATACAGGAAACCATTAGTGGTAGATATCCGAATCAAGGACCATCTATACTTTTAGAGGCAAATATACCTATGCTGGAAACTACCAGTGTAGAAATATTCGATATAATAAAAGAGGGAGAAGAAATTGAGATAATTGATAATTCCGTTATTTATATGGGAGAAAACCTATGTGAATGTAAACTACTAGATGAAAAAAAAGTAAATGAACTATTAGAAATAGGCTACGAAAATCTAGAAGTAGAATTGGAAAATTTTATAGAAAATACTTTGGAATATGCCAAGAAGGAGAAGGGTCTTGTTACGGGTAAGATCCCCCCCATACCTACTACTAAAACAAATTTAAAGGACAAACATGTCTTAGTAGTAGTACGGGGGAAGGATTATAAGGCGGATTTAGAGGCCATAAGCTCTTATATAAGCGAAGTACATCCCATACTCGTAGGTGTAGATGGAGGAGGAGATGCCCTACTGGATTTTGGATATAGGCCCGATATAGTAGTTGGAGATATGGATAGTATATCAGATAAATGCTTAAGGGAGGCAAATGAAATTATTGTCCATGCCTATCCTGATGGAAGGGCTCCTGGATTAGAAAGGGTAAAAAAAACTAGGCCTAGATGCTATTGTATTTCCAGCACCAGGAACTAGCGAGGATATTGCTTTTTTTATTGGCTTATGGTAATGGAGCAGATTTAATAGTTGCCCTTGGAAGTCATACAAATATGATAGATTTTTTTTAGAAAAGGGAAGGTCGGGCATGTCTAGTACCTTTTTAGTTAGATTAAAGGTGGGAAGTAAGCTAGTAGATGCAAAGGGCGTTAATAAACTATACCATAGTAGTTTTAAATTAAAATATGTATTTGGGATTGCCATTGCAGCCCTAATTCCCATAGGGGGGGTAATTACTTTTAGGCATCCACTATTTAGGGAAATTATGCATCTATTTAGAATAAGGATTAAAATGATTTTAGGATTTTAGGGGGGGAGGTTTTAGTCGTGATACCAAATATGAAATTTTATGTAATTTCCATTGTTGCCATATTTGCCGCATTGGGTATTGGAATATATATAGGTTTTGCCTTAGATACAGGGTCTTTTGTAGTTGAACAAAGAGAAGATATAGTTCAAAAACTAGAGGAAAGATTTGATTATTTAAGAGGAGAAAATCAAAATTTAAAATTGGAATTAAAAGAATTAGAATTAGAAAATGAAAATTGTAAAATTTACATGGATTCTACCTATGAAGAATTAGTAAAGAATAGATTATCTGGTGCCAAAATTGGAATTATTGAAACTGTAGATGATTATATGTATTCGGGTGTAGGTCAAATATTAGAAGCAGCAGGGGGGGCAACAGTAGTTAATGTAGTAACAATTAATGAAAATATAATGGAAGAAGATGCTTTGCTAAAAATTTATGAAGAATTAAACATAGATATAGAAAATTTAAATTTAATCTCAAATACATCTAAAGAATTAAGTAAGGGAATAATAAATGGGGAAAATTCTGATCTAATTAAAAAAACTAGAGGAGAATCGTATTATAGATATAGTAGGCCTATTAGATGAACCTGTGGATTATCTTGTAATTGCTGGAGGTAGCGTAAAGGAAAATCCAGAAAGATTAAGTCTAGTTGATAAAATCATAATAGATACTGCAAAAAGCATGGAGAAAGAAATTGTTGGTATTGAAAAATCTAATATAAACTATTCCTATATAGATACCTATAAAAGTTATAAAATAAGCACAATTGATAATATAGATATGATAATGGGAAAGGTTTCCTTAGTCTTAGCTTTGGAGGGAAGACCAGGCCATTATGGAATAAAACCTACAGCAGAAGATATTTTACCAAATCTAAAGTTGTCTTTAGTAGAATATCCTAAGGAGAGATAATATGGGAGATGAAAAGTTATTGGCAGTAGTGCCAATATACAATGAAGGAGATAAGATAAGGGAAACTGTATTAGGACTAGGGGGGAAATAGATTTAATAGATGAAATCTTAATTATAAATGACGGTTCTACTGATAATACTAAAGAAGTAATAGAGAGTTTAAATGTAAATACCATAAATTTAGATAAAAATCATGGCAAGGGCTATGCTATGAATATGGCCATAAAGAATTATGAATACGATTATATTGCTTTTATAGATGGGGACTTAGGGCTAACGTCCTCCGAAATAGAAAAATTAATTAAACCTGTTATATTGAATGAGGTAGATTTTACCATAGCCAAGTTTCCAGAGGCTAAAACTGTAACAGATGCAAAGGGAGGTTTTGGCTTTGTTAAGAGACTAGCTAAAAGAGGAGTTTATTTTTATACTAAAAAGGAAATAAACACTTCTCTTTCAGGTCAAAGGGTTTACAGAAAAGAAGTAATGGATGTAATGGACTATATCCCCCCCAATAGATACGGTATAGAAGTAGCCATGACTATTCAAGCACTAAATGGAGATTTTACTTTTGAAGAAGTGCCTGTAAATATGAGTCATAGATATACAGAAAGAAATTTAAAAGGCTTTATCCATAGGGGGGGAAAACAGTTTTTAAATATACTAATAACTTTAATTATTATGTTTTAGAAGGTGAAATATATGGATTTAATTGTATTTTAGTAAGTTTAATAATATCTTATATAGCCTGCCCTATGATATTAGATATGCTTGAAAATAGTAAAGCTACAAAACTTAATTATAGGAATGAAAGTATTCCAATAGCCATGGGTCTATTATTTATTTTTGTACAATTTATTAATTTAGGCCTAGTTTTATTTGTAAGGAAAAATTTTGCTCAATATATAATACTATATTTATTTTCTATAACATTAATGGGTATAATTGGACTCTTAGATGATTTATAGGAGATGAAAGTGTGAAGGGTTTAAGGGGGGGCATATTAAATCGTTTTTTTAAGGGTAAATTGACTACTGGAGCCATGAAGGCAGGGACTGGTTTTTTTTAATTTCTCTATTTGTTTCTATAATTATTTCAAGAGATTTAACGGAAATTATAATAAATACATTTTTAATTTCCTTATTTACTAATTCAATAAATCTATTTGACTTAAGGCCAGGAAGGGCTATTAAGGTTTTTATTTTATTTTCCGTTATAATGCTATTTACAAAGGAGATTAATGAGTATAATTTTATTTTGTTTTCATTTTATGGTATATTATTTATATATTTACCCATAGATTTAAAGGCTCTTGCTATGATGGGAGATATAGGTTCTAATGTATTGGGCATGACTTTAGGGATGTATTGTGTTCTAACTCATAATATAATTATAAAATCTATTTATTTACTTGTATTATTTTTGATTCATATAATGGCTGAGAAAATTTCCTTTTCAAAAGTTATTGAAAACAACAAAATACTAAATTTTCTAGATCAATTGGGAAGATAGAGGTGATTATGCTGTTAAGTTATAGAGAAGCTGTCATAGTTAAAATTCATGAGGAAGATGAAAATATTGCCTATGTAGAAGTGAAAATAGACGAGGATAATTGGAAGGCAATTAATTATAATAAATTAACAGGCAAAGTAAGTATAGGAGATACTGTTATTGTAAACACAACAGCAGTAGAACTATCTCTTGGTACTGGAGGCTTACATTTTATTATATTTAATTATAGCAATAAAAGCAAGAACACAGAGGGACAAGGACATATTATGAAATTACGTTACACACCTCAGCAGATTCGATGTTTCGCAGCAGAGGAAGAAAATAGCCCATATCACGAAGTCTTTTTAAATTTTAAATCCCTAGATGGACATTTATTTATATTAGGTTCATTACATAGTATGTTGGCACCAATTGTTGCTATGATAAAATATTTAGATGCGGATACTAAAATAAACTATATAATGACCGATGGAGGCTCACTACCTATAGATTTTAGTAATACAGTCAGGGAGTTAAAAGCTAAAAAAAATTAATTGAAAATACCATTACCATAGGCCATGCTTTTGGTGGAGATTTGGAATGTACCAATATTTACACAGGATTAATTACTGCAAAGGAAATATTAAAGGGAGATATAAGTATTATAACCATGGGTCCAGGCATAGTGGGAACTGGTACTAAATATGGATTTAGCGGTATAGAACAGGGATATATTTTAGACGCAATAAACACTCTAGGTGGAACTGCTTTATTTGTTCCAAGAATTAGTTTTAAAGACTCTAGAGAAAGACATAGGGGGGGAATTTCTCATCATACAAAAACAGTATTATCTGAAATTGCTAAGACATCTGGTACTGTAGTTTTCCCTATTTTAGATGAGAGTAAATTGGATTTAATTAAAAAAACAGATTGAATTATTGGATTTAGATGGGAAACATAATATAATATATAGACCTGGTAATAATATAAATAAGGCTATGGAAAAATATCAATTAGATATTAAAACCATGGGTAGAAATTACACTGAGGATAGGGAATATTTTTTTTAGCTTTAGGGGGGGCAGTAGGAAATTATGCCATGGAGTTTTTAATAAGGGAGGCCTGATGTGATGAAACATGAGGAAAAACCATGAAATCAGAAAAAAATTTATGAGGGTAAGATGATTAATTTAAGGGTAGATACTGTAGAATTGCCTGATAAAAAAAATATTCTAAAAGGGAAATTGTAGAGCATCCTGGTTCAGTAGGAATTGTTGCCATAACTGAAGATAATCATATGGTATTAGTAAATCAATTTAGAAAGCCTGTAGAGAAAAGTATTTTAGAAATACCTGCTGGGAAAATTGAAATCAATGAGGAGCCTAAGGAGACTGCATTACGGGAACTATATGAAGAAACTGGCTATAAAGCTGGAAAGATTGAATACTTATTCGAGTTCTATACTTCTCCAGGTTTTTCTAATGAGAAAATGTATTTGTTTTTAGCTACAGAATTACTAGAAGGAGAGGCAGAACCTGAGGACGATGAATATATAGAGACTGAAAAATAGCCTTGGAAAACTTAATGGATATGGTTTTAAGAGGGGGGGATATAGTGGACAGTAAAACTATTATTGGTATCTATTATGGAGAAAGGTATATTAGGCAAAAGTAAACTGGTGATAATATTCTTCCATAAGGCATATTATTTTATATAAAGCTTAATTGGGGGGGATATAAATGCCAATTTATAGAATTAGAAGATGGCTATTAAAGCATTTTCAAGATAATTTTTTTTAATCTATTTTATTCTTTCTATTATTTTTGCAATTGGCATAATTATTGGTGCAATTACTATTAAAGTATTAAGGGCAGACCAAATTGATAATATATTAGTCTTTCTTAATTCTTTTTTTTAAGGCTATGGAAGGTAATGAATTTGACGGTATATCCATATTAAAACAGTCTATTATTGATAATTTTAAGACCATAGGATTAGTTTTAGGAACTGGGTTAATAATTATTGGTATTGGAATTATTCCCATAGTAATAATATTTAGGGGGGGTTTTGCCATAGGTTTCACTGTGGGTTTTATTGTAAATGAATTTGGATTTAAGGGATTTTTATTTTCTATTTTAGGTATTTTGCCACAGAATTTATTAATAATCCCCCCCGGAATAATCTCCATTTCATCCATAGGCATGGGCCTTTCTATTAATAATCTTAAGAGAAGAAATTTAGGCTTTAGAAATAGCAGATATAATACAGGTATAATGGATTATTTATTTCTAATATTATTTTTTTTACCACCATTATACTTATTGGTACTTTTATAGAGGCTTTTGTTTCTTCTAACTTTTTGAGTACCTTATCTAATTATATTAATTGAGAAATTGAAAGTGAACAAAGGAGAAGTTTAATGTCTAATTTAATTATGGAGGAATATTTATATTATATTAAAGAAGAAAAGGGATTGACATGTAACACTTTAGAATCATATACTAGGGACATGGAACAATTTATACAATATTTAGATAATAATAATATATCTGATTTAACTAAAGTAAATAAGACAATTATTATTACATATCTTTTGTATTTACAAAAATCTGGCAAGGCCAGTTCTACTATTTCGAGGAACTTGGCCTCTATTAGATGCTTTTATCAATATTTACTAAATAAGGATTTAATAAAGGAAGATCCAACTCTTAATCTTAAATCCCCCCCAAAGCCAGAGAAAAAAAAGTCCTAGTATTTTGACTAAAGAAGAGGTAAATTTATTACTTTTACAGCCTAAAACAGACAATTTCAAGGGAATTAGGGACAAGGCTATGTTGGAATTATTATATGCTACAGGCATAAGGGTTTCAGAATTAGTCGCATTAGATTTGGACAATCTAGATTTAGATTCAGGCTACTTATATATAAGAGAATCCGAAAATAATGATAGAACCATTCCCATAGGAACTTATGCTTTAGAATATTTATCCCATTATATTAAAAATTATAGGGAAAAGGTTCTAAGGGATAAGGAAGAAAAGGCAGTATTTTTAAATTTTAGTGGGGGGGAAGATTGACTAGACAGGGTTTTTGGAAAATAATTAGACAATATGCTAAGGAATCTGGAATAGATAAAAATATTACTCCTCATACCTTAAGACATTCTTTTGCAGTACATTTATTACAAAATGGCGCTGATATTAAAACAGTACAAGAATTACTTGGACATTCTGATATATCTACAACTCAGATGTATTATTTTGCAACAGAAAATGAAAAAAATAAAGGATGTATATAAGAAAGCACATCCAAGAGCATAGGAGGTAAAATTATGGAAAATATGAAAAAAAGCAATTGACTATATTAAAGAAAGATATGCTGAGAATTTGGATATTGGCATAGTCTTAGGCTCAGGATTGGGAGGCCTAGGGGGGGAAAAAAAATTAAAAATCCCACTATAATTCCTTATGAAGATATACCAGGTTTCCACTATCTACTGTAGAAGGTCATAAGGGACAATTAATATTGGGTAAATTAGGGGGAAAAAAAATGTAATTGCTATGCAGGGAAGATTTCACTATTATGAAGGCTACCCATTGGAACAAGTAGTATTTCCTATTCGAAGTATATTAGGCTTAGGCATTGAAAATTTAATAGTAACAAATGCTGCAGGTGGGGGGTAGATGAAAGCTTTGTACCGGGAGACTTAATGATTATAGAGGATCATATAAATTTCACAGGACAAAATCCACTAATAGGCAAAAATTTAGATTCTATTGGACCTAGATTTGTAGATATGAGCAAGGCTTATGATAGGGGACTTATGGAATTAGCCTCTAAAGTAGGGGAGGAATTAAATATTCCATTACAAAAAGGGATATATATGTGGTTTACAGGCCCTACTTATGAAACTCCTGCAGAGGTTAAATTAGCTAGGACACTAGGTGCCTCAGCTGTAGGCATGTCCACAGTACCTGAGGTTATTATAGCTAGACATAGCGGAGTAAAAGTATTAGGTATATCTTGTATAACTAATATGGCAGCTGGAATATTAGATAAACCCTTAAAACACGAGGAAGTTATTGAAACCTCATTAATGGCACAGGATAAATTTGAAAAATTAGTTATGGAAATAATATCTAGGATATAATTGGGAGGATCTATATGAGAATATATGATATTATTAAGAAAAAAAAGGATGGGGGGGAAGAATTAAGCACTGAGGAAATTAATTATTTTGTAGAGAATTATACAAATAATAATATTCCTGATTATCAAATATCTGCATTATTTATGGCAATTTTTCTAAATAAAATGAATAAAAGAGAAACCCTAGACTTAACCAAGGCTATGGTAAATTCAGGGGGGGATATAGTAAACTTATCTGCTATAGATGGAATTAAAGTTGATAAACACTCTACTGGAGGTGTTGGAGATACTACTACTATTGTATTAGGGCCTATGATCGCTGCTTGTGGTGTACCTTTTGTAAAATGTCTGGTAGAGGTTTGGGACATACTGGTGGGACCCTAGATAAATTAGAATCCATTAAGGACTTTAGAGTGGAACTTACAACAGAAGAGTTTGTTGATAATTCCAACAATATAAAATTAAGTCTATGTAGTCAAACTGCTAATATAACACCAGCAGATAAAAAAATTCTACGCCCTTAGAGATGTAACTGCTACTGTAGAAAACTTATCGCTCATTGCATCTAGTATTATGAGTAAAAAGTTAGCCATAGGTTCTGATGCCATTGTATTAGACGTAAAGGTTGGTAGCGGAGCTTTATGAAAATATAGACGAGGCCATAGACTTAGCCAAGGAAATGGTAGAAATAGGAGAGGGTTATGGTAGAGAAACCATCGCATTAGTTACAAACATGGACGAGCCTTTAGGAAATGCAATAGGGAATGCTTTAGAAATCAAAGAGGCAATAGATACATTACAGGGTAGAGGACCAAAGGATTTACATGAACTTTGCCTAGAATTAGGTTCAAGATTATTATTATTAGCCAAGAGAGTAGAAAATGAAAAAGAAGGTAGATTGCTATTAGAAGAAATTATAGAAAATGGTGCTGCCTATGAAAAATTAATAGAATTAGTTAAGGCGCAAGATGGAGATATAGAGTATATTAAAAATCCTGAACTATTCCCTAAGGCAGAGTATATAATTGAAGTTAAAAGCCATAGTGAAGGCTATGTAAAATCCCTAAATGCAGAGGAAATGGGGGGGAAAGTAGCCTTAGGTCTAGGTGCTGGTAGGGAGACTATGGATACTATAATAGACTTATCTGCAGGTATAGTTTTAAATAAAAAGTAGATGATAAAGTGGATATAGATGATACATTGGCATATATACATTGCAATGATTTAGAAAAGGGAAAAGCAGCAGAGGAAAGAATTAAAGAATTATATATTATTGGGGGGGATAAAAATAAAGAAAGTAAAAAAAATTAATATATGGAATAGTTACTAAAGAGGGAGTCCAACTATTTAGAAGAAAACCTAGTATCCATTGGATATTAGGTTTTTCCAATTTATTTTCAATAAATTGCATAAGTAATAGCCAAATGGAAAATATAAAAGTAAATATAGAAATAGGAGGTAAGATTTTGAAGAAGAAATTTATTTGGCTAATATTAATAATTCTAATATTGCAATTTGCAGTTCCTATTTATGGGGGGGAGGATAGTTTAGATATAAAAGCGAAATCTGCCATACTTATAGACTATAGTACTGGAGAAATTTTATATGAGAAAAATGCCAATGAAAAATTACCACCAGCTAGTATTAGCAAAATAATGACTCTATTACTAGGTATGGAGGCCTTAGATAACGGAAAAGTTACATTAACAGATAAGGTAAGGGTATCGAAACATGCAGCTAGCATGGGAGGCAGTCAATTATGGCTAGAAGAGGGAGAAACTCAGACTGTAGAGGATTTATTTAGAGCTATAGTTTTAAGATCTGCCAATGATGCATCAGTAGCCTTGGCAGAACATATTGCAGGGAGTGAAGAAATATTTGTAAACTTGATGAATGATAGGGCAAAGGAGTTAGGTATGAATAATACCAATTTCGCCAATGCCACTGGTTTGCCACATGAAAATCACTATATGTCTGCCAAAGATGTAGCCAAGATAAGTCAGGAACTATTAAAACATAAGAAAATTCACGATTGGCTTACTATTTATATGGACGAAATGATAGTAGGAAAAAGAAAGATAAAGTAGCAGGATTAGTGAATACTAATAGATTAGTAAAAGAATACCATGGAACCACAGGTATAAAAACTGGTTCTACATCAGAGGCTAAATATTGCCTATCTGCTTCAGCTAAAAGGGGGGGAAACCTACATCTAATAGCTGTGATTTTAGGAGCAGATAATTCTAGAATTAGATTCGATGAAAGTATGAGGTTATTAGACTACGGATTTGCAAATTACGATTCTATACCTATTGGAAGAAAAAAACGATGTCTTTGGGAAAGTTCCAATTCAAAAGGGAAATATGGAATTTTTAGAGGTAGTATTGGAAAGGGATGCTTATATTTTAATACCAAAGGAAAAGGGTGGCAATTTAAATAAGGATGTATTATTGCCGGAGTATGTGGAGAGTCCCATAGAAATAGGAGAAAAAAATAGGAGAATTAATAGTTAAAATTGATGATAAAGAAATAGATAGAATCAATTTAGTATCGAAAAATGGCATAGAAAAAAAATTGAATTTAATGAAATGTTTAAAAAGGTAATAAAATCTCTTTTAATTAGTAAATAAATAAAGTATTTGAATTTTCCACTAAAAAACTATAAAATATAAGAGACATGGCTAGAACCTCGGCAGCTCAGTCGAGGTTATTCTAATTTAGTTAATTATAAAAATGCTTAATTTAGGGGAATGTATATGGAGTATAGAGTTGTTTTGGAATCTTTTGAGGGGGGGCCTATGGATTTATTATTACATTTAATAGACAAGGCTGAAATAGATATATATGATATACCAATAAATGAAATAACTGAACAGTATTTAGACCATATAAAACAGATGGAAGAGCTAGACTTAGATGTAACCAGCGAATTTTTATTGATGGCAGCTACATTATTGGAAATAAAATCTAAGATGTTATTGCCAAAGGAAAAGAAAACAGAGGGAGAACAATTGGAATTAGCTGAAATAGACCCGAGAATGGAATTAGTAGAGAGATTATTGGAATACAAGAAATACAAGCATATATCTGAGGAATTGCAAGATTATGAAAAGGTTCAAAGAAAAGTATATTATAAACCTAAGGAAGATATTGGTTTTATAGAGCAGGAAGAAGATGAAGAAATCGAGGAAATGGATTTAGAAAAACTAGTACAAGCTCTAAATCAATTAATTAAAAAAAATAAAAACACTGGTATTACTATAAATATGGAGGAAATTCAAAAGGAAGAGTATACTCTAGATGAGAGTATGGAAAAAAAATAAAGTTAGAATTAGAAAAAGAAAAAGAGATTAAATTTAGCAGTTTATTTCATAATAGTTCTAATAAAAAGGAAATTGTAATTGTTTTTTTTATCTGTATTGGAATTAATACGATTAAAATATATTATTATTACACAGGAAGATAACTTTTCTGAAATTATCATAAATAAAAGGAGTTGAAAAAAAATGGATGAAAGGGAAATCAAGGCAATAATTGAAGCCTTATTATTTATATGGGGGGGACCCTTTATCTATAAAGGATATTTCCAAAATCTTGGAAACAAATAAAAATCAAATAGAGGAAATACTGGAAGAAATGCAGGATGATTTTAACTATAATAGAAGGGGGAATTAAAATTATTCGTATAGATAATAAATATCAACTTTGTACTAGACCAGAACATTATCCCTGGATTTCAAAATTAACTCAGCAAAAAGGCAGTAAGACTTTATCTACGGCAGCCCTAGAAACCTTGTCTATAATAGCCTATAAACAGCCTATTACAAAAAAAATGAAATTGAAGGGATTAGGGGTGTAAGATGCGATAAGGCTATAGAAACTTTAATAAATAGAGATCTAATTGAAGAAAAAGGCAGACTAGAAAGGACAGGAAGACCCATAATATATGGAACTACAGATGAATTTCTAAAATATTTTGGTTTGGAAGATTTGGAAGACTTACCAGAATTAAAGGATTTTACTCAATTGGATGAGGAAATAAATCAGGAAGAATAATACAAAAATAGTATTATTCTTCTTTTTTTTGGAAGAATATCTATAGGAAGAGGTGCCTATATGATATATATTATTATATTTTATTTATCTTTATATTTTTATTATTTCTACCAGTAAAATTTCATATAGAATTTAAATTTGAAGAAAGCACAATTTATTTTAAAATATCTTCTTCTTATTTATTTGGAATATTTAGTCCTGAAATCTATCCCTTAGACAGAAAGAAAAATAATAAATCCAGTTCTAAAAATCCAGAGGTTTTAAAAATATAATTAAGGAATTGAAGACTATAGAGTTATTAAAATATATATGGGATAGATTGGACATAGAGAAATTAGAAATCAAAAAGTTTATTGGTTCTAGGAATCCATACATTATTTCAATACTATATGGATTGATGTGGAGCTTTGATGGCATTATTTTTAATTATATATTAAGCTTAAAAGATATTGAATATATGGATATAGATATAATTTCAAATTTTGAAAGGGAAGAATTAGGGATTGATTTTAATTGCATAATAAAAATAAAAATGGTTTATATTATAAATATATGGTTTAAGCTAATAAAATCACATAAAGGTGGTGAGAAAAATGTCGGAACATCCAATAGAAGGATTAATGAAATCTACAATGAATAGTTTAAAGGAAATGGTAGATGTAAATACAATTATAGGAGATCCAGTACAGTCTCCTGATGGTTTAGTGATAATTCCAGTATCAAAAATATGTTTTGGATTTGCCTCAGGCGGGACAGAGTTTAATAAGGTAAAGAATACAAAAGACAATATGGCTTCTGATGAAAAATTGCCCTTTGGTGGAGGAAGTGGTGCGGGAGTATCAGTTCAACCAGTGGGTTTTATTGTAGTTGGCAATAGTCAAATAAAACTTTTAACTGTAGACGAAGGAAATACAGCTTTAAGTAGTTTATTTGATTTTATGAGTAAAATTGCAGACAATATAAATGAAGCGGTTGAAAAGTCCCATAAAAATTCAAATGATAATTTAAATTTACATGAGGATATAAAAGTTCAATAATATATTTGGCTTTTTTTATGAAAAGAGGGACTAAATTGAGGAAAAAAAATAATAATCATTGCTATGTTAATCCTATTTTTAAATCAATATTCTTATGGGGAAAAACTTGATATATCAGCCCAATCTGGAATACTTATAGATGGAAATTCTGGGAGAGTATTATTAGAATATAATCCCCCCCATTTAAAATTGCCTATGGCTAGTACGACTAAGATTATGACAGCCTTAATAGGATTAGAAAAAGGTAATATAGATGAAAATATAATTATTTCTAGGGATGCAGTAGGCATAGAAGGTTCTAGTATTTACTTATATGAGGAAGAAAGCATTTCTTTAGAAGATTTACTATATGGCTTAATGCTCCGTTCAGGAAATGATTCGGCAGTGGCCATAGCAAATCATATAGGTGGAGACTTGGAAAATTTTAGTCTTATGATGAATAATAGGGCTAAAGAATTAGGTGCCATTAATACTAATTTTAAAAATCCCCCCCATGGACTTTCAGCAGAAGGCCATTATACCACGGCCTACGATTTAGCACTAATAAGTAAAAAGGCTATAGAAATAGAAAAATTCAAGGAAATATCTAAGGCAAAGACTTGGAGGGCAAATAGGGATAAAAATAATATATTTTATAACAAAAATAGTACCCTTTGGGAATATGAAGGGGGGGGAGATGGAATTAAGATTGGATATACCATTGCGGCAGGTAGGTGTTTAGTTAGTAGTGCCACTAGAAATGGTATACAGCTAATAGCAGTAGTATTAAACGATAGGAATTGGTTTCAAGATTGCTATGCCTTAATGGACTATGGATTCAAAGAATATAAAAATTATGTAATCTTAGACAAGGGGAAGTATTTTGGGAAGATTCCAATACTAAATGGAAATAGGGAGGATTTAATAGCAGTAGCAGCTGACACTTTTATTTATCCCTTGGAAGAAGAGGAAATGGAGAAAATTAAAATCCATATAGATGCACCAGATAGTATAAAGGCACCAATAAAGAAGGGAGATAATATAGGAAATATTCATGTTTTTTTTAGATGGGAAACTAATACATCAAGAAAAACTAATAGCTAAGGAAAGTGTAGAAAAATTAAATACTTTACAGAAAATATTAAACAAAATTAAAAATTAAAAGCCCTTAAATTTGGGGGGCTTTTTTTTATTATTTTTGGAACCCATAACCCTTGGAGAAAATATATATATATTAGCTAATATTTTTTCTGGAGGTGAATATATGGATGTTTTTTATAATTGTATAGATGCAGGAAGTAGATACTGTCCTTGTGAATTAGCAGATAGTCTGAATTGTATTTCCTGCTCTCATTTAAATGGAAAGGATTACTGTGATTGTAATTGGAATGGGGGGGTTTGTATTTTATATGAATACTATATGAATAACATGGAAAGTAAGGATCATAGGAAGTCTTATAGGGGCTTAGTAATAGATAAGAAAAATCTAGGGGATAATTTATACTTATTAAAAATAAAAACCAAAGAAAATTTAATTGAAGAAATGGATATTGTTGGCTCTTATGTCTTTGTAAACAAATTTAAGGATAAAAGCTATTATAATGCTCCAATGTCTCTATCTTATATGGATAAAGAACATATTTATATAGTGTATGATGAAATTGGCCCTAAAACTAAAGGGATTTCCAAAGGAGATATACTTGGCATAAAGGGACCTTATTTTAATGGAATAATTGGAGGGAAAAGATTATCTAATATTAAAAATTCTAATATTTTGATTTTAGGAAGGGGGGGCTTAGGACAATCCTCTATAATATTACCCATTGAAAAACTTAAGAGAGAAAATGAGATTTATCTTTTTTTAGATAAGGGGGGGAAGACTTCCTCCACATATGCCCTAGATTTTATTGAAAATGAAAATGTGTGTGTAAGAGAAATAGATTTTTTTTGAAGATAAGGGGGGGAGAAAGAATTACTAATATTTCTTAAGGAAAACAAAATAGATATAGTATTTAGTGCTGGTTCTGAAATGCTACAAAGAAAAGTTAAATCTATAATAGATAAGTTAGATTTAGACATAAAATGGTTTGTTACTAATAACAATATATTATGTTGTGGTGAGGGAGTATGCGGTTCTTGTATTAGAAAAACCAATGCTGGAAATAGGATTAAAACCTGTAAGGTTATAATTGATCCAATGAATTTTTATTAGGAGGATGGTACAATGAAGGTGATCATCATAGGTGGTGGTTGGGCAGGCTGTGCTGCTAGTATAATAGCAAAAAAAACAGGGTGCAAAAGTTTCTTTAGTAGAAAGGACAGATATGTTACTGGGATTGGGTAATGTGGGTGGAATAATGAGAAATAATGGTAGATTTACTGCCAGTGAGGAAAATATTTTTTTTAGGTGCCTATGAACTATTCAATATTACGGATAAATTATCTATCCATAAAAATATTGATTTTCCAGGACATAAACACGCCTCTTTATATGATGTAAATAGAATCGAAAAAGAAATTAGGGATTTATTACTATCATTTAATATAGATATAAAATTACAAAGTAGGGCAGTAGATGTAGTTAAAGAGGAAGATTTAATTAAGGCCGTAGTTTTAAGTAATGGGGGGGAAAAAAATATATGGGGGGGATGTTTTTATAGATACTACGGGCTCCACAGGGCCTATGGGGGGGAATTGTTTAAAGTATGGCAATGGCTGTGCTATGTGCATACTTAGATGTCCTTCATTTGGCCCAAGAATTAGTATTAGTCAAAAGGCAGGTGTTAAAGATATAGTGGGTTTAAGGCAGGATGGAAATTGTGGTGCCTTTAGCGGTTCCTGCAAATTAAATAAAAGTTCTTTAAGTCTAGAAATAAGGGAAGAATTAGAAAAGAAAGGGGGGGTAGTAGTATTAAAACTTCCTAGTGAAGATATTGAAATGGAAAAGTTAAATAAAAAGGTTTGTCAACAATATGCTTTAAAAGAATATGGAGAGAATTTAATTTTATTAGACACAGGTCATGCTAAAATGATGACATCTTATTATCCCCCCCTAGAAAAGCTAAGGAAAATAAAGGGTTTAGAAAGGGCTCTATATGAAGATCCCTATTCTGGCGGTTTAGGCAATTCCATAAGGTATTTATCTATTGCTCCAAGGGATAATACTATGAGAGTCAAGGGGATAGAAAATCTATTTTGTGCTGGGGGGGAAAAATCAGGTTTATTTGTAGGTCATACTGAGGCTATTACCACTGGTAGTTTAGCTGGATATAATAGTGTAAAACATTTAAAAAAAATAAGACTTTGTTAGAATTGCCTATAGAATTAGCCTTAGGGGGGGATTTTATTGCATATGGAAATATTATGTTAAATGATAAGGAAGGTTTAAAAAAAATAGATATACATTTTCAGGAGGAAAATATTTTAATAGAATGGTAGAAAGAGGCCTATATAGTACAGAAACTCATAAAATTAAAAATAGAGTTGAAAAATTAGGTCTATTAAATATATATAATAAAGGGTAATATTACTAGTAGAGATAATATTGAAAGGATGAAAACAATGAGATTACAAAAGTATATGGCTCAATCAGGTATCGCTTCTAGAAGAAAGTCAGAGGAAATCATATTACAGGGTAGGGTAAGTGTAAATGGTGTTATAATTAAGGAGTTGGGCACTAAAGTAGATCCAAAAAAAAGATATAGTAGAAGTCGATGGAAAGAGGATAGAACTTGAAAAGAAAAAAAATCTATATTATGTTAAATAAACCTAAGGGCTATGTAACTACTTTGGAAGACAAACATAGTGATAAAATAGTTTTAGATTTAATACAGGAGATTGAAGAGCGTATATTTCCCATAGGAAGATTAGATATGGATACAACTGGCTTATTACTTTTAACCAATGATGGGGGGGACTTAGCCTATAAATTAACTCATCCCAGCCATGAAGTACCTAAAAAAATATATTGCAGAGGTAGAAGGAATTCCAAATAGTAAAAAAATTAAATAGATTTAGAAAGGGTTTAAAAATAGATGGTAAAATCACTTCTCAGGCCTATGTAAGGATTTTAAAAAAAACATAGAGATACCTCTGTTTTAGAAATATCTATACATGAAGGGAGAAATAGACAGGTTAGGAAAATGTGCGAATACATTAGGCATCCTGTTATAGAATTAAAGAGAATAGGAATAGGAGATTTGAGATTAGGTAAATTAGAACTAGGGCAATGGAGGTATTTGACTGAGAAGGAAATAGATTATTTAAAGAGACTCTAGTATTGCCCTTTATTTTTCTGATTAATATCCTATAATTAATATAGATAAGGAGAAAATTATGTATAAATATTTTTCTAATTCGGTGGATATGGCACAAAAAAATTATGATAGATTATATAAGTGAAGGAGATATTGTCTTAGATTGTACTGTTGGTAATGGAAATGACACTTTAACTTTAGCAAGACTAGTAGGAGATAAAGGGCAGGTCTATGGTTTTGATATACAATCCATTGCATTACAAAGAACCAAAGAAAAATTAGAAGGGGGAAAATTTTTTTAGATAGGGTAGTACTTATTCAAGATAGTCATGAGAATATTAATAAATATATAATAGAAAGGCCTAGTTTCGCAATTTATAATTTAGGGTATTTACCAGGTGGGGATAAAAACATTGTAACTAATTCTATAAGTACCATTAATAGTATAGAGAAGGTATTAAAATTGTTGAAAAATAATGGATTATTATTGATTACATGTTATACTGGACATAGTGGGGGGGGAAAAGAGGAAAAAGAAAGTGTGGAAACTTACTTAAAATCTATAGACCAAAAATATGCTAATATTTTAAAATTTAATTTTATAAATCAAAAAAAACAATCCGCCAATACTTTATGGCGTAGAAAATCATAATAGGAGGGATATTAATGGCAGGTGTTAAAATTACAGATACTATATTAAGAGATGCTCATCAATCTTTAATTGCCACTAGGATGAAGACAGAGGATATGCTACCTATAGCAGAGAAATTAGATAAAGTTGGTTTTCATTCTCTAGAAGTGTGGGGGGGAGGAGCAACCTTTGATGCTAGTCTAAGATTTTTAAATGAAGACCCATGGGAAAGATTAAGAGTCCTTAGAAAGGCATTTAAAAATACTAAATTACAAATGTTATTAA
>JMBV01000089.1_pt1 | contig 35169 bp, 60 predicted proteins | sample 616531 | NCBI WGS metagenome assembly JMBV01 (sample SAMN02727904, study PRJNA239997) | anaerobic digester metagenome | biome: anaerobic digester; isolation source: mesophilic anaerobic digester inoculated with municipal waste water sludge... | place: Germany: Bielefeld University, CeBiTec ...
TGGGGGGGGATAGGTCTGCTCTATTAGCCCTCGATGCAGCGGCGCTGCGTACGATAGGAGTCAAGGCGACAGAATGCGCCAAAATAATTCTTTCCCAACCGGGGGGGTATGCCGCCGATTCGGGACTAATGACTGTGCTCTTCTAGTAAGATGAGTAATATGAAAAACGGCTTGCAAACTCGGCAAAGTGGGTGGGCGGGCCGTTTCTGTTTTACGAAACGAACGGGCGCGGGTAAAATATGTTAAGATGGAGATGCCCGTCGGCAGTTGCCGTCGGCGACCGCAGTTAGAATAAAGGGGGGGCAAGTAATTGTCAATAACTCATCTAGAGATTACGGTACGCCTCGTTTTGGCTTTGATTTTAGGCGGACTGATTGGCCTGGAACGGGAAAGTATGGGGCGCCCGGCGGGCCTGAGGACTCATATTCTCGTTACTACAGGCTCCGCTTTAGTAATGCTATTGTCCATGTATGCTTTTGCGGGCATGGAAGGCCGGTATGATCCCGGCAGGATGGCTGCTCAGGTGGTCAGCGGAATTGGCTTTCTCGGGGCGGGCACGATTTTGAGAGAAGGCATCAGTGTGCAAGGTTTGACCACCGCGGCCAGCCTGTGGGCGGTGGCAGCCATTGGGCTCGCAGTCGGATCCGGCTTCTATTATGCGGCTGTTCTTGCCACTGCCTTGGTTGCTTTAACGTTGGTGTTTTTTTATAGAATTGAATGGAGCCGCCTCAGCAGCAGGCATAAGATCCTGACAGTAATCATTCAAGATACCCCCCCGGCCAATTGGCTAATGTTTTTGTGGTACTGGCCAAACACAAGGCAAGTGTCCTAAATGTTGATCTAGCCTCGGAAGACGGAGGCGATGCAAAACTTAATCTCAAGATAGAATTACCGCCTAAAGCGAGCGGAATAGAAATAGTCACGGATTTAGCGGAAACGCCCGGGGGTGAAAAGGGCGAGTTACGTGTAAGAAAAGCACGTAATTCCGTCATGTCAAGGATCATTCTTATAGACAAACATTTGCGGAGGGCAGTCAGTTGTCTTCCGTTTTCTTTAGAGTTGCATTTTCCATTTGTTTTTGGGTTGTAAATAAGCTGTTGCATTATTGGTGGGCCTATGTTATTATTAATTATGAAAAGGTTTTCAAACACAGCATCTTTTTTTTCCGAATGTCTGAAAAGGTTTTCAGACTGTCCATCTCAGCTTTAAGAGTCCTTGAAACGGGGGGGTGCAGCTAGATGCCAACGATCAGAGATGTGGCCAAACTATCCGGGGTTTCCATCAGTACCGTGTCTAGAGTGATGAACACGCCGGAAATAGTCAGCGATGAAAAGAGAAAAAAAGTGGAACAAGCAATCCTCGAGTTGGGCTACACTCCCAATGCCTTAGCTAGGGGGGGTTGATCTACAAACAGACTCACACGGTTGGTGTCTTGATCCCCCGATATTTCCAACAATTATGCCTCGGAGTTGGTGAAAGGCTTAGAAGACGCGGGGGGGCACCGGGCGGGTATTAGCTTGATTATCTGCAACACGGATCGCGATCCGAAGCGCATGGTTCACTATTTTGAAGTTCTTAAACAAAAACAGGTAGACGGCATCGTTTTCACCAGTGAATTTTTGGCGATGAATACGCACGAATCGCGAAGCAGATGCGAACCCCCCCGCTTGTCTTGGCAGCTACCCGGGCTAACGCTTTTGATCTGCCCACAGTGAAGATTGACGATGAACAGGCGGGTTTCGATGCGGTGAAGTATCTGGTTCAAAAAGGCCACAGCGATATTGTGATGATCAGTGGGCCTGAAGATGATCTAGTTGCGGGCCTACCCCGTTATCAGGGTTTTTGGCGGGGGGGTCACAGGGAACTTTTGGCCCGTGGGGGGGATTTGGCGGGGGGGAGAGTGGAGTTTGCGGATTTCGCTACGAGGGTGGCTATAAAGCGATGCAAAACTGTACCACCGCCATTCGGCCTTGACGGCAGTCTTTTGCGCCAGTGATGAAATGGCCCTTGGGGCAATTTCATTTTTGGCGGAGCGGGGCCTAAATGTACCCGGGGATATATCTGTTTTAGGTTTTGATAACACTAAAATTGCCAAAATTAGCTTGCCCAAGCTTACCACAGTGGCGCAGCCTATTTATGATATCGGCAGGGAAGCCATGGAAAAGCTGAACCGGATCGTGGCGGGCAAAGAGCTTACGGAAATAACCACCCATTTGCGCCATCGTATTGTAGAACGCGATTCGGTGAAGGCCATCTGAACAACATAAGGGGGGATACGTTCCTTAAAACTAAATAAAGAGCAGTCCGATTAAGTGGTTCGTTAAAATCTAAAGGAGGTCTCACAAGTGAAAAGAAGTATTACGATTGCCTCAGTGCTGCTTCTCATTTTTACCCTTTCCCTTGGCGCCTTTGCTAAAGATGGCGTAGTTACGGTAATGGGTGTCTGGGGCGGCCAAGAACTGGAAGCTTTCATGAAAGTTACGGAAGCGTTCACTGCTAAAACCGGCATTGAAGTGCAGTTCGAGGGAACCCGCGATCTGCCCACTCTGCTGCAGACACGTATCGCGGCAGGCAACCCGCCTGATATTGCTTCAATCCAAGGGCCCGGCATGATGCAGGCCTATGTGGATCAAGGCGCTTTGGTCAATCTGAATAATGTGTTGGACACCAATGTTCTGAAAGAAGACTTGGGGGGGCCGGCGTGGATTGAATTGGGTACCTATCAAGATGGCCTCTATGCTGTTACCATTTCAGCTGACATCAAGAGCTTAGTCTGGTATAGGCCTGATCAATTTGCCGCTAAGGGTTACGAAATCCCCCCCGCCACCTGGGCTGAAATGGAAGCCCTTATGGAGCAAATGGTGGCTAATGGCGATACGCCCTGGGCGATGGGTATTGAATCCGGTGCCGCCAGCGGCTGGCCCGCAACGGACTGGATTGAAGACATCATGCTGCGCATCGCTTCCCCCCCGAAGTCTATGACCAATGGGTCAATCATGAAATTTCTTGGACCGACCCTGTCGTAAAAGAAGCATTTGAGATTTTTGGCAGCATTGCCACTAACAGCGATTATGTCTACGGCGGGCCGATTGCGGTACTGTCCACCGACTTTGGCGATTCAGTAAATGATCTGTTCGCGGAGCCGGCAAGGGCCATGATGCACCGCCAGGCCAGCTTTATCACGAGTTTCATTACGGATGCCAATCCGGATGTGAAAATCGGCGAAGATGTAAGTTTCTTCCCCCCCTTCCCCCCCATGATTAAGCCTGAGTATGGCAACCCCCCCATGCTCGGTGCCGGTGACATGGTTGTTCAGTTTAACGATAACCCGCAAGCGGCCGCGTTCATGAATTTCCTGGCTAGTGCGGAAGCACAAGAAATCTGGGTGCGCGACCTGGGCAAACTGGCTACAAGCAGTAAGGTCAATCCCGCGATCTATGCAGATGATCTGACCCGAGATATGGCTTTAGTCTTGAGCGAGGCGGAAATCTTTAGGTTTGACGGATCCGACTCTATGCCCGCTGCGGTAGGTTCGGGTGCTTTTGGGAAGGCACGCTGATGTATGTTGGCGGAGAGGATTTAGATTCCGTCCTAGAATACATCGAGGCGGTTGCCGCCGATACGTACTAGGTTAGCAAGAAATGGGCTTGCCCCCCCTCGGGGCGAGCCTCTCTATCTATGGGGGGGATGCGGCATGCAGAAGAAAGGAAGACTGACGCCCTTAGTTTATATCGGTCCGGCCCTGGCTTTTTTTTAATGATTTATCAGATCTATCCCGTTATTCAGACTGTGATCTTGAGCTTTTGGATCGCCGCTCCGAAAGTTTTGTGGGATTAGACAACTACCGTTATGTCTTTACATCGCCGGTAATGCTGCGGGCCTTTAAAAACAACCTGCTTTGGCTCGTTTTTTTTACTGCGGGTACTGTAGGGTTAGGGTTGGTCTTCGCCATCTTGGCCGATCGGGTTAAATACGAACGGCTGGTGAAATCCGTTATTTTCATGCCCATGGCGATCTCGTTTGTGGGTGCGGGCGTTGTTTGGAAGTTCATGTACAACTATAAACCAATTGGGGGGGCGGAACAAATCGGGCTTTTGAATCAAATCCTCGTAGTCCTCGGTTTCGAACCGAAAGGCTGGCTGCTGCAGGCACCCCCCTCAATAATTTCGCCCTAATCATGGTCGGGGTGTGGATTTGGACCGGCTATTGCATGGTTATTCTATCCGCCGCTTATAAGGGGGGATTCCCAAGGAAATGATTGAGGCGGGCCAGGTGGATGGGGGGGCAAGTGAGTTACAGCTATTTTGGCATATTATCGTACCTGAGATGAGGCCGGCCCTATCTGTGGTCATTACCACCATGCTCATGAATGTTTTGAAGATTTTCGATATTATATATGTGATGACAAATGGCAACTACGGCACCGAAGTGATTGCTAACCGCATGTTCAAAGAAATGTTCCAATTTGCCAATACGGGCCGGGCCAGTGCTATTGCGGTGGTGCTTTTTGTAATGATTATCCCGGTTATGTATTTTAACATTAGGCAGAAATTGCAGGGGGGGAGGGCTAGGCGTGAACAGACTAAAACTGAAACGGCTTACGCCGAAAATCGTGGTTAATATAATCATCATCGTGGCCATGCTCTTGTGGGTTTTACCCACCCTGGGACTGCTGATCACCTCCTTTCGGCCCGCAGGCGATGTGGCCTATTCCGGTTGGTGGACGGTGCTGTCCGGCCCCCCCTTGAAATTCACTAAATACACATTTGATAACTATAAAAATGTCCTTTCCACCGGAGGGATGAAAACCGCTTTTCGCAACAGCTTCGTGATTACTCTGGGCGGAACCTTGATTCCCGTTTTTATCGCTTCTTTAGCCGCTTTCGGGCTGTCTCGGCTTCATTTTGGCGGCCGCACTTTCTTTTACGGTTTAGTCGTCCTGATGCTGGTGGTACCCACCCAAATGACCTTTGTGCCGGTCTTGCGTTTGTACAACAAATTGAGCATGTCAGGTACATTTGTAGGCCTTTGGCTGGTACACACGGGGTATGGCCTGCCCTTTGCCATTTTTATGCTGCACAGTTTCTTTGATTCGCTGCCAAGTGAGCTTTTTGAAGCGGCCCACATTGACGGGGGGGCTTCGCTCTGGACCACCTTTGTGCGCTTAGCACTGCCTTTATCGGTACCCGCCCTGGCGTCACTGGTCATCTTTCAATTCCTCTTTGTCTGGAACGATCTTTTAGTGGCCTTGATTTACCTCGGCGGCCATGAATCGGTAGCGCCTTTAACGGTGCGCTTATCCAGCCTGGTGGGCTCTTACGGGCAGGATTGGCATTTGCTCACGGCCGCGGCTTTTGTTTCTATGCTCGTGCCCTTGCTCGTGTTTTTCTCGCTGCAGAAGTATTTTGTACGAGGTTTATTGGGCGGAGCGGTGAAAGGGTAAATATACAGGAGGCTGCTATGGAGAAATGGATTTATAAAATTGAAGCACCCAAACTCGATAATGAAACATGCTTATTTCATGAGACACTATTTCATAATGCCAACGGTTATCTCGGTGTCCGCTCCTGTCCGGAAGAAGGTTACCCCCCCGACTATGATACGGTCAGGGGGGGCACTTATATTAATGGATTTTACGACCTGGTGGAAGTCTGCCATGCGGAGAAATTGCACGGTTTTATAGATGAAAAACAGGTGATGCTCAATATTGCCGATACCCAAACGATCGAAGTTTATCTCGAATCCGAGCGTTTCAGCATGTTTGAGGGTGAAATCTTAGCCGCTGAACGCTCTCTGGATTTCAAGGCCGGCACAACCGGGCGCAGTGTGATCTGGCGCTCACCGCTGGGTAAAGAAGTGAGGATTAACACGACCAGATTGGTTTCTCATGCCCTTTTAAACCTATTCGTCATAGAATACACAATCGAACCGCTCAATTTTTCCGGGACGGTGCGCCTAGTTTCTTCCCACCGGGGGGGGCTTGTGTCCAACCACTTTGACCCCCCCAAGATCCAAGGGTTGCCGCGGAAAAGCGCGAACATCTTTTTCCCGTCAGTGCAGAAACTCTGCACGGAGTCTCCGTTTTAGTAAGTAAGACGGCAAGATCGGATCTGCGCATCTGTTCTGCGGTGAAAAATGTTCTGCCATCACACCCCCCAACGCGGCCTTTGCCATAACAGTAGAAGGCCATTGCGCCGTGGCTGAAGCGGAAGTTTCGCCGCACGGGGGGGCGAACGGGTTACCCTGGTTAAGTACTCCACCTTCGCCGATTCCATTCGCTGCAGCGATTGCCGCCAAGAGGCGGTTGCCGCCCTAGAGCGGGCGATGGGCGAACCCCCCCTGAGTTTTTGGTACGAGAAACAGCGGGAGGTTCTGGCCGAATTGTGGCAGCAGACATCGCTGCAGATTGAGGGCGATCTTGAACTGGATCTGGCGCTAAGATACAACATTTACCAACTTTTCCAATCGGCCGGACGCGATCACTTCAGCAGCGTTTCTGCCAAGGGGGGGTTGAGCGGGGGGGAAGGTTATGAAGGGCATTTCTTTTGGGATACCGAGATCTACATCCAGCCCTTTTTCATTCTCAACTTCCCGAGCATAGCGAAAAACCTGTTGAGTTACCGCTACCGCATTTTAGATTCGGCGCGAGAACACGCTAAGATTATGGGCCATTCCCGGGGGGGTGCCCTGTACCCCCTGGCGGACCATTATGGGCAGCGAATGTTCCGGCTATTTTCCCTCGGGCTCCGCCCAATACCATATTAACGGGGCTATTGCCCTCTCGGTGCTGCTTTACTATTTCGCCAGCGGCGATTTTGAATTTATAGTGGAAAAAGGTGCCGAAATGGTAATTGAAACGGCCCGCCTCTGGCTCGATGCGGGGCATTACAAAGAGGGAAAATTCCACATTTATGCCGTGAGCGGCCCCCCCGATGAATACACCTGCATCGTTAATGATAATTTCTATACTAATTTAGCGGCTCGCTACAATCTACTGTGGGCGGTGCGGCTGTATCGGCGGCTTAAAGAAGCGGGGGGGCGCGAAGAAAGATTAGCTAAAAAAAATTGGTTTGACGGAGCAAGAAGTCGCGGCTTTTGAGCAAGCTGCTGCAGGTATGTACGTACCCTATGATGAAGAATTAGGTATTCATGCGCAGGATGAGGCGTTCTTACAAAACCCGTTTGGGATCTGGCCAATACTCCGGCAGGCGACTTCCCGCTACTGCTGCATTACCATCCTCTCTATTTGTACCGGTACCAAGTGTGCAAACAGGCAGATACGGTGCTGGCCTATTTCTTGTTTGGCGATGCTTGGATACCGAAATTATGCGGCGCTCTTTTCAGTATTACGAAAAATCACCACTCACGATTCATCCCTTTCCGCCTGTGTGTTCAGCATCGTCGCTTCACAGCTGGGATTTGATGAAAAGGCGGCTTATTATTTCGGCGATTCGGCTAAACTTGATCTGCTCAACACGCACGGCAACACCAAGGATGGGCTGCACACGGCCAACTTGGGCGGCAGTTACATGGCGGTTGTCTATGGGTTCGGCGGTTTACGCCTGTACGAAGATAGAATTGATTTTAATCCCAAACTTCCGCGGGGGGGCTGGACCGGTTATGGTTTTCAAATCACTTATCGCGGCAGCGGCATTCACGTCCAAGTGGAAACAGGCCGCAGCCGATTTAGGCTCACTTCCGGTATGCCGGCGATGATTAGGTCTATGGTAAAGAATACGAACTCGGGGACGAACTTGTTATCGAACATCTCATGTAAGGACTAAAACAATGGGGGGGGAGTGCGGGGGGGTGAAAATCACGCAAGAATTGTTTGGCAGAACACCCGCCGGAGAAGAAGTTAACCGGTATACCTTGGTTAATGCCGAGGGGGGGATGGTTGTGCAAATCATTAACTTAGGCGGAATTATTACCGCCCTGAAGGTGGCGGATAAGCATGGCGGCATTGATGATGTGGTGCTTGGGTTTGACAGCCTAAGCCCGTATTTGGAACGTCATCCCAATTTCGGGGGGGTGATCGCGGGCCGCTACGCGAACAGGATTGCCCGGGGGGGCCGGTTCACATTGGATGGGGGGGTGGAATATCGGCTCAGCTTGAATGCGGGCCGCAATCATCTGCATGGGGGGGGAACGCGGCATTTCGGCCACGTGGTGTGGCGGGCCGAGCAGGATATGGGCCCGGACTGGGTGGGCCTAAAACTATCTTATCTATCTGTGGACGGGGAAGAAGGGTACCCCCCCGGCAACTTGCGTGCCGCGGCAAGATACCGTTTGAACGACCGCAATGAGTTGTCAGTGGAGTATGAGGCGGTTACTGACAAGCCAACCATCGTCAATTTAACGAACCACAGCTATTTTAACTTAAGCGGTGAAGGATCGGGGGGGAATGTCCTGGCGCATGAAATCATGATCGATGCGGACGGGTATACCGCGGTTGATCAGGATTTGATTCCCACGGGTGAAATTGTGCCCGTACGGGGGGACTGCTTTGGATTTTACCGTCAGCCGCGCCATAGGTGCTCGCATTTCCGAGCTGGATATTGGCGGTTATGATCACAATTATGTTTTAAATAACAAAGATGGAAAATTGGCCCCGGCCGCTAAAGTATACGATCCGCGCTCGGGTCGAGTCCTGCAAGTTTTGACCACCAAACCGGGCCTGCAGTTTTATACCGGCAATAACCTTGCGGGTGATTTCAAGGGAAAAAGCGGGCGGCCTTACGGTAAACACAGCGGTTTCTGCTTAGAAACGCAGTATTTTCCCGATGCACCCAATCACAGTTCTTTCCCCCCCAGTGCGCGGCTTGATCCCGGCGAAATCTACCGGCATAAAACAATCTTCCGTTTTTCCGCATGCTAGCGGTCTTTAATTTTTGCCGCCTTAGAGGTGTATGCTGCCGAGATTATGAGGTTTAGGACAATCACGGCGGCGGAAAAGACCACCGCTTGAGTTTGGCGGAAGATAAAGATATTGCCCAACAGCAGCAAGATACCGGAGATGGCGGTAACGGCCCCCCCTGCGAACCTTTGGCTTTTTGCCCAGGCTTCGTCACTGCTTAAACTCCATTTCGTTCTTAGGCCAATAATACTGTTGCGCTTTAATTTGGGCATGACGCCGCCCATCACGAGAAAAAAAGGCACCAAGCATGGAAAAAAAGCAGTTTAAAATAGTCAACTTCAGTGCTGAGGTTTTCCACCCGCTTGCAGGCGGTGTAAAGGAAAAAGATGCTGAGCAGGTTGAAGGTAACCAGAAGTATATAACCCGCGACAATAATTTCCTTGGCCTCAGTCCCGCCTTCTTTGGCCTGTTTTTTTTGCTTGTGGACTTGAGCGCCCAAATTACAAAAGGGGCAATCAACAAAGTTATTAATGGGAGGATGAAAACCTCCCACTTGCTCCCATACCTTGTTACCTCTCCGGCAAAATTATAGTGGGCGGGGACTTTTTCGGGGAGATAGTTTACGGCAAGGGCTGCTAAGAGTACGGGAAAGACACCTAGGAATGCAAAAATCACCTTGTTTCTCTGCACAGTGTTTCATCTCCTTAAAAAGGACTGCGGAGCGCAACCCGCGCCCCGCTTTTTACTTTACCAGATCATCGTGGGGAACAAGGCTTTCAGAATGGACAGCTGTTCATCATGGGAGAGAAAGGCACTTTGGGAAAATACCGCCACAGGTTGGGTGGGGGGGAAACTGATGATGACTGCCTGCGCCTTCTGTGCATAATGGTATGTCCTGGGAAAAGCATCGCTGTAGTCTTCCGCAAAGGCAGTGCCAACGTAGTGGTAATCCGCACCGTTCGATAGTATGATAACAAGTTCAACCACGGGTGTGTCCGGCTCGCCCGCTCCTAACTCAAGTTCGGCCCTGATTTCGTCCGGGAACCGGGCTAGGGCGTAACCCACCACTTCCAACTGCTGCGGATAAGTGTAGGGCCGGGTGTTGATCCAGGGGGGGCTACTTCTGCCAATTCTTCTCTGCCCAGCGTTTCTTGCACTGTTGTCGCGTAATCAAGAACGGGGGGGAAGGGGGGGGTATAGGTGCAGATCGTATATTTCTTCCCGTAGTGCTTCCGGGTTTTTGATGTGAGCGATGCCGGTGGCTGACCGGAAAATCGCCTCGATTTTTCCCGGAGAAAAGGATACCCCGTTAAGTTCCAGCGATATGGGCTGATTTTCCACAACCGCCAGTGTGCCGGCAGGCCCGTGCCGAACGATGATGAGCCTAGAATCATCGTCGATTTGAGTTTGTGCGGTGGGTGCAGAGGAAATTTCGATCATGAGATATTCTAACCCATCCGTGATCCAAATGCTGTAATGAACAAGCGGGGGGGTGTTTTGATATAGTTCGCTTAGGTATGAGTCGGGCTGCATTTCGTGCGGGTATACAACCCGCGAATACCCTTCGATCTGAAAACCCTCACCTAGGGGGGCAGGTCGGCAAGATTGAGCCACGGTAAGCCTTTAAGAACATCCTCTTGGCTGAGGCTTTTAAATTCCAGATTCACTTCGTGAATGTTATCGAAGTCGATGGGGAAAATCAGGGTCAAAGTCAATCTCCAGCGTTTCGCTGCTGTAAACGACCTTTCCGTGCCTATCAAAGTGGTATTGATTGAGGACTAAGGCGTTTTCTTGATCAACTATATAGCGTTGGATCAAAAGGTGATCTCTTTTGCGGTATATATCCAAAACCAGCCCATTTCTTCCTGCCACTTCCTGCACATCCACGATTCGCACTTCATAGTTGGCATAAAACAAAGCAAGATTCGGTTCCGGCGTGCCGCCGGAGTCTTCCCGAAACCCAAATTGTATCTTTTCGCCGAAAAGCTCAGTTTGGGTGATGAATAAATCGCCTTTGTGGTATACTTCGGCAGACATGGGTTCCCGGCCTTCTCCGCTCGTAAGAATCTTGACACGGTAGTCCTGCACCTTGGGTGTGAGAAAGGGAAAAGCAATTTCGATCTGGGCCTGCCCCGCTGAGGGAAGCAACAGGATAAGCAGCAAGCATGCCGTTAAACAAATAAGTTTTTTTGTTCACCGTTTTATCTGACCGCCTTTCATTAGTTTTGTGAACTCAAGCGTTACCGCGGGATCGGGGGGGTATAGGGAGCGGTGGCGAGAGTACCCGGTGATCGGTAATTTTCCCCACCCCTTTCCCGCCTTCATTACCTTCTATCTGAATTTCGCCGTTACTGTTCGCTCTCGTCACAGGCTCGCCGGCAGTAAGGCGGTTCAAGTGCCGGCTATTAGATAAAAAGGGGAATGGTCCCAGGGCAAGGGCCATTCCCGCAGTGCGCAGATATGATAATGAATTAGCTGGAAAGCCTTTGTAGGACATTCTTAATTCGTTCAAGGACTTCCTCTTCTTCCAGTGGTTTGGTTAGAAATTCGGTGGCCCCCCCGGCTTTCATCGCCTCCATCACCTTGTGTTTTTGGCCGGCGGCCGAAATCATAATAACTTTGGCGCTGGGGGGGTCGCTATCTTTGATCTGACGCATCGCTTCTATTCCGTCGAGAACAGGCATGGTAATGTCCATCGTTGTCAGATCAGGATTGAGTTTTTGAAATTGGGCGACCCCTTCTTCTCCGTTCGCCGCCTCGCCCACAACGGTGTAGCCATTATCCTCCAAATCTTTCTCAGTATTTTCCTCGTTGTTCTGGAATCATCCACTATTAAAATTTTGGCCACTGCTGTTCCCTCCTAAATTAAATCTACCGGGCCATCCACAACTGCAATTAAATCAACGCTTTGACCGTTGAGGACAAGGGGGGGTACCAGATAAAAACCTCCCGCGGCCTTTAGCGTCTGCTGCCGACTAAAATTGGGGGGGCATTATCTCTAGTTTCACATCGCTGTGGCTTTGTTCGGTGGCAAAAAGGCCATTAATGCAGTTGATAAATTCACAAACCGCGTCAAAGGCATCTTCATCCACTTGGGTAAAGGTCTCCCGAGCGAAAGGAGAGGCAATCTCAAGCAGGCTGCCCCCAGGGCCGGCGAAACCAAGCCACAGATGATGGTCCCCGGTCAATTCCTGATAGGCCAAATTATCGGCCTCGTATTCAGTGCCTGTCTGCACCTGCTGCACCGAGGGGGGGCTGATTGTGGATAAAGCGGATTACGTTGCGGATGGCCAAGGCGAGGTAATCACCGGCCGGTGATTTGTCGGTTTTACGAAAGGGGGGGAATAATGGAATCAAGTTCGCCCGACTTTAATATTTCCAGTTCTGCCCGGGAAAAGCCATAGGCGCTGCGGTATGCATCTAAATGCTGTTCGATTTGTTCCATACTAAAGAGTTCGTGATCTGTGAGGATTTGAACCAATTGCAGAAAAGGGTTTCCCTGTTTTTTTCAAAAGCTCGTTCAGCTGTTCTTCAGTCAAGTATCCTTTTTCAATCGCCAAATCGCCGAAGCGGCGGTCCGTGCGGCGCTGGAGGTCATTTAACTCTTCCGTTTGCTTGCTGTTCATTAATTTTCAGCGATCGCAATCAGGCCCAGTTTAACGCGGGCGTTTTGCTGCTCTTTTTGAATAAAAGACCTTTGTTCCCCCCCGGAGATTTCCTTTTTTTTCCACTAAGTAATTTAGAAAGTGCTGTTGAAACATTGCCATCCCCTTTCCAGTTTCTAAGTCGTTAATAGTCCTAGCCCGCTGCCATTTTTTTCAACCCTTGTCCATATTTAACATAAATTCTAACTGCATACCAGGGTTAATCCAAGGCCATTGCGGGTTGCCATTGGGGGGGGCAGCGGCGGTTGCCGTGCGGCTGAGAAAGTGGATGGTTCACTTTTTCGGCCGATAACGTCCCGAAAAGGGAACGGGGGGGCGGTAATACTGCGAATTTCATAAAGAATTAACGGTAGCTTACCATATTATCTCAAAGGAAGTGGTAAACTTAATAAGGATACCTGACTCGTCCCGCGGGGGGGCGAAGCCTGAAGGAAGGGATGCCGTGTGCGGATAGGAACAGTGGGGGGGACCGGATCAATTGTGGAACTTTTTCTGCAAGCTGTCTCCGAGATTGAGGACATCAGCTGTGCGGCGGTTTATTCGCGCAGTGAGGCCAGAGGGCGGCGGTTAGCGGCTAAATTCGGTGTCACCAAGGTCTACACTGATTTTGGCAGATGCTGGCGGATGACGGTGTCAACTGGATCTATATTGCTTCACCCAACAGCCTCCACTACGAACAGGCCCGGCGGTCCTTGGAAATGGGCAAACACGTGATTTGCGAAAAGCCCTTCACCTCAACCTCTGCGGAAGCGGCAGACTTGATGGATAGGGCGAAAAAAAACGGGGGGGCTTGTTTCTGTTTGAGGCGATCACAACTATCCATCTTCCCAATTTTGAGCTGATCAAGGGGGGGAAAATTGGCGAATTAGGCAGAATTAGGATTGTACAGGCGAATTACAGCCAGTATTCGGCCCGCTACGATCGGGTTTTGGCGGGCGAGCAACCCAATGTGTTCAACCCTGCTTTTTCAGGCGGAACGCTGGTGGATTTGAATATCTACAACCTGCATTTTATTATGGGCTTGTTCGGCGAACCGCTGCAGTGCAAGTACTACGCCAATAAGCTGGAGAACGGTATAGATACATCGGGCAGCCTTATTTTACAGTATCCCGGTTTTGTGGCATCCGCGGTGGGCAGCAAAGACACGTGGGGCGAAAGTTTTGTGGCCGTTCAAGGCGAACGGGGATATTTATACGTAAATCAAGGGGCCAACGGCTGCCGCAGTTTTTATATAAAGATCAATGGCGGGCCGGCGCGGGAATACAACGTTCAAGGTGCTGTTGAGCACCATGATTTGCTCCGCTACGAGCTGTTGGCCTTTAGAGAAATCTATAAGCAGGGCGATCAAAAGGCCTACCGCCGGTTGTCGGAGCATACATGCTCCGTGCTGAAAACGTTAGAAAAAGCCAGGCATTCGGCGGGCATCAAGTATCCCGCCTACGATCCGGGATAGGGCAGGCCGCTTGCGGCCCGGCCCGGCCGGTGCGAAACTGCGGGCGGGACAAGCATAGATAAGTTCTGTTTTGGGAAGAGATGATATGATTATAAGGTTGGGGGGGCGCTGTTCAACTCTTCCCGTTTCGGTTAACCTACGGCGCAAAATTTTATCATTAAGTGAGGAGAGACGTTTGTTGCGGAAAGTTTGGCATGATAGACTAAAAACAGTTGTACAAGCGAAAATTGATACAGATTGCCTAGCCGCTTTTAATACCAATGTGGATGTTGTTGTCCATGTTGATGACGCGGAGATGGCCCGCGTTCAGGCTGATCCGGAGATCGATATGGATGAAATGCAGCGGCTGGACGCAGATGAACTCATGGAAATTTACACAAAAACCGAATTTCTCGCTGTTATGTCCTCAGCTTTAGAGCAGGGGGGGAAATCCCATTATATAGTTTTACGCGATCTGGATTTACTCGATTGGTTTGCGCAGATGTTCGAAAGGCGCCGGGAAAGCATGGGGGGGCCAAGCGGGCATTATCGCCAATCAGGTGGCCGCCCTCGGTGCCAACTCCATCATTTACACATCGCTGCTTTCGCCTAAACAGGGTTCTATGTTATTTCCGGAAGTTCGAGTCCCCCCCGTCATCAACGAGGATTTGGACATCGTCAATGTTATGGAAGGCGTTAAGCCCGGCGACCGGACCAAGGAAAACTGGATATTTGAATATGCTAAGGATGAAAAGTTTGACATTCATGGTAAGACAATCATTACCCCCCCGCGCCAACAGGGTCATTGTGGCGACCAGGCCGGAAGGGGGGGTGATCATGGGCTTCGCCGCGGACATGCACGATCACTTGCCCCCCCGCTTGGGGGAAAAATTGGATATCGCTTTCTTAGCGGGATATCATTATGCCAGCACAGATCCGGTAGAACTGCAGGAATATTTAGCTGACAGCCTGGCTGATATAAGGAAACTAAAAGAGGGCAACCCGGACCTGAAAATTCATTTTGAATACGTGCCCATGAGTGATCCGCAAGCGGAGAGGACCATGCTGGAAGCGGTGGCTTCTGAGATAAAATCGTTTGGAATCAATGAAGTGGAAATCAAACGGGTGTGCGATGCGTTCGGATTTACACAAGAACAAGAAAAGATAGACCGGGATGAACGGGCTTATTCATTGTATCAAGGCAGCCTGAAGGTGAAAAAGAGGTTGGGATTCGAACGGCTGCACCTGCATAATCTAGGTTATTACGTTGTAATTTTGACAAAGCCATATCAACTTGATCCCGCCCATGTGCGCGACGCCTGTCTTTTGGCTCAGCCGTGAATGCCATTAAGGCCAAATATGGTGGCTATGTATCGCTTGATGCCGTGGCGGAGGCAGGTGGGATGGCCCTTTCTGAACCAGGATTCGAACAGGTGCGTGCTTTCGCCGAAGAAATGCGTAAACAGGGGGTTGCGGTACCGGAGGATTTTGAAACGGAAGGTATTCTGGAGATGGATGATCATTATGTTTTAATTGTTCCCGCCCATGTTGTAGCGGAACCGCGCAGCACTGTCGGTATGGGTGATACCATTTCTTCTTCTTCCTTTTCCTATGAATGGAATAAGAAAAAAAATAGGGCTATAATAATACCACGCGGCGGCTCCTCACCGGTAGGAAGGGTGTGTATTCATGAAACGCTTGAAGTTTGCTTACCAACACTGCCAGGCTTTTGTGGAGCAAAATGAGCTGGATGCGCTGGCTCCCGCGGTGGCCCTTGCCCACGAACAGCTGCATGAAAAAAAAGGGGCCGGGCAGCAGTTTTTTTTAGGCTGGATTGATCTGCCTGCAGAATTTGATCAGGCCCAAATCGAGCGAATTGGGGAGGCTGCCGGGCGAATCCAAGGAGATTCGGAAGTTTTCATCGTGATTGGCATTGGTGGATCCTACCTTGGGGCCAGGGCAGCCACTGCAATGCTGTCCCATTCGTTTTACAATTTTTTTTACCCGCAGCTCAAAGGCGGGCGCCGCAGATTTTCTTTGTGGGGGGGCAGGCAATCAGCGGCACTTACCTGCAGGAACTGATTGAGTTAGTGCAAGATACGGATTTTTCGGTGAACGTCATTTCCAAATCGGGCACAACAACGGAGCCCGCCATCGCTTTTAGGGCCTTCAAACGGCTTTTGGAGGAAAAGTATGGGGGGGCGGAAGGTGCTCGAAAGAGAATCTATGTCACTACCGATCGGGCCCGAGGGGCTCTTAAGCAAATGGCTGACAAGGAAGGGTATGCCGCTTTTGTCATCCCCCGATGATGTGGGGGGGGCCGTTTTCGGTGCTGACGCCGGTGGGCCTGCTGCCCATAGCGGTGGCCGGAATTGACATTGCCCAGATGCTGCGGGGGGGCTGCTGAAGCCCGGAAATGGTATGGCGCTGCTGAACTTGACAGCAACCCGGCCTATCAATACGCGGCACTGCGCAATATTTTGTACCGCAAGGGGGAAGGCCATTGAAATTTTGGCCAACTATGAACCGGCCCTCGCCTATTTCAATGAATGGTGGAAACAGCTTTTGGCGAAAGTGAAGGCAAAGATCACAAGGGGATTTTCCCGCCAGTGTCAATTTCACCACCGATCTGCATTCGCTGGGGGGGCAGTTTATTCAGGATGGCAAACGCAATATCTTCGTGACCACGCTCTGGGTGTCCCAAGCGCGTCGGGAGTATGTAGTTCCCGGGATGAGCAAGACGCCGATGGTTTGAATTACCTTGCGGGCATGAAGCTCAGCCATGTTAACCGTTTAGCTTTCCAAGGCACTGTTTTGGCCCACACTGACGGGGGGGCGTACCGAATCTGGTCTTGGAGATACCGGCCCTGACCCCCCCGTTTTATTTTGGTGCTGTTGTTTACTTTTTTGAAAAGGCCTGTGCCATGAGCGGCTATCTGTTGGAGGTGAATCCCTTCGATCAACCGGGGGGGGTTGAGGTTTACAAAGAGAATATGTTTGCCCTTTTGGGTAAGCCCGGGTTTGAAGCGGAGCGAAAGAAGTTACAAAAGAGATTGGATTAGAATAAAACGGGTGCGCACACCACAGCGCACCCGTTTCAAATTTCCCCCTATTTTACCCTTGATTTTGTACTTCGTAGCCAACTTTGGTTATGGCCTGTTCAATTTGTTCGATGGAGGTTTTATTTGCGTCAAAATTCAATCTTACTCGACTGGAGTTAAACGATACTTGCACACTGTCTTTGTCAATACCCTCCAACCCTTTTACCGCGCCCTCAATTTTTTTTGCATGCAGGAGGGGGGGCAGGTCAAGGCTTCCAGCTGAATTGTAGCTGCTTTCATGTTTCTGTCTCCTTTCTCTCGCTCAGTTATTTAGGTCTTAAGCCGGTAGCGGAGAAGCCGCATCCCGTTAAGAATTACGGCCAGAATGCTTCCTTCGTGTACCAGCATGCCGATTGACATGTTCATCCAGTCGCTAAAGAGTACACTGGCCAAAAGCACCAATACGACACCCACCGCGATGAAGATGTTTTGTTTCATATTGCGGGCGGTGGCCCGGGTTAGACCGTAGGCGTGGGGCAGTCGGCTGAAATCGGAATTGATTAAAACCACATCGGAGGTTTCGATGGCCACGTCCGTGCCGCCGCCCATGGCGATGCCGATTTGGGCCAGGGCCAGTGAAGGGCTGTCATTGACCCCCGTCGCCCACAAAGGCCACGATCTGATTTTGTTCTTCAATTAAACGCCGTACGTAGGCTGCCTTATCTTCGGGCAGCATATTTCCGTGGGCTTCCGTTAAACCAAGCTCGCGGCTGACCGCATCAACTGTCCCTTGATTATCACCGGAAAGCATGACCAGGTTTTTATACCGAGCCTTTTTAGTTTGGCCAGATCTTTTTTTTACGCCCGGGCGGATTTGGTCGCGGATGCCCATCATTATTTTCAATTCTTGATTGACCGCGGCCAACACCAGCGAATTCCCGTTTTTTTGCCAAGCGGGCCGCATCCTGCAGGGCTTGTTGGCTGAGCCGGGCACCCACCCTATTCATGAGGGCCTCATTGCCCACAGCCACTTCTTGCCCATTAATGGTGGCCGTAATTCCTTCTCCTTTGACAACCTCGGTATTTTGCACCGGCCAAAAAGTTGTTTCGCCAATTTCGGCCAAAACTGCTTTTGCCAAGGGATGGTCCGATTCCCGCTCTACACTGGCCAGGTAACTCAGGGCTTCTTCAATTTGTTCCCCCCCATAGTATTCCTGTTCGGCCACGGAAGGATTGCCCACCGTCAAGGTACCCGTTTTGTCAAAGATAATCGTATCTAAGCGGCTGAAATCACTGATCGTTTCGGAACCCTTGAGTAAAACACCATTTCTGGCCCCATTGCCGATGCCCGCAACGTGCGATACGGGGGGGACTCCGATGACCAGGGCCCCCGGGACAGCCCAGCACCAGAATGGTGATGGCCAGTTCAATATCTCTTGAAAAGAACCAAACCAGAAAAGAAATGACTAGGACCGCCGGGGGGGTATAATACTTGGAAAACGGTCAATGAAGCGTTCCGCTTCAGACTTTGAATCCTGTGCTTCTTCCACCAGTTCGATGATCCTGCCGAAAGTGGTATCTTCGCCAACCCGGTTGGCCGCAATTTGCAGTGTCCCGTTATCCAGGATTGTGCCTGCAAACACGGTCGAATCCTTTTCTTTGGCTACCGGCAGTGACTCCCCCCCGGTAATACTGGCTTCATTGACTGCCCCCCCTTCGCCCGAGAGCACCGTTCCATCGACGGGTATCTTGGCGCCTGTTTTAACGAGCAGAATGTCGCCCACATCAACCTCATCCACTTCCACTTCGCTGAATTTTCCATCCGCCATGAGTTTTAAGGCGCTTTCCGGCGCCATTTCAGTAAGTTCTTTGATGGCCGACCTCGTTTTATTCAGCGTGCGCAGCTCCAAAAAGGCCCCCCCAAACAGGAATAGGAAGGTGACGATGGCCGCTTCCTCGAAGTTGCGGATGGCAAAGGCGCCCAAAACAGCGATGGTGACCAAAACATCGATACTGACCACCTTTACTCGCAAGGCTTGATAAGCCTGTAGGGCGATGGGTGTTACACCGAGAATGGAGGCCATAATCAGAGATAGGTTGAAAACCAAGGACGAAGCAAAAATCCATTTGCTCAAAAAAAGCAATGGCGATTAAAATACCGCTGGCAAAGGCAATATTATTTTTATTGGATAAAATTAAGCGCTGCATTTAATCACCCTTTCTTAAATCCAAACCGGCCTTAAGCGTGATAAGCCTGGTCCAGTTCCAGCAGCATTTTGTAGACCGCCTCATAACTTTCGCATACATCGGACGGGACCGTGTAGTTGTCAGTAACCGCCCGCAGCCTGGTGAATTCACTGTCCAGGTCAGGCCGGCCCGTACCCGCTTGCCCCATCTTGGCTGTTATTTGATCGAAGATTTCTTTGACCTCATGGAATTCGGGATGGCTTCCCCGTGCACACGGGCCACTACCGGCACATAGACTTCTAGGTTCTTCAAAGTGCGCTCTTTCGCATCATGAAATACTGTCATGGTGATCCCCCCCTTTCATACTTGAAATCGTTATTGCATGTACAGTCTAGCATGCCCAAGGGGGGGTAAAAAAAATGATCTGGATCAAAAACCGCGATTTAAATCGGATTAAACACGGTGCATGCTTGCGGGGAAAGAAAAAAAAGCCCGCACCGCCTAAAGGCAGTGGGGGGGCTTCAAGCAGAACAAGCGCTTAGTCCGTCAGCCGTCCCCATTTCATTTCTTCGCCCTGCCGGTCGTATTTTTTTTCGTTTTGCTTTGACGTCTGTCATGTCGATGCGATAAATGTGGGTGCGGGGGGGCAGCCCCCGCTTGGGCGGCTTGGGTGAAATAGGCCATCTTCGTGGGTGTGTATTTTCACAAATTAGGCGCATTGCCTTAATCCTTTCTTCGTCATCCCGCACAAGCCGCACTCTGCCCGTTGCCACGACTGATTCGAATTCGACTGTGAACACTTTACTGAGCAGTATGGCCGTTTTTTTCCTCATCATCCGTGACCTTCTCCAGCTCTGCGGCGGTAAACAGCTCAGGAACACGCCATTCTCCCACAAAGGCAATGCTCACCTCGGGGTTTTGCTGAAACACCTCGGTTTTTCTTCCCTCCGGTGCGGAGTGGAAATACAAAGCATCCCCCCCTTCACGCACCAGTGAAAGGGGAATGGCATAAGGTCTTCCCCCCCGATCAACCATTGCTAGGATACCGAACCTGCTGCGGTCGATTACCGTTAAACCAAAGGAGCGATCCATTTCTCTATCTTTGCGCCTCATGTTTACACACCTCTTTTTTTGGTATTGGTCTGCTTTGTCCTTTCTGCATGATGCTGAAAAACCTGTTTATTCCGGTAACTTACAGGTCTTTCGGTTTGTGAGGAGAACTACAAAGAAGAAAGTAATTAGGTTGAGGTGGTAGTAAATGGCCAAGTGGAAACATCTGCTTTTTGTGTGTGCGTTCATGCTTGTCTTTGCCTTGGTTTTCCAAAGCATTCCCCTCTGGTTGGGTTCTTGGTAGCTGATTTAGGTATTACCCATGCCCAGGCCGGTGCGTTAATGAGCCTTTTGGCTTACCGGGTATTTCATTTCGATCCCCGGGGGGGATTTTGTCTGATCTGCATGGTGCTAAGCGGGTGGGGGGGTTGCAGCATTGGCCATTACCCTGGTAGGCTCGCTGTTGGTGGCGCTGGGCGGCAGCTTTTCCCTGCTGCTTACCGGACGAATTATTGCCGGAATCGGCGCCTTAACAATCTCCATTGCCGCGCCCCAGGCTTTATCTCGCAGTTTTCAGCAAAAAGACATGGGGGGGAAGGCCATGGGTATTTTCAATGCGGTCATGCCGCTGGGTACGATTCTGACATTAAATACATTTGGCCGCTTAGCCGACCGAGCCGGTTGGAGGGCTCCCCTTTTGCTTGCTTCATTTTACACCCTGTTGATGCTGTTTCTTTTTTTCTTTTAAATACTCTGACCCGCCGCGGCAGGTGGCAGAAAAAGCCGCGGCCGGTATGGGTGAGAGCGCTGCCTACTTGGGCAGGGCCGGATCCTCGGTGTGGTTGCTCGGAATAATTTGGTTATTGTAAAATGGGGGTTCCATCGCCTATCTTTCTTTTGTGGGCGATTACTATGTTTCTGTGGGGCACGAGCTGAGTTATGCCGGTTTTCTTTCCAGCCAGCTCATGATCGGTGCACTCTTTTTAAGCCCGGTGGTAGGTTCCCTTACGGACCGCTTTGGCGGCGAAGAATATTTCATCTTGGCGGGAAGCGCGGCTTTGGCTGTTCTGTTTTGGTTGGTGCCTAAAACCGGTTTACCTCCGCTCTATTTGGGTATTTTATTGGCGCTGCCGCGGCGTGCGTGCCCGCACCCGTGTTTTCGCTATTGCCCAATTTTATGCCGCCTGAGAGATTAGGCCTTGGTTACGGTATTTTAGCCACCCTTTTGAATATTGGGGGTGTTAATCGGGCCTTATTTGGTTGGTTACTTCCATGATTTAACGGCAAGCTATGTGCCGGGCTTTAATTTAATGGCTCTTTTTCTTCTGCTCGCCGCCTTGGCCGCGCTTGTGCTGCGCACCGTTAAAGCGTCACGGCGCGAGCTGCGGGGGGGCGTTCTTAGGTTTTCTTTTCAGGCTTAATTACATAGCTTCCCCCGTTCCGTTTGCAGCGCGAGGCGGCCGGGCTCTGCCCGGGCTGACCATTGATCGGTCAAGGCTATCTCAAAAAGGCGTAGGGCAGCGGTTCACTGCCGGCATCCGCGGCCACAACCCCCCCTTCACCTTTAAGCAAAAGGGCGTGATCAGATAGATAATCGTCCGTATCGTGGTGGCGAATCAAGACCACATCGCTCAAACGCAGCGCGGTAGTATCCAAGATGCCGTCTTCCTCTTTTCTATTTCCAGCACTCGACCACTATTGCCTTTCAGCCACCGTTTAAGATCTGCAGTGGATGTAAACATTAGCATTCCTCCCGAGGAGTATTTTCACCGCTGCCGCTTGTTTACATACGTTTCAGCAAAGAAAGTTGATGTGGGTCGGAAGAATCAAATAGGACTAGGAGGGGTTTTCATGTCCCAAACTTTGCTCGGTATTTTGAAAACACTGTTCTGCCTAAACCGCTGGAATGTGGATCCCCCCCGAGTGGAAACTTGGACCGAGGCGGAAAATGTGGCCTTGTGCTGCCATGTGGTTTATGCCGCGGGGGGAAAAGCATTGGGCTGGGTGATGAGGTGCTGCACCATGCAATCAAACGTACTTTGTTTAAATCCAATTACAAATACATACTCTCCGATATTTCCGTGACGGTGCGAGAACTTATTGATGAAAACGATGCCCCGGCCTGGCGAAAAATTCGGGACGATGTGGATCAGCGGATTAAAAGGCTTTTTCCCAAGCCCGCCGCGGCCCGTTTGTACGGGTATTTTTGCCTGGATGGTGATTATGGGGGGGTTTGGGCGATACGGGGGGGGAACTTGTGGAAGATCTGGTCAGCTTCGCCAAGATTCGGGTCGCTTTAAGCGAGTGTGAAATTAACGCGGAGGTGTTCCCCCCCAAAAGCTACCGCCCTCACGTAGATAGCTTACGGGCTAAATTGGACGCTGTTTTAGCAACTGGGCCGTTGGCCCCCCCACTGCGGCGGGGGGGGCAGGCGGAGCGGGAGGGCGTGGAGCATTACCTAGCGGTGATTCGCAATCTTAAATACGTGCGGCGTTGGAACCGCCTGAACAGGTTTATTGAGAGCAGTGTTTTAGCTCACACCTTTATCGTTGCGTTCTTGGCCGTTTTGTTCAGTGAGATGCAAATGGCCCCCCCTTCGGGTGAAATAAACGGCCGTTTTCAATATGAAGCGATGCTCTTGGCCCTGTTTCATGATGTACCCGAAGTATTGACGGGCGACATTATTTCGCCTGTCAAAGAATTGATTGAGGCACATTCTCCCGGCTTAATGGCCGCAATGGAAAAACGGGCCACTGAGAAAATGCTGGGCAGCCTGCCGGAACAAATCAAAACGGATATGGAAGCGAAGGCATTACTGAAGGAGCCCAATAAAAACATCACTTTTAGCGTACCGAGCCTGGTCAAGGACTGCGACCAATTGGCCGGCATGCTGGAGTGCGTTTTTGAGATGAGTGTGGGCAATGCCAATCCGGAACTGGTCGCGGGCTTTAATGGCTACTATGATGAACTGCAAAATCGGAATGGCTTGTGGCACGCGAATTCAGCGAGCGCATCAAACGCGAGCGTGAAGCGGGAACGGTTTAAGTGAGGCTGTCTCTTTGTTTACAATTTAGAATCTTAACGAGGGGGGGATTTCGCACTATTCGGAATCCCTTCTTTTATGTTCCTTACGCCCCAATTTTCTAAACGGCTTTTTACTACGAAAAACGACCTTCTTTTTTTTGCCCTCAAACAATCCGGACTGGGCTTCGCCGCGTTATCTTCTGATTTTGACTAATTTAACGTGAAATAAATAACAAAGTTGGTGAAAATATGTTAAAATAGAGGCGTGGGTGCAAACCCAACTTAAAATAGATTGGGGAGATGTGAAGTGGGTGTCAAAAGATTAGATGGCGGTGTGGCCCAAAGGGAAACTTTCAAAACAAGTTTTGGCCTGGTGGCAGCGACGGTTGGTTCCGCGGTCGGTTTGGGTAATATTTGGCGTTTTCCCTACATTGTGGGTGAATACGGCGGGGCGGCATTTTTATTAGTTTATTTGTTGAGTACTGCCCTTATCGGTTTTCCCGTTATGCTTGCAGAATTTTTGTTGGGTAGGGAGGCGAAGAAGGACGCAATCGGGGCCTTCGATCAGCTCGCACCCGGGTCTAGGTGGCATATTGCCGGTGTATTTGGCGTTTTGGCCTCGTTTATGATTTTATCTTTTTATAGTGTGATTGCAGGATGGACTTTAAAATACCTGATGCTTGCCCTAGGCAATCAATTTGCCGGTAAAGATACTGCTGCGCTCGGGGCGATGTACAGCCAATTTATTGCAAACCCCCCCTGCGTCCCATTTTTTTTGGCAGCTAATCTTTATGATCGGCACAGGGTTGGTTGTGCGCAGCGGTGTAGAAGGGGGGGAATAGAAAAGGTCTCTAAGGCTTTAATACCCGTCTTGGTGATCTTGATTATTCTTTTGAATTTAAGGGCAGTCTCGCTGCCGGGTGCTGGGGGGGCGGGCCTGTCTTTCTTGTTTAAACCCGATTTTTCCAAACTCACCGGTCGGGGCGTTTTGGCAGCGCTGGGCCAGTCTTTCTTTTCTCTTAGTCTGGGCATGGGTGTAATGATCACTTACGGTTCTTATATCGGAAAAGAAGAGAATCTAAACTCCGTTTCTTTCAGGACCGTTGCCGCGGATACTATCATTGCTTTACTGGCAGGAACGGCAATTTTCCCCATGGCCTTTGCTTTTGGAATTGCCCCGGATAGCGGGCCCGGGCTAATTTTTGTTACACTGCCGAATGTACTGCCTGAAATGCCCGGCGGTTACTTTTTCGGAATCTTCTTTTTTTGCTTTAGTTGCCGTTGCCGCTTTAACGAGCACTATCTCGCTTTTGGAGGCCGTTGTTGCTTACTGTATGGAGGCCTTTGGCTGGGTGAGGAAAAAGGCCACACTTGTAGCGCTGAGTTTAGCCGCTGCCTTGGGTATTATCTCCTCGCTATCGCAGGGTCCTCTGCAGGGGGTTACCATTTTTAGACAGACTATTTTTGACTTCCTCGATTATTTAACCTCCAATTACCTGCTTACGATCTCCGCTTTGCTGACCAGCATCTTCGTTGGCCATAAGATGGACAAGGCGGTGGTGGAACGGCAAATAGCCAATGGGCGCGCTAATCCCGGCAGGTATCTGAAATTGTTTTCGTTTACAATCAGGTATATTACCCCCGCTCTGATTTTGGCGGTTTTCATTTCCGGTATTTTGTTGGACTAGGTATTTCCGATTATTTCCAAGCGGAAATATATTTGACAATAATATTGGGGGGGTATTGTAAACTATTGTTAGAACTATAGCGGTATAGCACAGGCCGCTTAACAACAAATTATCCTTTTCATCATGCGGGAGTGATCCCATGGTCCAACAAAAAGCAGCATCGGCGGCAATCAGCAGCGCAGGGTGACTATCCGGGATGTGGCTGAAGCGGCCGGTGTTTCCATAAGTACTGTTTCCCATGTTTTGAATGATTACGGCGATATTGGCCCCCCCGAAACGGTACTGTTGGTGCGCAAAACGATGCAGCAACTTAATTATTACCCCAGTGCCTCGGCCAGAAGACTGACTAGAAACCGCAGCCATTTGTTTCACCTGCTTTTGTTTTCCCGGGAGGTTTGCACCACCCCCCCTTTTTCTACCAGGTGATTTGCGGAATCTCCGAGGAGGCCGAAAGGGCCGATTATGAGCTGGTTTTAAGTGTTCAGCAGGCGGAAGATGGCCAAGCACGCTGGCGCCACTCACTGCGCAGATGTGTGGAATCAAGGGGGTGAGGGTCTGATCGTCATGGGCTCCTTACCGGCGCCGGAAGTGTTTGAGAAAATCGAAGCAATTCAAATTCCCGCTGTATTTATCGACATTCCCCCCACCAGGGCCCCCCCAACAGCATTTATGTTTCCTCGGATAACGTCACAGGGGCCAAGCTGGCGGTGGAGCACCTCTTGAATATGGGCCATAAGAAAATAGCCTTTTTAGGAGGAGCAGGTGAAGGCCTTTTTGAAGAAAAAGAGGCGGAATGCTGGCGGGGGGGAACATTTCCCAATCTAGATTCCGCGGTTATGCGGAGGCTCTGCGCGGACGCAATTTCACGCTCGATACTTCTTTAATAGGGGGCGGCGAATTTACGCAAGAGGGCGCCCAACGGGCAATGTTAGATATTCTCGCGCAGCACCCCCCGATTTAACGGCAGTATTTGCGGTCAGTGATTTGATGGCCATTGGGGGGGTGATGGAGGCGATTCGCTCCATCGGCAAAGAGGTGCCCCCCCACGATATTGCTGTAGTTGGATACGATGACATCGAAGCGGCTTCGTTTGTGCGGCCATTTTTGTCCACTGTGCGCCAAGATGGTGCCGAAATGGGCAGAAGGGCGGTACGGGAGTTGTTGGGGCTGCTTACAGAACCTGATGCTGTGCCTGAAAAAGTACTTCTGCCGGTAGAATTAGTGATTAGGGAATCTTGCGGCAAAAACTTGGGCAAGCAGTTTTAAAACGGCAAAAAAAAGGGGGGGGTATTGGCGGGGGGGACGGTTAGGCTGGTTTCAGTATCTCTAACGATGCTTTACATTAAAAAGGAGGATCTAAATGAGAAAATGGACAGCTTTATGTTTGTCGTTATTGCTCGTTGCCTTTGCGGCTGTTACTGCCCTGGCATCTACACCGGGTGAGCTGCTGATTTGGGCAGATGACACTCGAGTTCCGGTGATGGAAACGCTCGGTGCCCAATTCAGTGAAGAATATGGGGTACCCGTCATAGTGCAGGAACTTGGTTTTGGCGATATTCGCTCTAATTTGGCGGTGGCCGGCCCCCCCGCGGGCGAAGGGCCCGATATCATTGTGGGCGCCCACGACTGGCTGGGCGAGCTGATCGTGAACGGTTTGATTGAACCCATCGATCTGGGCATGGCGGATGATTTCGAACAGGTCACGCTGGATGCCTTCACGTGGGGGTGAGGATCTGTACGGGGGGGTGCCTGTCAACTATGAAGCGATCGGCCTCATTTACAACAAGGCGCTCGTTCCGCAAGCACCGGAAACCTGGGAAGAGATGCGCGCTATTGCCACTAAACTTACAGATCGGGAAAAGGCAGGTATGGGTTTTTGATGCAGATGCCCGATCCGTATCATACCTTCCCCCCCTGTTCAGCGCCACAGGCGGCTATGTCTTCGGCGAACACGAAGACGGCACGCTCAATCCGCTTGATGTGGGGGGGTTAAACAACGCAGGTTCGGTACGGGGGGGCATGACCGAGTTTGACCGCTTGATTGAAGATGGTTTGCTGCCGGCCGGGACAGATTATGATACCGTGACAGGCCTCTTCAACGCAGGCCAAGTGGGCATGATCATCACCGGCCCTTGGGCATTGGCCGATGCTAAAAGCGCCGGGATAGATTATGGATTCGCGCCCATTCCCACCATTGACGGCGGGCAGCCCAAGCCTTTTGTGGGTGTGCAGGGCTTCATGATCAGTTCCTTTAGTGAGAACAAAATTTTGGCCGATATGTTCCTCCAGGAATTTGTAGTGGATACGGACGTTTATCTCGAGATGTTCGGCATTGATCCCCGGCCGCCCGCTTATAAACCGGCGCTGGAGATCGTTGGCGATGACCCAATCGTATTGGGCGTGGGCCTGAGTGGCGCCGTGGGCGTACCCATGCCTTCCATTCCCGAGATGGCCTCTGTTTGGACCGCCTGGTCGGATGCTATCGAATTGGTTGCCAACCAGGAGATGGAACCCCCCCAGGCTGCTTTGGATGTTGCTGTAGAGCAGATCTTAGCTTTGATCAAAGAAGCAAAGTAATCCGAAAAGGGGGGGCGGGGCCGGGATCCAAGAATCCCGGCCCTTGGCCCTACCGAAGGAGTGGAGATAATGACAAGCCCAACCCCTAAGGGCCGGCCCAGGGCCGGGGGGGCGCGGCTTAGTTTTTTTTAGCGTGAAAATACTCGTTTTGGGGGGGCTGTTCGACGCATTCGTGCTGCGCTTTGCCATTTCCCTTTATCTGCAGGGGGGGCAAATTGGCTTTTCGTTATCTGCCGCATTGGGCTTGATTTTAATCAATGTGGTTGCCCTCACCGAAAGGGCCTACCCCCCCTGCGCTATCTACTGCCGGGTTTAGTGTTTATGGCGGCCATGGTCCTCTACCCTCTTTTTTTATAATATTTATATTTCGTTTACCAACTATGGCACGGGCAATATCCTCAGCAAGGGCCAAGTGATCGAGCAGCTGGAAAAGCGCATGTACGCCGCACCGGAAGCGGCCAAACACCCCTTTGTCTTGTTTGAAGCGCCCGACCAACAACTTACCCTGCTGTTTACTGATCATCGCGGGCGTCAATTCGCATCCAAGGGCGATATTATTCTGCCCCCCCTGGAGGAAATAGGGGATTATGATTTTGATCAGGCGGGCCAAGTTGTGCGCATCGGTGGGGCTCAACGCTTGGAACGGCGAGAGGTGCTCAAGCGCATCGCCCTTTTGCAGAAGCTGCGTCTTAATTGGGATGGTGTGGAGCTGCAGCTGGCGGATGCGGCCCATTTTCAAGAGCTTAAACCCCCCCGCTACACTTACCTGGACGCGCAAGACCGGGTAATCGATAACCGCACCGGGACAGGCTACACACCCCTCAACGGTTATTTTACCGACGCCAACGGAGAAAGGCTGCTGCCCGGGTACCGCATTCATGTGGGGGGGTTTGCCAATTACCTGCGGCTGTTGACTAATAAGGCAATAGCAGGCCCCTTTGCCCAGGTGTTCGCCTGGACTTTCACCTGGGCATTTTTCAGCGTTGCTTTAACGTTCACCTTGGGCTTATTGCTGGCTTTGATTTTAAATCACCCCCCCGATCTTAAATTGACCGGCTTGTATCGTTCGCTGCTCATTATTCCCTATGCCATTCCGGGGTTCGTCAGTGCCCTGGTCTGGCGGGGGGGCTGTTCAACACTGAATTTGGCCAGGTTAATCGGGTGCTGCAGGCTGTGCTGGGCACTGCCGTGCCCTGGCTGCAGGATCCCTTTTGGGCCAAAATAGCTTTGCTCACCGTCAATTTATGGCTTGGCTTCCCGTATATGATGATTGTCACGCTGGGGGCTTTGCAGAGCATTTCCCCCCCGAGTTATATGAAGCGGCCTACTGTGACGGAGCCACCAAGGGGGCAGCGCTTGCGCTACATTACTATGCCCCCCCTTCTGATGACCACCGTGTCACCGCTTTTGGTTTCCTCTTTTGCCTTTAACTTTAATAATTTTACTTTGATCCACTTATTTACGGGGGGGGCGCCCGCCCATTGCCGGGGGGGCGGCCACTCCCGCGGGGGGGGCCACGGATATACTTATTTCCTATACCTACCGCTTAGCATTTGAAGGGGGGGTAGGGGGGGTGCAGACTACGGCTTGGCGGCCGCGGTGTCTGTTTTGATTTTCATAATCATCGGCACGATAACCTGGTTCAATTTCCGCTTTACTAGAGCTTTGGAGGAGGTGGGGGGGCAGAATGTATAACAGGTTGACGGCGCTGGGGGGGCATATGTGGCGCCATCTCATCATTTTGCTGGCGCTTAGTTTTGTCTTTTTTTTCCCGTGGCCTGGGTTATCTCCGCGTCTTTTGACGGCACCAATTCCTTGGTCAAGCAAAGTCTGGTACCTACCGTGGCCACACTGGAAAACTATCGATCACTTATGGCTGAGCCGCGCTACCCGTTTTTGATTTGGATGTGGAACAGTATTAAGGTTTCGGGCATCAGCGCCCTTTTATCCGTTTGGTTGTGCGCTTTGGCCGCCTATGCCTTCTCGCGTTTTCGTTTCAAGGGCAGAAGGACCGGGCTGTTTGCCCTAATTTTAGTGCAAATTTTCCCCCCCCAAATGTTAGCGGTTGTCTCTTTATACCTGCTGCTGTTGTCGGTAGGCCGCGTTGCACCCGCCTTAGCTGAACACGCACGCCGGTTTGATCATGGTTTATTTGGGCGGAGCAATCGGAATCAATACTTGGCTGATGAAGGGCTATTTCGATACTATCCCCCCCCGTTCTTTGGAGGAATCGGCCATGCTCGATGGGGGGGCAACGCCTTTTGCCGCTTTCTGGCGGATTATCCTGCCCTTGGTGCGCCCGATTCTGGTTGTCGTTTTCATTTTGGCCTTTATCGGCACCTATTCAGAATTTATGCTGGCCCAAGTGATGCTGCAAAGCACAGATAAGCTCACGTTAGCGGTAGGCATGAATCTTTTTCTCGGTGATCAATATGCTAAACGCTGGGGGGGTGTTTTTTTCCGCGGCGGCGATTATTGCCTCCGCACCCATTGTGTTGATCTTTTTGACGCTGCAGAGGCAGTTGATTTCCGGTTTGACTCAAGGTGGAGTGAAAGGCTGATTTTATTAGGAGGGAGAGGCGGATGAATATGCGTTTTAAAGTCTGGATGGGCAGGGTATTAGTCCTACTGCTTATTTTACTGCCCGTTGGGGCGGCGGCCGCTGCCGAAGTGCAAACAGAGGAGCCGGTGCTGAATGTGGCTTTAGTCTGGCATCAGCATCAACCCCCCCTCTATTTTGATCCTACCACGGGCCAAAGCCAGCTGCCCTGGGTGCGCATGCATGCGGCCAAGGATTATTATGATATGGCGGCCATATTCAGAGATTACCCCCCCAACTGCGGGCCACGTTCAATCTAGTACCCATTCTCTTGGAGCAGTTGGCGCTGTACGCGGAGGGCGAATTAATCGACAAATATCAACTGCTTGCCCATATCCCCCCCGGCGACGAACTGCAGGAAGGGGATAAAAGGTTTTTGCTGCAGCGTTTTTTTCGATGCCAACTGGGATCATGTGATTGCCCGTTTCCCGCGCTACCAAGAACTGCTTGATAAACGGGGGGGTTCAGAGGTAAATGAGGCGGCAATCGCGGCCGCTATGGAGCGTTATACGGTGCAGGATTATGTGGATCTGCAGGTCTGGTTTAATCTGGCTTGGTTTGATCCTGATTTTTACACAAACGATCCTGAGTTAGCCGCGCTGGTGCAGCGGGGGGGCCGCAATTTTAGCGAAGCGGATAAGGAACTGATCCACGCTAAACAGGTGCAGATTATCCGGCAAGTTGTGGATATTCACCGCGAACTGCAAGAGGATGGGCAAATAGAGATTATTACCACACCCTATGCCCATCCCATTTTGCCGTTATTGTACAGCACCCAAGTTGCCCAGATTGCTTCACCCGGCTTGGATCTGCCGCAAATCCCCCCCTTTGCCTGGCCCGAAGATATTTCCCGCCACCTGCGGCGAGCGGTGGACAATTACCAAGCCAACTTCGGCAGGCTGCCTAAGGGGCTCTGGCCTTCCGAACAGGCGGTATCAAAATACATTGTGCCCTATGTGGCCGAGGCCGGTTTTGACTGGATGATTTCCAGCGAAGGTATTTTGGAAAAATCCCTAGGCCTGCAGCTGCGGGGGGGATTGATGGCAGGGTGGGGGGGCGCCCCGAGCTCCTTTATCAACCGTATTGGGCGGAATGGGAAGGTCAGCGGGTTGCCATTCTATTTCGTGATCTAATCCTCTCGGACCGGGTTGGTTTCGAATATTCGGGCCTGAGCGGGCAGGCCGCCGCGGACGATCTGCTTACTTATCTGCACAATGTGCGCCGCGCCTTGGGCGAGCAGGCAGGTGAGAAAGTAGTTGTCATCGCCTTGGATGGAGAAAACGCTTGGGAGCATTATCCTAACGATGGCAAAGAATTTTTGCCTCTCTCTACGGAGGGCTGGCGCGCGATCCCCCCCTGCTGCGCACCGTCACGGTATCGCAGTACTTGGCGGAGCATCCGCCCACAGGGGTTTTGTCCGATCTGTGGACCGGCTCCTGGATCTCCAATGATCTGGAAACCTGGATCGGGGGGGAAGAGGAGGAAAACATAGCCTGGGAACAGCTGGCGTCGGCGCGCCGAGTACTTGCGGAATTTGAGGAGGCGCATGGTGCCGATCCCGCCTACCGGGCGGCTTTGGAGGATGCTTGGCAGTCTATGCTGGCCGCGCAGGGCAGCGATTGGTTCTGGTGGTACGGCGATGATCAAGATTCGGGTAATGACGAGGCCTTCGACGCTTTGTTTAGAACGCATGTGCGAGGGGTATACGAGAGTTTGGGCCTTGCGCCCCCCCTTGGCGCCTGTCGTTTACTCTGTTGGCCCCCACAGCTGCCCGGCCCGAGCGGGCTTTAAGCGGTTTGAGCGCCCCCGCTTTCGGATGGTTGGGCCGATTTGGTGAGTGGGATCAGGCGGCTGTCTATCATAACCCGGATGGGCAGCTTTTGAAGTCCCTCTACGCGGCAGTAGATTATCAGCACCTGACACTGCGCCTCGATTTTCAGGCGCAGGCGCGGGAGCTCATCGGCGAAGAAGTGGAGCTGTTTGCCTATCTGGACAGGGCCGATGGGGGGGGCCCGTCAATGAATTGATTCGCCCCACTGCTGCCGAAACGGATCGGTTTTGGGCTATCCCTCGGTTATGAAATCCATCTCGATTTGGCCGCTGCGCCTAAGGGTGTGCGCGCCCAAGCGTCGATCTCTAAAGCCGCGGGGGGGCGGAAGGATGGGCCGCCATGTTAACGGTGCCCGTGGGTGTGGGGGGGGAGTGTGTGAAGTTGCCATACCCTTCGAGGACTTGGGCTTTGAACCGGGCGCTGCGGTGCGGCTTACCGTTTTAGTGGCCCAAGATGGAATAGTGCAGGAACGGCTGCCCATTCGGGAACCGGCCGTCCTTTATGTACCCCGGCCTACCGAGGGGACGCTTGTCTTTCGCGCCGAAGATCCCGTCGGTGATGATTATGGACCCGGTACCTATACCTATCCGACCAGCGAAGTTTTCCCCCCCGGGCGTGTTTGATTTGACTGAATTTGAAGTCTACGAGACCGAGCAAGACGTGATCTTTCATGTCCGGTTTGCCGGGCCGGTGGACAATGTCTGGAATTCGCCCAATGGGTTATCGGTGCAGACGATCGACATTTATATCGATACTGATCGGATACCCGGCTCGGGCAGCACCGAGGCGCTGGCGGGCCGCCGCGTGAAAATTGCGCCCGAGTCTGCCTGGGAATACGCGATCTGGGCGGAAGGTTGGCAGCAAAATTATTCACCGCAGATGGCAGTGAAACGGCGGCTAAGGTGCGCGTTGCTACCGATCCCCTGCACAGCCGGGTGACGATTCAGGTGCCTAAGAGCGCGCTGGGAACACCGCAGGATGACTGGGGTTATATCGTTTTGATCATGGGCCAAGAGGGCTTTCCCGCCTCCGATTCACTACGGGTGAGAGAAGTGCTCAAACACGCGCAAGAATGGCGTTTTGGCGGCGGCCATGATGGTATCTTCGATCCCAACGTCATCGATCTGTTGGCCTTACCGGGCCGGCAAGAAGAGATGCTCTCCGCATACGATCCGGCAGCCGGGGGGGTGCTGGCAGAGGTGGGCGCCGTTTACGCCGATGACCTAATGCCATAAATAGAAAAAGATGCAGAAAAGGGTGATCTAGTGCTGAAAGGTAGTTCCGTTTTTCATACAGCCGCCCTACCTGGGCGTATCCGCTGGATGAAAACAGACTGCGGGTTGTGCTGCGCGCCGAACGGGGGCGAGTTGCGAGCGGAAAGGCTGTCTACGGTGACCGTTACAGCCCGCCCACCGGGCTTTTGTCTGCCCCCCCTTGTTGAAAACAGCTTCTGATCAAGATTACGATTATTTCGAGGCGGAACTGCGCCTTGTCCCCCCCTCGTTTTCGCTACGCGTTCCTGGTGAATGACGGCATCCGTTCGCTGTGGCTGCATGAGGGGGGGGTTAAGCACGGAACGGCCGCGGCAGTCTTTTTTTCCAATACCCGTACATTAATAAGGCCGACTTTTTCCAAGCGCCCGCTGGTTGACAGAGGGGGGGTAGTATACCAGGTGTTTCCCGATCGCTTCGCTAAGGGCAACCCAGCTTTGGATGCGCCCCGGGTGCGGCCGTGGAGCGATGAAAGCCCCCACCGAATCGGCGCTGTACGGCGGCGATTTGGAGGGCATTTTGGCGCGGCTGCCCTATCTGCGGGATTTGGGCATTACCGTACTTTATCTTACACCCATATTTGAATCTCCCTCTAACCATAAATACAATACGACCGATTATTATCGTATAGATCCTTCTTTCGGAGATGGGGACACGCTGCGGCGCCTGGTGCAAGAATGCCATGCCGCGGGCATTAAAGTCATTTTAGATGCGGTTTTCAATCACTGCGGCCAAGAATTCTTTGCCTTTCGGGACGTGCTCCGCCGAGGCAAAGAATCACGCTACGCCTCGTGGTTCCATATTGACAGTTTTCCGGTCCAGACAGAACCCATTCCCAACTATGAAACATTTTCCACCGGCATTGCTTCAATGCCCAAGCTGCGGACAGAGAATCCGGATGTGCGGCGCTACCTCTTGGATGTGGCGCGCTATTGGATTGAGGCCTGCCATATTGACGGCTGGCGGATTGATGTTGCCAACGAGGTGGATCATTCCTTTTGGCGCGAGTTTCGCTCAACCGTTAAAGCTGTCAATCCCGAGGCCTATATCGTGGGCGAAATTTGGCATGAGGGGGGGCTGCCTTGGCTGATGGGCGACCAATTTGACGGTATTACCAATTACCCCTGCGGGAAGCATGCTTGGAATTTTTTTTGCTAGGGGTAATTGGGATGCGCAGCGTTTCGCAGAGGCGATTCAGCGCAATTTGTATATTTATGCCGAACCGATGCTGCGGGCTTGCTGGAATTTACTGGGCAGCCATGATACGGAGCGGTTTTTGACCGCCTGCGCAGGTCGCACGGACAGGGCCGCCTTAGCCGCTGTATTCAACCTGACTTGGCTGGGTACACCCCCCCTCATTTATTATGGCGATGAGATCGGCATGGAGGGAAAAAAATGATCCGGACTGCCGGCGGCCCATGCTGTGGGAGCGGGAGCGTTGGGATCAGGATCTGCATCGCCTTTATAAGAAATTAATTCGCCTGCGCACACAAGAACCCGCGCTCAGCCGCGGCCGAGCGGCCGTGCTGCATGCGGACGCTGCTCAGAACACGCTAGCTTATATGCGCAGCGATCACCGCTCAGGCAAAAAAAGCGGTTCTGGCGCTCAACAATTCTTCCGCCGAGAGATTGATCGATCTAAAGGGAAAGATTGCGCCGGGGGGGTGGCTCCAAGGCCTGCACTGGCAGGCTTTAACGGGCTCGGGGGGGCGATTTGAACAGGGGGGGCCGGGGGGGCGGTTAATTCTGGGGGGGCCTTATGCTTCCCTGATCGGATTGGGCTGATAAGAAGCGGGCGGCAGCGCCGGTCTTACGCCTAGCGGATGGTTGTTTTGCGGATGGAGCGGTACGAACAAAATTAAAACAGCCTCTAACCCTGTTGTAGAGGGGGGGATTGGGGGCTGTTTAAATTTAGCGCCGTACTGTACAGGCCAAATAGTTATGCTA
>JMBV01000090.1_pt1 | contig 34920 bp, 50 predicted proteins | sample 616531 | NCBI WGS metagenome assembly JMBV01 (sample SAMN02727904, study PRJNA239997) | anaerobic digester metagenome | biome: anaerobic digester; isolation source: mesophilic anaerobic digester inoculated with municipal waste water sludge... | place: Germany: Bielefeld University, CeBiTec ...
AAAAGCTTTTGAACCCTGTAAATAGGGGGGGCTATGGGAGCTTGTTAGGTATAAAGTAGAATACTTATCAGAAAAAGCATAAGTTTTAAGAGTCTTACAATCTTAAAGAATTGTCATTTTTTTTAAGGTTTCCAGAGACATTTTTTTTGCGCGCGAAGTGTTAGAATAGGGCTACCGATTTAAACAACCAGACAATTTATATTCAATCGGTCAGCGCGTCTAAAGTAGAGGAAATTGACGCGCCTAGTTAAACGACCCTTAAAATCAAAGACTGCCAGTGACGGCGCACAGGAGAAAGCCATGGATGCTCAGCAAGCATGGAAGGCAACGATGACACAACTGAAAAATGAATTACCCAAAGCATCTTTTGATACCTGGGTGAAGCAGTGTGTGTTTATCGGCTGGGACGAAATGACCAGCACGATGACCATCGGTGCCAACAATGCCTATGCTTGCGACTGGCTGGAAAGTCGCCTGAAAAGCACCGTGGTCAACAAACTGCGAGGCATGATGGCATTAGAGCTTAATGTGGTCTTTAAAGTGCACAACGCGCCAGTTTTGAGGCCCGTGGAAGAAGAACCAGCACCGGAAGATCTTTTTACAGCTGGTTTTGATAAAGATGCTGTTCAGATTGATGCCACGGAAACTTATCGTTCGCTCCGTCAGGACAGTCAGCTGAACCCCCCCAAATACCGCTTCGACAACTTTGTGGTTGGACCAGGCAACCGCCTGGCACACGCTGCCAGCATGGCCGTTGCCGAACATCCCGCCAACGCCTATAATCCCCCCCTGTTCATCTACAGTGGCGTGGGATTAGGCAAAACGCATATGCTCCACGCCATCGGTAATGCTGTGGTGCGACAGGGTAAGTCGGTGCTTTATGTTTCTTCTGAAGAATTTACCAACGATTTGGTTGGCGCAATTCGCAACAAAACCACTACCGCTTTCCGCGAGAAATATCGCCGGGTGGATGTGTTGCTTATCGATGACATCCAGTTTATTGCGGGCAAGGAATCGACCCAGGAAGAATTTTTCCACACCTTCAACACCCTTTACGGGCAAGACAAGCAAATCGTCATCAGCTCCGACCGTTCGCCAAAAGCGATGAGTATGCTGGAAGAACGCCTGCGCTCACGCTTTGAATGGGGGGGCTTGACAGTGGATATGCAAGCTCCTGATTACGAAACGCGCCTGGCCATTTTGCAAAGCAAAGCCGAAAAAGAAGGGCGGGTGGTTCAAACTGAAATTATGGAATTGATTGCCAAGACTATTCAGAGCAATATCCGCGAACTTGAAGGTGCTTGGAACCGTGTGTTGGCTTTTTCTGAACTGACCGGCAAGCAACTCACCTTGCAAATGGCGCAAAACGCGCTTGCCGACTACGCGCCACAGCCCAGCAGCCTGACACCCGATGTGGTTGTGGATGTGGTGGCGGATTACTTTGGTATCGACCTGAGAAACTTTCGGGACGGTCGCGCGCGAGAGAGGTGGCTTTGCCCCGTCAGGTTGCGATGTACCTTTTACGCGAGGACAGTGGTATTTCTTTACCGCGCATCGGCAAAGAGTTGGGCGGTCGTGACCATACCACGGTAATGTATGCGTGCGATAAGGTTGCTGAACTGATTGATAGTGATGATATGATGCGTCGGAAAGTTTCCCAAATTCGCGAAAGGTTGCATAATAATAAGGTGCTTGTTTAATTGTTAATATAGGTTTATTTTTGGTCTTATTCTGGGAGGGAAAACGGACAATTATTCACGTGTGGTTCTGAGTAACGACCACACCGTGAATGCTTTAATTCAAGGGTTACAAACGCGAACGCGTGTCAGAGCAAACGCGAACGCGTTAAACAGCCTTCAGCTCACGCCAGTTATCGCCGGCGCGGGCATCGCAGACAAGGGGGGGCACATCCAGCGTCATGGCTGATTCCATAAGCGATTTGACGACAGGTACAGTTCGTTCCAGTTCGTCTTTCGGCACTTCAAATATCAATTCATCGTGCACTTGCAGAAGCATGCGCGCGTTTAATCCCGCCTTGCGCAAAGCTTCAGGCAGGGCAATCATGGCCAGTTTTACAATATCCGCCGCGGTGCCTTGAATGGGCGCGTTGATAGCTTCGCGTTCTTCGCGCTGGCGCATTTGTGGGTTGGACCCTTTGGCTAAATTAGGGAAGTAACGCCGCCGTCCAAGCAGGGTTTCCACATAGCCGTTTTGGCAGCGTTCACGCGGGTCATATCCAGCCAGGCTTTACACCAGGGAATTCCCTGAAATACGCTTTGATGAAATTTTCGGCTTCTGCCAGGGTTAAATCGGTGCCACGGGTCAGACCGAAAGCGCTCATGCCGTAAATCAGTCCAAAGTTCACTGCTTTGGCGTTGCGTCGCTGCTTGGGTGTAACCTCAGCCAGCGGGGGGTGCCGGTTATGGCAGCGGCGGTTGTGGCGTGAATGTCCTGGCCTCGCTTGAAGGCTTCAATCATGGCCTGGTCCTGAGCAATATGCGCCACAATGCGCAACTCTACTTGTGAGTAGTCAACCGACAGGAGTTTCCAGCCTGGCGCGGCGATGAAACCCTGGCGCACACGCTGACCCAAGTTAGTGCGCGTGGGGGATGTTCTGCAGATTGGGGGGGTTTTGACTGGCAATGCGCCCGGTGACCGTGCCAACCTGATTGAAAGAACTGTGTACTCTTCCGTTTTAGGGTTGATTTGTTGCGGTAAGGCTTCAACATAAGTGGATTTCAATTTGGCATATTCGCGGTAATCTAAAATCTTGGCCACGATTTCGTGTTTATCGCGCAAGAGTTCCAGAATCTCGGCGCTGGTGGAATAATGACCGCTTTTGGTCTTGCGACTCGGGTCGGGCGGGTCTAGGGCGAGTTTCTTGAAAAGGACATCCGAAAGCTTTTGCGTGGAATTAATGTTAAAGCGGGTGCCAGCCAGGCGGTAGATATCTTCTTCAAGCGCGAAAATCATTTCAGTGAGTTCTTTGTTGAAATCTTCAAAGAAAGGCGCGTCAAGCAAAACGCCATATTCTTCCATTTGTGCCAGAACGGGGACGAGTTTGATTTCCAAATCGTCCATCAGTTTCTCAGCGTTACGTTCTTTGAGGTCGGCTTTGAGAATGGGCATCAAGCGCAGGGTCATCACCGCGTCCGCGGTGGCATAGGGCGCGACACGCGCAATGGGTAAATCTGCCATGCTGAGTTGGTTTTGCCCTTGCCGATGAGGTCTTCGATGGGGGTCATTTCAACGCCCAGGCGCACCCAGGCCAGCGTTTTGAGACCCAGATTGCGCGAATCAGGATTGATAAGCCATTCCGCAATCATCGTGTCGAAACGAATTGGATTTATTTCAAAGCCAGACTGGCGAAGCACGATTAGGTCAAATTTGGCGTGATGGGCGACTTTGGCGATTTTGGGGTTGCTAAGTAAAGGTTGAACAGCATTTTTAAGTTCATCAAGGCTAAGTTGTTTGCCAGCACGGTGCCCAACCGGGAAGTAATAGCCTTTTTCCGGGCTGGCAGCCAGGGAAAAGCCCACCAAATCAGCAGAAACGGGGGGGTCTAAATTGCTGGTTTCGGTGTCGAATGCCAGGGTGTCGTAAGCTGAAAGGTCCTTTATCGCCTGGACAAGCTTTTGGGGTGTGTCAACGATGACGGTTTCAAAGTCGGTTTTGATTTCTTCTATGCTGATTAAAGCGTCTGGTGTATCCAGGGGGCTCATCGCCAAACAAACCACCTTGCACCAGGTTGAAGCTGTTTGTCTCAGGTGTGATTGTCTGCGGGGGGGTTTGGGCTTGGGCGGGCGCGTAGCGTTCGCTCAGTTTTTGCAAACGACGGATAAGCGTGCGGAATTCCAGCTCTCTAAAAGGCCTTCCGCCGCAACCGGTTCAAAATTTTCGCAAGCGGCTTGCTCAAGGTCCAGTCGTACGGGCAAATCTACCACGATGCGCGCCAGCGTTTGGCTGAGATAGGCTTGCTCTTTTTGTTCGGCAATGTTTTGGCCCACTTTACCCTTTATCTCGTCCACATGCTCGTAAACACCATCCAGGGTGCCATAGCTTTCCAGCAATTTGGTGGCCGTTTTGGGCCCAACGCCACGCACGCCGGGGGGGATATTGTCGGAACTGTCGCCCATTAAGGCTTTCAGGTCAACCACCTGTTCGGGTTTAACACCCATGCGTTCAACAACGTCTTCAGGGAAGTAGTCTTTGTCTTTAGCTCCCCCCCGTCCTTCGGGCAGGTTGACGACAATACGCTCAGTAACCAGTTGCAAAAGGTCGCGGTCGCCGGTGATGATTTTGACGCCCAAGCCTTCTTCGTTGGCTGCCCAGGTGGCAAGACTGCCGATGATGTCATCCGCTTCGTAATTATCCAGCTCAAGACGGGGGATTTTGAGCAGGTCAATCATTTCCTTGATGCGTTCAATTTGCGAACGCAGATCATCGGGCATTTTCTCGCGGGTGGCTTTGTACTCTTCATACAGGTCATCGCGGAAAGTTCTGCCTTTGTCAAAGGCGATAGCGAGATAATCAGGTTCGTCTTGTTCGAGGATTTTCAGCAATGTACTGGCAAAGCCAAAAACGCCCGCGGTGGGTTCGCCGTCGGTTGTGGCAAAGCGGGTTGTGCCACCACTGGTAAGCGCGAAGTAATTGCGATAGGCGATGGCGTGTCCGTCCAGCAAATAAAGCATTTTTGGCATAATTTCCTCCAGCTGACTGTGTTATAGATGGCTTAAGTGTAGCATTTACGCGGGGGGGCATCGCAAGGCGGGCCCGGGCAACTGAACTTTAAATGTCTGTCAGGGATGAGTATTCTGAATGTTAGCGAAAGCATTCCCCCCAACCAGCGTCGCGGTATACAAATTATTTGAGAATAAACGGTCATTTCGCGACGCGAGAGGAGGGGGGGATTAAAGGGGGGGATGGGTCTTTTTTTTATACATCTGGCATCATTTCAGTTGCTGGGGGGGAAATAACGTAGTTGGACATATTCTGAAATTATGTTTCCGTTTGGTCTATAATAAGTCTATCATTACAAAACAAGCGGAGTGAAGATGGAATTTGAGTTCAAACGACGTGATAAAGTAAATTATTATCTCGACATGGCCGAAGTGGTTGGCAAACGCAGCACCTGCATTCGCAAGCGCTATGGCGCGGTCATTGTGAAGAACGATGAAGTGGTCTCAACGGGTTACGTTGGCGCGCCACGCGGACGCAAAAACTGTATCGACATGGGCATCTGTCGGCGGGAACAACTCAAGGTGCCACGTGGCGAACGCTATGAACTGTGCCGCAGTGTGCATGCTGAGCAAAACGCGATAATCAGCGCGTCCCGCGACCGTATGCTGGGCAGTTCCTTGTATCTCACTGGCATTGATCTGCAAGATAATAACAATTATGTTGAAAAAGCCATGCCTTGCGCCATGTGCAAGCGGGTCATTATTAACGCTGGGATTAAGACCGTCTACATTCGCGATAATTATGATGAATACAGAAAAATCGACGTGCAGGATTGGATCGACAATGACGATTCTCTTGCTGCCGCGTATGGCTATTAGAAAAATACAACTGGAGAGGAATCAATGAAAACATTTGACGTAATCGTAATCGGCGCGGGGCCAGGTGGCTATGTGGCTGCCATTCGCGCGTCGCAACTGGGCTTTAAAACCGCCATCGTTGAGAAAAAAAATGGCTGGGTGGTGTGTGTCTGAACGTGGGCTGTGTGCCTTCAAAGGCTCTTTTGCGCAACGCTGAGTTGGCGCATCTTCTGCGCAAAGAAGCCAAAACTTTCGGCATTAAATTCGATAATCTCGAACTGGATTACAGCGAAGCGCACAAGCGCAGTCGTTCGGTGAGCAACCGTCTTACCCGGGGCATCAGCTTTTTGATGAAAAAGAACGATATTGAAGTCATCATGGGCAGCGCCAAACTGGCTGCCAAAGACACGGTGCAGGTTCAGGCGGAAGATGGCGAAACGCTGACGCTAAAAGCCGATAACATCATTTTGGCAACGGGTGCGCATGCCATGGTTATCCCCGGCATGGAACCCGATGGTGAAAAGGTGCTCGATTACGCCCAGGCGATTATGCTCGACAAACTGCCCGAAAGCGCGGTCATTATCGGTGGCGGTGCCATCGGAGTTGAATTTGCTACTGTGTGGAGTGGCTATGGCGTGGATGTGCATGTGGTTGAAATGTTGCCCCCCCATATCCTGCCCAACGAAGACGATGAGGCTGCCAGTGAACTGGCAAAGGCTTTCCGCAAGCGAGGTGTCAAGGTGCATGCCGGCACGAAGGTTAAATCGGTGACCAAGACCGAAACCGGCACGGACGTACTTTTGGAAAGCGAAAAAGGCGAAGAAACGCTCAGCGCGGATGTGACCCTGGTGGCGGTTGGTTTTAGACCCAACTCGCAAAACCTGGGGGGGCTTGAAGAAGTCGGCGTGGCAGTAAACAGACGGGGGGGCTTTGTGGAAATTGACGAGCGAATGGCGACCAGCGTGCCTGGCATCTGGGCGATTGGTGACCTGACCGGCAAGCTGCTCTTGGCGCATACTGCCTCAGCGCAAGCGGCTATCGCCGCAGAAGCTATCGCCGGTTTGGATACGCCGGTTTTGGACTACCGCATGATTCCACGCGCTACATTCACCACGCCACAGGTCGCGTCGTTTGGCTTTACCGAAGACCAGGCAAAAGAAGCCGGTTTTGATCTCAAGGTGGGCAAATTCCCCCCTTTATGGCAAATGGCAAGGCGTTGGGTCATGGCGATTACGCCGGTTATGCCAAGGTGCTCACCGATGCCAGTGATGGCAAGCTTTTGGGTGCTTCGATTGTCGGACCCGAAGCGTCTGAACTTATCCCCCCCGAGCTGGTTTTGGCACAGGCAAACGATTTATGTGTTGAAGACGTGACGCGGGCGGTGCATATCCATCCCACGCTGTCCGAAGCGGTTTTGGAAGCGGCGCTGGGCGCGATGGACCGCGCGATACATGGCTAATAAAAAATAGCTGAGTGTGGACGTGGTCGCAAGGCCACGTCCTAATATTAAAAGATGTTCGCTCGTGGTCTCCTGACCACGAATTTTTATATTCATTATGAATTGTTTACACCCATCGCATGTTATCTTAGACGAAAGTCGGGACAGCGGGGGGGAGTATAATAAAAGCAAGATTATATGCAAAAGCATTTATCAGATAAGTAGTTTCTCAGAGGTGTTCAGATGAAAGAAAAAGCATACAAAACAGCATCAGGTAATATCCATTACTGGATTAATATCATTGATGACGACGTAATAACCCTGGTCTTTCTCCCAGGATTGACCCTAACCCACAGATTGTTTGATAAACAAATTGAATACTTCAAAGGCAAATACAATGTCTTAGCCTGGGACGCGCCCGGGCATGGTGCTTCGTGGCCATTTGAATTCAATTTCGACATGATGGGCAAGGCAAGATGGCTAAACGAAATACTCGAACAGGAAAAGATAAGCAAGCCAGTCATTGTAGGGCATTCCATTGGTGGCTATCTGGGGGGCAAGCCTACGCGGAATTGTATCCCGAGAAAATAAAAGGCTTTGTGGCGATTGATTCAGGCCCGGCACAAAAACGCTATATGACTCCTGGGGGGGAAATTGCGTTAATCAAAAGGATGAATTTCGGCTCTCCTTCTGCCTCATGGGAGATGATAACTAATGTGTCAGCCATCGGTCTCGCGGAATCGGCATATGGCAGACAATTAGTGAAAGAAATGATGCAGGACTACAAGGGCAATGAAAAGTGGCTTACTCAGGTAATGGAACATGGCACGCGTATTCTTGGCGAAACGATGGAGGCGGATTTTGCTTACGGCATCCCATGTCCGGCTTTGTTGATTTGTGGTGAAAAAGACAAGTTGGGCTTGTTTATCCGGTACAACAAGGCCTGGCACAAGGAAACGGGTATTCCCATCGAATGGATCAAAGACGCAGGCCATAACTCCAACACCGACCAGCCGGAGATTGTCAATCAGTTGATTGATGATTTTGTAAAAAAACAGCATTTGATGGCTGTATTTTTAGGCTGTTTCGGATAAATAATTTCAAGCCAGAGTGGCATAATCAGGAAAAACAGCTAACAAGTTGTTACAGCTGTTTGGCACTTGCTATCGCAGTCTACATCCTATCTGTGTCGATTGAGAAAATCATCCAGCACCTGGTCGATTTCCTGGCTGTGGCCTGTCATCATGTGACCGCCATCTGGGAAAGTGACCAGGGTAAGATCAGGAAAACGGTGCTGGGCGTTTTTGACTTTCTCGAAACTGGCGATGGGGTCGTCTTCGGAATGCAGAATCAGGACAGGTACCTTTAGTTCTTCAATGGGATAGTCTTCAAAATGTCTTTCCATGTCTGGGTTGGTCAGTTTGCCGTCTATGATAGCGCCTGCTTTTCTTTCCACGATGGGCTGAATGATTTTGACTGTTGAAGCGGGCATGCCCAACAATGGAGGCATCAGGGGGGGACTGATGAGATACATAGCATAGTCCGACAAAAATGGTTCCGGTGGTGCCTGGTATTCAATAAAGCTTTCTGGTTTTTCAGTTACGGGCATCGCTGAACAATATAAAATCAAGCCTTTGACGCGTTCTGGATAATCCAGCGCGAAGCGAATGGCAGGCGTGCCACCCGCGGATGTGCCCAAAATAAAGACTTGTTCTATGCCAAGATAATCAAGCAGTTCTATATAGGCATCAGCCTGATCTTTAGGGTTGCCCTCGCCTTTGATGTCGGACCCAAGATAGCCAAAGCGCGATGGGGCAAGCACACGGTTTTTGCTGCTCCTGGCTATCACATTCTCATAAGCCTGATCGTAGCCACCAAAAAGACCATGCACGGATAGTATGACTTCGCCTTCGCCTTCATCAAGGTAAGTCATGGCGCCATAGGATAAGTTTGCCACCTTTACATCGTAAGTGCTTAGTTTGCTTTTCGCCTGATTAAATCCATAAATGCAGCGAATGCCTTGAATGGCAAAATATGAGACGACGATCGCTAAAAGCCCTAATGCAAACCATTTCATCATTTTGTTCCTTGCCTTTCCTTTTGCTTTTGTCATTTTACTTACTCCTTTTTGTTCTTGCCGGTTTAAGCAATGGCGTTTATTTCAAAATCAGTTATGGGATATTCAGAATTTCTGTCACCAGGCGGAGAAAGTCGCTGTAATCGTCCTTGTTGTTCAGGTTCAAGTGAAGAAGTTCGGTGCTGATTTGACGGTTTAAAAACGCGGAATGAATGGTCGATAAAAGCATAAAAGCCTTTATTCTTTTGATTTTTTTCCGACTTTTTATCTTCTGTCTCTGGCAAGCCTTTTAGAATAGCCCTGTAACTTACAGATGAGTTACTGGCGATGTTTGGTTCTGAGAGATCAGCAAGTATGGATATCCTGGCAATCTCCGGATGATTTAACAGAAAGTCAAAAACCCTGGCAGTGAATGATGGCATCTCTGATTCGGGTTCGTCATCAGGGGTCGGTGCGCTTTCCACTTCTGCATTTTTGGGAAAAGTTGCCATAACGTGCGAAATGATTCGCTGAACGCAGACTTCGATTAAGTTCTTTTTCGATTCGAAATGGTAGTTGATAAGTCCAACGGCTACATTCGCTTTTTGGGCGATGGCGCGGATAGTGATGTTTTCTATCAAGCCATCTGAATTCTCAATCAATGCTATGGTCGCGTTGATGATTTGTTCCTTTAGATCCTGGTTTGTTTGCTTGTTATCTTCCATATTTTCTCCGTCTTGAACGTTGTTCAAGTTTAGTATACTGAACATTGTTCAAGACGTCAAGGGCAAATCTAAGATATCAGCAATTCTCAGTATGGAAATTGTTTTCTTCGTGGTCGGGAGACCACGAGAGAACTTCTGATAGAAACCAGCGTTCGGGGATGGTCTCCTGACCATGCCCCCCCATGTGAAATGAGAATTGCTGCTAAGCTATTCGTCCAGCATTTATTTGTGTCAAGCAAAAATAAAAAAAGAAAAGCTTATACATCGGCTTTGATGTATCTAATAGATAGGTTAGAATCTTGGTCAACAGGAGAAAACTATGTCTACAAAATTTGCATTGTTAGGTTTGCTAAATATAAGAAAGATGTCAGCATACGATCTGGCAAAATTCGCGAAAGACTACATCGGCTTCTTTTGGAATGAGTCTTACAGCAATGTTCACCGGACTTTGAAAGTTCTTGCTGATGAAAAACTCATTCAAAAATTGCCGGAAACAGGAAGCAGAAACAAGGCTGTTTACGAAATTACACCTTTAGGCAAAGAAGCCTTATCAGAATGGCTGGCAAATCATCAATATTCAACCATTTACCGGGATGAACTCCTGCTAAAGTTGTTTGTCAGTCATCGCGACGACTATCCGGCACTGCTGGAAGATTTGCAAAATGTTCTCAATGACCTGCTCGCGCAAAGACAAGTCTATTCTCAAATAAAGGAAACTGTTTTAACTAAAGTCAATAATCTCTCATTTGACCTCGCTTTGGATTATGGAATCATGCAAAACGAGGTCACTGTTGAGTGGCTAAAAAAATCTATAAAAATAATCGAGGAAGCACTATGAAAAAAAAGCTTATATCAATCTTGCCATCACTCTTTTAGTAGTGGGATTAATGGTAGCGGGTATTGTTTATCTAATGAACAACTCGCTTTTCACTGTCAACTGGTTCGAAACAAATTATCTCAACAGAGTGTTTGCTTATCAGGCAACTACGCTTGTCATGAGTTTTGTGCTTATCTTAATCACTGGCTTGCAAACCAGGTTTCAATCTATTCGACTCTTAAACATCACACGAATCGATGGCGAAGTTATGCCAGAACCGTGGCTCGGGATTACGAAAAACAACAAAGATACCTGGAAAAAAAGGCGGTTTAACCGTCGCCATCATTATCACGGTCGTTACAGCGGTGGTCATCTATTTTCAGGTTTACCGAAGAGGGGTCATCCAAAGCCTTAGTTTGGTGAATTTTCTGGTGATTGTATTGTTTGCTCTCACAAACAGTTTTGTTGAAGAAGTCACCTTCCGTCACACCTTTGCCAGCATTGTGGAATACCACGATCTCAACCCTTATATTTCCAAGGCGCTGTCGGCGGTTATTTTCGGTGGCGTTCATTATTTTGGCACACCCGGGAAGATACCGGGTGTGATTATGGCCGCATTTATCGGCTGGTTTTTGTCGAAAAGTATTCACGAAACCAAGGGTTTCTTTTGGGCCTGGCTGATTCACTTCCTGCAAGATGTGGTGATTATGACAGCTTTGTTCCTGACATCAGTCTAATCCCTTCGGGCCAACTGGCTAATCTCTTTACTGAACTCTGGGCAAAACCTGCCCGGAGTTCAATTTTTATGCTACAGGGGGTGATGAAAATATTAATCCTATAACGCACCGCGAATGGAACCAAGTTTTTTTGTTTTGCGAAAGTTGCCTTAGCACAGGGTATAATTATAAAAACGAAAGCATCGGAGGCGAATGGAAAACGGCATCGACCAGGTTAAATCAAAACAACGAGTCGCCGATCATGGCGAAGTCTTTACTGCCGAGCGGGAAGTTAATGCCATGCTGGACCTCGTCAAACACGAAACCGAGCGCATTGAAAGTCGTTTTTTTGAGCCGGCTTGTGGCACGGGTAATTTCTTGGCAGAAATTTTGCGCCGGAAACTTGCTGTGGTCAAAGCCCGCTATGGCAAACACCCAGCTGATTTTGAGCGTTACGCCTTTCTCGCCCTTAGCAGTATTTATGGCGTGGAATTGCTTGAAGACAACGCCAAAGAATGTCGCGCGCGCCTTTTTGGCATTTTAGACCAAGCCTATACCAGGGTTTGTAAAAAGGATGCCTCAGATGATTTTCGACAGGTGGCACGCTATGTCCTGGAACGGAACATTTTATGTGGCGACGCGCTGACACTCAAAGATGCCAAAGGTGAGCCGATTGCTTTTTCGGAATGGTCCCTGGTGACGGGTAATTTGGTTCAACGGCGCGATTTTCATCTCAGCCAGCTTTTGGATGCCAGCGAACAGCAAATGACGATCTTTATGGATGGCTGGGAATATGATGCCGACCTGGGACAGTACATTCCGCAGCCTTTCCGTGAATTTCCGCTGATGGATTACCGCGAGGTGCAAAATTATGGATAGATTGTGTGAGAACTATCCCGATATGTATTTGGGTCTTTTGGCTGCAAAGAAAGAATTTGATACTGTTAACCCGTCTTTTAAGCCTAAAATAATCTATGCTCAAAAGCTATTCTTTGAACGAAATAACATTTACGATTCTGAGTATATTCAACGATGCGATGAATTATTGGAGCTTGTCTTATATCGGGATGCAGCTGCCTATTTTACACTTGAGTTTTTTTTCATTCAATAAGAAACACAAAGGATTATTGTTCTGCTTACATTGCTGATATAAAAATTGATAGAGATAATGATATGTTTCTTCATCAGGTACTATTGGACCAGTATTTACTTCTTGCATATGCATCATTAGAATATTATCTCAATTACATTTATTATTTTTGTCTGCGAAAAGAGCCTAAGCATAAGGGGCTTCGTAAAATCCTAAATGAATTAGAACGTTCAGAAAGCGAACGGGTAATAATGACATATCAGTATATTGTTACCCAAATATGTAATCCTTTTGATGAAAAATCTACTCTTTGGGGCGATAAGCTGAGGGATCTTAGAAACCGAACCGCACATGAAAAAAATGTTCAGATAGGTACAATTCAAAGGGAAAACTTGTTAAAGATAACTAGAGAAGAGCCTGCCTTGGAAGGTCAGCAAATTGCACACTATCTTGAACATCAATTTGTTGCTAAAAAAAAGTATTAATGTTTGAAAAATGAACCTCTTACTTTATGGAATCCCTTGGGTTCCTGGACCTTTCCATGAAAGAATTTATGATGAAAAACTATAAGATGAGATGCTAAAGACGAACTATCAAACTCTTCACAGTCCCGATGTACTAGATTGTTTGGCGAACCTGAGCAGTGATGAAATTTTTACCCCGCCTAAAGTTGCCAGGCAAATGCTGGATTTACTGCCAGAGGAGCTATGGAGCGACCCCCCCGAGGCAAAATTTCTGGACCCAGCCACGAAAAGCGGTGTTTTTCTGCGCGAAATTGCCAAACGTCTGCTAAAAGGGCTTGAAAGCCAAATTCCCGATTTGCAAGAGCGGATTGACCACATTTATCAAAAACAGCTTTATGGTGTTGCCATCACTGAACTTACTGATTTACTCACCAAGCGCAGTTTGTATTGCACCAAGTATCCCAGTGGGCGGTATTCGGTGAGTCAGTTCCCCAAAGAGCGGGCGAATGGCAATATTTATTATAAGAATATTCGCCATGTCTGGAAAGATGGGCGCTGTCAGTATTGTGGCGCATCTCAGAATGAATATGACCGCGACCCGGAACTGGAAAGCCACGCTTATGCCTTTATTCACCGCGATAATCCTGAGGAGTTATTTAATATGAGATTTGACGTTATCATTGGAAATCCACCATATCACTTGAGTACAGGTGGTGCTGGTCGTCAAGCTAAGCCGATTTATCCATTGTTTATTGAACAAGCTATAAAATTGAATCCTCGATATCTCTCGATGATTATTCCATCACGCTGGTTTGCGGGAGGTATGGGACTGGATGGCTTTAGAGATAAAATGCTTAATGATAAAAGCATATCAGTTCTAGTAGATTTTATTAATGCTAAAGATTGCTTTCCTCAATCGAGTATTAGTGGAGGTGTCTGCTACTTTCTAAGAGAGAGAGAGCATGATGGCCTCTGCAAATTTGTTTCTAATCGAGGCGGTAAGACATTTGAAATGGTAAGAAATCTCAGCGAGCATGGGGGGGTTTTTATTCGCTACAATGAAGCTGTCGAAATAATTAGGAAAATTAAATCAATTGGAGAACCACCATTGTCAGAGTTAGCAAGCCCTCTATTTCCGTTCGGTTTATCTACTGATTACCGAGGTGTTTCAACAGAGAAAGATGGCGATTTAAAGTTGCATTCAAGCGAAGGTGTCTCATATATTTCTAGATCTGAAGTTTCTAGCGGTTTGGATTTAATAGATGTGTACAAAGTTTTAGTGAGTAAAACGAGCTCCGAGCATGCTGGCGAACCAGGTTCCGATGGCAGGTATCGAGTATTGACTTCTTCAATAAAAGTACTTGAGCCTGGTGAAGTATGCACACATTCTTATTTTGTTATTGGTTCTTTCTCAAACAAGTTGGAAGCAAAAAAAACTTGCTTAATTATCTAACCACAAAGTTTGTTCGCTTGTTGACCTTGATTTCAATGTCATCAATTAATTTATCAAGAGGTGTTTTTCAATATGTGCCTCAACAATCATGGGGGGGAAAAATATGGACAGATGAAGAACTTTATGCCAAATATGAGCTGACAGAAGATGAAATTGATTTCATTGAATCAATGATTAAACCCATGGATCTGGAAGAAAGTTAAAATGAGCACCGAATTATTTCCCGAGCGATCCAAATCAAAACCGGTTATTTATGCCTACACGGATAACAATCCCGCTTATGCGGGTATGCTAAAGATTGGTTACACCACCCGGACTGCAGAGGAACGTGTAGCGGAACAGTATCCTGTGGTGCGTCCCGGAACAAAACCTTACACCATCGTTTTTGAAGAGCCTGCCATGCGTAATGATGGCACGGGTTTTAATGATTATGATGTTTTTGCTGCTTTACACCGCATGCAAATGCAACACGAAGCAGGTGAATGGTTCAGCATCAGTGTGGAGCAACTCAAGGCGGCTTATATCAGTGTGCGGGACCGTAAAGAAAACCTGGAAATGCGCAGCCTTGATTTTTCAATGCGCCCTGAACAGGAAGCCGCTGTGCGTAAAACAATGGCGTACTTTCAGTCCGTCTGGGAAGATTCATCAACCAGTGCGTCGCCAAAATTTCTTTGGAACGCCAAAATGCGCTTTGGTAAAACCTTCGCGGCTTATCAGTTGGCCAAAAAAATGGAGATGAAAAAGATTTTGGTCTTAACCTTTAAACCTGCGGTGGAAAGCGCCTGGGAAGAAGATTTGTTACACCATGTTGACTTTGAGGGCTGGCAGTTTATCAGCCGAACGACTGAACTCACATATGAGAAGGCTGATTTAAGCCGTCCGATTGTGTGTTTTGGTTCGTTTCAGGATTATTTAGGGACTGAAGCAGGTGGAAGAATCAAAGCCAAAAATGAATGGGTGCACACCACCAACTGGGATTTGGTCATTTTTGACGAGTACCACTTTGGTGCTTGGCGCGATAACGCCCGCAAACTTTTCGCGGACCAGGATGAAGATGATGTCGATTTGACAGCGAAGCTTACCAAAAAGACGAAGCCGGCAACGCGATGGACGAAAGTTTTTTTTGCCGATAACCAGTTACCACTATCTGTTTCTATCCGGTACACCCTTTAGGGCTTTGGGTTCGGGTGAGTTTATTGAAGAACAGATTTTTAGCTGGACCTATTCGGACGAACAAAGCGCGAAAGAGGACTGGGGGGGCAATCGTCCTGACAACCCTTATGCCAGTTTGCCGCAAATGGTGCTGATGACTTATCGTTTGCCCGCTGAAATTACACGTGTTGCTGAAGAAGGTGAGTTTAATGAGTTTGACCTGAACGTTTTCTTTTCTGCTGAGGGTGAGTATGAAACGCGCGCTTTGTGTATGAGGATTACGTTCAAAAGTGGCTGGACTTGATTCGGGGTGCTTATATGCCAGCCGCGACGGATGACCTGAAACTTGGTTGGGGCAAGCCAGCCTTGCCGTATTCGGACAGTCGTTTGTTGAGCGTTCTTACACACACTTTGTGGTTTATGCCGAATGTGAGCGCGTGCTACGCGATGGCTAATTTGCTGAAACAACGCCAGAACATCTTTTATCATGATTACACTGTGAATGTGGCAGCTGGTACCCGCGCGGGGGGGTAGGTCTGGCAGCGGTTGAACCGGTTAAGAAGTCAATGGCTAATCCGCTGGAAAGCAAAACCATTACACTGAGTTGTGGCAAGCTGACCACTGGCGTGACGATAAGGCCTTGGACGGGCATCTTTATGTTGCGGAATCTGAAAAGCCCGGAAACTTATTTTCAGGCCGCTTTTCGTGTACAAAGTCCGTGGGTGATTAAAGGTGAAGATGGTAAAAGCGAGATTATTAAAGAAGTTTGTTATGTTTTTGACTTTGCCATTGACCGCGCTTTGAAACAGATTGCGGATTACAGCGTGCAGTTGAATGTTGAAGAGAGCAATCCGGAAGTGAAAGTTGGGGGGGAGTTTATTCGCTTTTTGCCCATTTTGGCGTATGACGGCAGTACGATGAAACGCATTGATGCTGCTGGGGGGTGCTGGATATGGCGCTTTCAGGTACAACGGCAACCTTGCTGGCCAGGCGTTGGGAAAGCGCGCTTTTGGTGAACGTGGATAATTTAACTCTAGGCAGGCTAATGGCTAATCAGGAGGCGATGGATGCCTTGATGCGCATTGAAGGTTTTAGGAGCCTTAATCAGGATATTGAGACGATTATTAACAAATCTGAAGCGGTAAAGAAGGCTAAAAAAAAGAACAGGGAGACACACTCAGCAAAGCGCAACGTAAGGAGCTTTCAGAGGAAGAAAAGGAATTTAAGAGTTTGCGCAAGCAAATTCAAGAGAAGTTAATCAAGTTAGCCACACGCTTACCCATTTTTATGTATCTGACCGACTACCGGGAACATAGTTTAAAAGAAATCATCCGCAATGTCGAAACAGGCTTGTTTAGACGTGTTACGGGCTTGGGCGTGAATGATTTTGATTTGTTGGTGTCGTTGGGTGTGTTTAATGGTCCGTTGATGAATGATGCTATTTGGAAGTTTAAGCGTTATGAGGATTCCAGCCTGACTTATGCCGGCGTTAATCGACATGAAGGTGAACGCGTGGGCGCATGGGACACGAGCGTGAGTTATGAGGATTACTTGCGAGTTGTGCAGAGTCGCAGTCCGCGTTTGTGGGAATCATACGGTGTCTATGACGTGTCGCCTGCAAGCGCTGATGAGCAAAGTTAAATAGCAATACCCATAATTTACATTACGGAAATATTTTTGTGTAGCCAGGCATAATCATGCTATACTTTATCCATGGAAAAACAGATATGCAATGCGGTGTATATCTAAAGCAACGGGGGGCGAAATGCCTGAATTAAGTCTGAATGACTGGCTTGCCTACGGCACTTTAGCCGGTTTGTTTCTCATTTTTATCATCAGCTATTTCATCGCGCGCGCAAAGCAGCGCAAAATAAAGCCTCAGCCAAAGAAAACACTCGCCTGGATGCCATCCTGCACCGCAGTTCAGAACGCGGTGAGGGTGTGCTGGTTGGCACAAGCGAAGGTGCCGGCGCGCAGGTAGGTTCACTGGCTGGACTGGCGGGTTTGCAGACCCAGGCGCACGTTTTTCGGCACAGTTTGCACAGCGACCTGCCACCCAAAACGGTGGCGGGCGATGGCAACTTGGTAGCGCTTAGCCAACAATTAAATGCCGGCATTTATCACACCGCGGATATGCCAGAACTTTATAAGCTTGATAGTAGCGGTCTGGCGGGTATTGGCAGTTACGCGTATTTGGCGGGACTTATCCCGGAATTGAGCCGGCCAAACCTGAGTGCCTTGCTGATGCAGGGCGAGCTGAGCCCTGAGCTTATTCTTGCACTTGACGCTGCCAAACGTCATGACCTGGACGCGATTATGGCGAGCAGTTCACTTTCCGGACAGGCCACGGCGCACTTTATTGACCCACAAAGCGCTTTGGGCGAAGAAACTTTTATGAGTCAATCCACCCGTCCGCGTGAAAAAGCGGGCCTTAAAGCGACGCTAATCTGCCTTAAAATCGCGCGAGGTTTAATTATTGCGGGCCTGCTGGTGGCGATTCTGTTGCAACTCTTGGGGGTTTTGCCATGAAGAAGATTGTGCCTTTAATCGTGGCAACCGTCACCGCGCTTTTTGTGATGGCGGGCATCTTCTTTCGCGAGAGCCTGGGTGGCTGGCTGAGTGTGGTGCTAAACTGGGCGATTGTGCTTTCGAGCGTGGCACTTTTGGTGGTGCTGGCGCGTTTGCTGTTCACGCACATCGGCTATATCGCGCGTGGCAGACAGGGTTTTATTTACAGTTTGGTCGCGGTGAGTGCCTTTTTGATTACCTTAATCGCTGGTTTTTTTATTTGGCGTGGATAATCCCACTTTTCTAAAGTGGATTGCCGGCATTATGCGTCCGCTGGAGAGCGCGCTTTTGGGCCTGGTAGCGATTGTTTTGGCAAGTTTGAGCCTTAAGTTCTTTTATCAACGCGGCTGGAACGCGCTGACGATTTCTTTCGCGGTTAGCGCCCTGGTTTTTTTTGTTTTGGGACTGGGCGTTTTGCAAGCGATTGATTATCCGCCTTTGCAACGTGTTATCCAGGCAGTTGAAGGATTGCCGATGATTGGCGCGCGTGGCTTACTGATTGGCGTGACTTTGGGCGCGATTTTGATGGGCATGCGCGTGCTGATTGGCGCAGAAAGGCCTTACGATGACTGACGGCTTAAATATGCAAACTTGTCCCAAATGTGGCAAAGAGAATCTGGCGTACATGACGCATTGTGTGCATTGTGGCAGCGCGCTGGATGAGATGTTCAGTTTTGAAGGGCAAATTGACCTTCCTGATGATGCCCTGGAAGAGAGCGCGGCGACTTTGCCTTTGTGCTGGATGAAATGCAGTCAGGCGCGGGTTTGTTGCCTGATGATGAGCCTGAACTTGAGCCTGCCAAAGCCGAAGATGATGCTGATACCGAAGACGTGCCCGACTGGTTGCAACGTGTGCGCCAGCGCGCGCGGGCGGAAGAAGATGCTACTGGTGAGCTGACCAAGGGTATTCAAAGCATGCAGGATATGGTGGACGGGGGGGAGGAAAAAGACGACTCTGAAAGTCAGTATCAGGACTGGATTGAAACTGTGCGCGAGAAAACCCAGCGCGAAAAGGCCAAACGCGCTGAGCGTCTGCGTCCCAGTCCGCTGGATGAGCAAGGCGTGCCGGAGTGGTTGCGGCGTATTCGGGCGTTGAATCCCCAGGATGAGGAAATGCTTGAAGAAGAAAGCGTCGTCGATGAGTGGACCGATGAGGCGCTTGAGGATTTACGTCGTACAAGACTGGGTGATGACTATACACCCGCTTTACTTTTGACGATACTGAAACAGAAGAAGAATCCGAGGATAGTCCAGAGGAAACGGAAGAGCCTAAGATTGAGCATAATATCCCCGAAGATGATGAGGATCTCTTGAGCCTGGAAAGCGACGCATCCGATGGGGGGGCGAAAACTGGCGATTCACAGGATACACCAAGCGGAGCGGGAGATGCTGAAAAGATTCAGCTGATACCCTTAGCGAGCATACCGGCTTTGTGATTGTTGGCGAACCGAAACTCAAGCCTGATGAAGTCTTTGATACCAAAGCAGTGACGACAGAACCTGCCCAGACCGAGCCAGACGCCAGCGCCAAAAAAAACGCCTAAGAGAAGAAGAAAAAGAGGCTATTCTGCAAGACCTGGTCATTCTGCGCGGACAGCATGAGAAAGTCGCGCTGTTAAAATCAATGATTGCTTCGGAAGGGCAGCCGATTCCAAATGCCACAGAAAGCAAACCGAAGAAAAAGGACCTAAGCCGCCTGATTGTTGGGCTGGTATTTATATTCGTTTTACTGCTTGCTATTATCGTCATTCCCCCCCGCCATAAGACCGATTCTGTGCCCGCGGGTTTTGTCGTGGCGAAAACCGCTTTGATATACATTTAGATGCTCTCTCGGAAACGAAACAGGTTCTCATCGTTTTGGATTATTCCGCGGCAAGCGCGACGGAGCTTGAGCCACTGGCAAGTTCGGCTCTTCGAGCCATCGAAGCGCAAGGTGCCAGCTGGCAGGCGGTTGCCACGCGCATGGACAGCCTTTGGCTGTCGGCAAGTTTGTACCAAAAAGCGGGAGTGGAAGACCCGCAGGCGCCTGTTTATTTAATGGGTGGGCAGTTCGCCATGCTGAATTTGGCACTTGAGGCTAATTCGGAGTCACAGGCAGCATCGCATTCGACACTATCCGATGAAAACCAAGGCTGGATGACTTTGACTACGTTTTGCTGGTTAGCGACTCATCCCCGACCATTCGGGGGGGCTGGCTCGAACAAGTTAGTCCGAACCAGCCGGAACTGATAACGCTGGCGATTGTCAGCCAAAAAGAAGCGGTGGCCATTCAACCCTATTTCAACAGTGCCCAAATTGCTGGTTTCCTGACTGGCGCGCAGGGCTTGAGTGGTGAAAACACGGTTGGGGTGTGAACATCAACGTTTTCGGGTGGGACTTATGCTGATGATTTTGCTGTTCGTGCTGGGCATCGTTCTGAGTCGCGAAACGGAAGGCATTCCACCTGTCACGCAAGAGGTGGATGAATGAGTGGCGCGGACCTGGTGCTGGGCATCGTCGGTTTGGTACTGACGCTGATGGTGTTTAGCTATATCCTAAAGGACAACGTCTTTTTTTGGCATCGCGCTGTATCTTTTGGTCGGGGTCAGTTCGGGCTATGCAACCCTGTTGATTATTCGTTCGGTTATTTTGCCCATGCTGGTCAGTCCGCTGTTGAAGCCAGGCACACAAAGTTTTTATTTAGCCCTGGTGCCCTTGATTCTTTCGGTTTTGTTTGTTTTTATGCTTTTCAAACGGGGCAGCCGCATGGGGCGTATTCCCCCCCTGGCTTTTTGGTGGGTGTGATGGTGGCGATGGCGCTGTTTGGCGTCAGCCGCGGCACGCTCGCGCCTCAGCTTTTGAGTGTTTTTCAATACTTTTCACTGGGCGTTGTGGCTGGCCATTCGACCATTCGTTGGTGGGGGGGCTTGCTTGAAGCCATCGCCATCTTCCTGGGCGTGGTGGCGGTACTCGCTTTCTTTCAGGAACGCCAAAGAAAAATGTTTGGCAAGACTGAGAATTCAGTTGTTTTAACAGGGATGTCCAAACTTGGGCAAGTCTTTTTGGGTATCACCTTTGGAGCCTTGTTCGTCGGGCTTTTGAGTTCCGCATTAATTGCTTTGATTGGCAATTTGACGACGATTGTCGACTTTTTCAGAACTTTATTAGGGGGGTTAAGGCCAGAGATGAGTCTGTTTCTTAGCTTAAACCTGAGTTCAAATGAAATCCACAGCCTGTTGTTTGAAAGACAAGCCGGGCTGTATGCCTTGCGCGCCCAAAACAAAATGGCGTTTGAACTGGATGACGCCGAGCGCTTGATGCCGGCTTTTTGGGAGCAGATGCAAGCGCTGGAAGCGGAAACCGGAATCAAGATCCTTGATGACGACGGACATTTGGCGCATGAGGGTCATGCCGAGCTGACAGGCATGAGCGCGGTTGGCTTTAGCTTTTCTGCCAGCCGGCCGGTGCGTGTAGGCTTGGTGGGTATTTCTGAAGCCTATTCCTTGTCTTCCCTAAGGCGCTTGGTGAGCCTTTTTGACGCGGAAGTCGTGCTTGAAACGCGTTTGCAAGACCCGCTGAGCCAAAGTCAGCAACTGGAAGCTTTGCGCGCGGTTGACCTGGATATGCTGGTTATCGCGGGTGGATCCGAAGAAGGCGCCAGTCGTGCTTTGCGCAACGCCATCGAAACGCGCGCTTGTTTATCATCTCATGCCAAAATCCATTCAGCCGCAGATTGTTTACGCCGGCAATCAGGTTTTGGCGGATTACGCGCGCCTTGAAATTGAAGCGGGCGACGATTTCCATCTCGCGCCAAACTTGCACCAAAACACCGGCGAAGAAGACCTGAGCGTAGCTGGAAAGCTATGTTACGTGCCTATCAGCGCGTGCGTTTGCAACAGTACCCGCATTTGCGCCTTCTTCAGGCGGAACTAAAAACCGCCCTTTTGCCGGCAAGCTTCGCGATGGGGCGCCTGGCGCGTTTTATTGCGCGCCTGAGCGCTACGGACAAAGCGGTTTTACTTGCGGATTTGTCTGACGAGAAAACCAGTCTTTTGTTCGCTAATAAAAATGAACTGATGGCAATTTCTCAAGCCAACACAATTGATGAGGCGCTTATTCAAAGCACGCAAGCCTATTGTTCGCAAAATCTGACCACGGCGGAGGTGGGCGAGTTCTTACTCAACCAAAGTCTGAATCCCCCCCATCAGCTAAGTGTGACCATTTCCGATTTTGCCATTGAACAAGCCTGGGCACGCGCAAGACTTTGGCGGGCATTAGGCGCGATAAAAGCGATTTATCCCCCCCATCTGAAATATGACCATGAAACCGGTTTACATGAAGCTTGCGACCCTATTATTTTGAGTGGGTCAGCTTTTAGCGACAAGTTAAAAGCGCATCAGTGCTTAGCCGTCGCTTTGGATGGCATTTTACCCCCCCATGGAATCAGCACGATTGCCATGGACGACAATCATCTTTTGCGCGCGTTGGGCACGCTGGCTGACAAAGAGCCACTTTTGGTTGTGCAAATGCTTGAGTTGGACAGTTTCCGCAATCTGGCATCGGTGGTGAGTGTTGACAATCAAAACTACGAAGACCACGCGCTGCTTGATTTGGAACTGGTCTTGCCCGAAGATGACACCCGCCAGTATTTCCAGGCCGGGCGCAACCAACTCTGCAAGATTGACACGCGCGGCATTGAGTCCATGCGCGTTTATTTGGCGCCTGGGCGTTTTAGCGATGTGGGCATGGGTATGGTCGGATTAGGTGGCTGGATATCGGTGCCAGACACGGAACTGGGTTTGATTATTGACGCGCGCGGACGACCGCTTATTTTGCCCGAAACCCTGAGGCGCGCGCGAAAGCTGGCGAAACTGGCTGTGGGATTTGGGTGGCTGAGATGAAACGAGTCATTATCGGAGAAAACCAAACTATTAACCGCCCGGTTTGCCTGCCAACGCATGGCAATTTGAAAGTCAGGGTGGGCGAGATGGTCGAATTTGGCAATTTGATCGCTGAAAGCAGTCAACCCGAACGTTTTGAGGTGATTGATATCCCCCCCAGTCATTTCAATCTCAGCCCAGAGCAAGCTGAAGGCACCATCAAGCGTTTACTTGGCGACGTGATTGCCAAAGGCGATGTGCTGGCACAAAAGGACGGCTTTATCACCCAGTTGTTCAGGTCGCCGGGTGATGGCAAGGTGGTGTCCTTGCGCGATGGACGCATCACGCTGGCAATCGGTCTGGAAAAAGAACAGGTCTTCGCGCCGATGCCTGGTGTTGTCGCGGAACTGCTCGGCACGCGGGGGGGCGCGATGATATCGCTGACCGGCACGGTGGTTGAAAGCGCCTGGGGGGGAAATGGCAAAGTTGCCCAGGGTGAGCTGGCCTTTTGGGAAGACCTAGAAACGAACTTGTTGGGTGTCCCTGGCGAAATGGTCAAAGATAAACTTATCGCGTTCAAAAAAATTTGCTACTGCCGGACAAATCAGACGCGTTTTGCGCTTGAAACCAGCCGGCTTGATACTGCCATCGGTGTCGTACAAGCAGCTTAGCCTTGTGAGTGAACTGGATATTGCTGTTATCAGTTTGCTGGGCTTTGGCGAAACAAATATGGATACAGCGAGTATGGCGATGCTGGAAACGATGGCCGGAAAACAGTGTGCCTTTTGGCCGAAGAAAGTACCTGGGGACCTAAACTGTCGCCTTTGCTCATTTTGCCCGCGGATAAACCAGCTGATTTGGGCTTGACCAGACAAACCGCCAGGCTTGAAGCTGGCGCGAAAGTGCGCCTGATGGGCAAACCTTACATGGGCATGGTGGGCACGGTGAAGGCTTTGCCAAAACAGCCAGCCGTTTTTGCGAGTGGCTTGCAAAGTCCTGTGGTTGAGTTACTTTGCGATGATGATCAGGTCATTAACGCGTCAATTCACAACGTGGAATTAATCCAAAGCTAAGTTCAATTTTTTTTGCAGAAAAACCAAAACCTGCCAGCGCAGGTTTGTGTTTTTTTGAAACTTTTATACATTAAGGGTCAAGGCGTTCAATAAAAGTTGAATCAACCCAACATGTCGCGCCGGAATCGGTAAGGACTTCCACCCAGGTGCGTGTGTTGATTTTTGTTTCTCCGCCGGTTAATTCCACAATGGCTCTGTAATCAAAAACAGTCACAACTTTTGTGCCACCAGCTTCAGCACGGCAGAACAAACCGGTATCTGAAATCACACGCGCTTTTGGGCGAAGGGTGTTGGGCTGGGTTCGGGCGTGTTAGTCGGTCTGGGCGTGGGGGCTGGGTTCGAGCTGCCGGGTGGCAGTGGGCTGGGTGTCGGGCTGGCGGGAATGGGCGTTTCCGCTTCAGTTGTCTGCGCGGGGGGGGTTACGACAATTTCCTGATAAACTTCGGGTTCTTCTATCGGCGCAAGGATCTTATCGCCAAGGTTGAGATAGACTGCCACGCCAAGCAGTATCAGCAAAATCGCGAAGATGAGCCAACCGTTTGAGCCTTTGGGTTTGATGCGCAAAACCCATAAGCTGATGACCATCAATACAGCCGTAAGCGTCAAACGCAGGAAAGCCAGGGCGAGCGTGGCCAAGGCGGGCTGAATGCCAACGCGACCCAGTTGCCATCCCGCGAGCGCGAAGGGCACAAAACACAGGATATTGAGCACAACCGCGCCAACGCGGGCAAGGGTGGTGTTGGTGGTGAACCAAACCGCAGTCAAAACTGCAACGAGCGCCAAAACCAGCCATTCAATCCAGCCTGCGTTAAGAACAAAAGCGAAAGGCAGACCGTTCGCGCTGACCTTTTGGCTGAAAAGTTCATGCGCCAAAAAGCCCCCCCCACCGAAAATGGCTACCGCCATGACGATAATCGCCACCAACGCGCCAGCCATCGTGCGAAATGAACTGATACCCGGCGAGAGTGCCAGGCTAAGCAGGGCTTTGTAAGCCGGAATGAGCAAAATACCTAAAATCGCGACGAGGGGCAGTTCATACGCCATGCCCAAAATCAAAAGAGTAAACTGAGCGCGATTTGCAAAACAAAACTTAAGGCTTTAATGACGACACGCTGGCGCAAGACTTCAAGAAAGCCTAAGGTCTCTTGTTCAGATGCTTCCGCCAGATACGCCCTAATGTGACGTTGTGGTTGGGTTCGAAAGCGGTCGGGTTTGAATTCGGTGCCAGGTATACTCATAACTCATTCGGTGTCCTTAATTTGATGTCGTTTCCTATGTTGCACTTTCCGTGCCTGGTGTCTGGCGTTACTGGTGGAGCAAAAACCTTATTGCATGATTCGACCTGCTTAGCTTTTTCGATATAATATAGTTGGTGGTTGTCGGTTGGTGGGGGGGCGTTTTTTTAAGTGCCCTACACAGGCCAGACCTTCAACGCAATCTATAAATATTCATTCTGTCCTGATTCATATAAAATCATGCAAACGCATGGTTACGAGAAAGGAGAATATAAGATGCAACAAAATCGCCACTTTCAACGGATAAGTCGCATGTTTTCAATCTGCATGGTGTTCCTGTTGCTCTTTGGCACCATCTCAGCTTGTGTTAGCAAACCTGTTTCTGATGTTCCCGAAACCCCCCCGTTGGAAACGGCCAACCCGGCTGAAGCAACTCAAGAAGAAAGTCCCACAATTGAGGAACCTGAACAAGACGGATTAGCACCCCCCCTATTTTTTTGACTTTAGCCAGGCCGCGCCGCTTGAAGCGTCTAAACAAGGTCGTACTGAAGCGAACAGTCGTATGTTTGACGCGCTGAAAGCGGATAACAGTTTCGCTCGTTTTGCTTTTGAGATTAACGATGATTTGGTACAGCTGAAATTGAAGCGCTTTATGAAGATCTTTACACCAAAGTGGTTGAGTTCTTGAAGACCTTTCCCATTCAGCTGTATGAAAAACCCGAAATCGTGTTTGTGGGCTATACTGACGAGCCGGGTTTTTATAAGCAGTATGCCAGAATCCCCCCCTACAGTATGGTTAAACAAGGCGATGTGGATAAGTTCATCCTGAGAGCTTTTTTTTGACGCAAAGTGAACCCTGGTTAAGTTATGGTGTGGCGGATTATCTCTTTGCTGAGCCGAAAACAGTTGATTTAAGTTTGATGGAAGACGCCGAAAATCTTTATCTTACCGGGTTGAGTTTTGAACTGCCTTATGTAACAGAAGCAGAGCGCGATAATGCCATCGTTCTGGCGGGTTCCTTTGTGCATTATATCGTTGAAAAGTATGGCGAAGAAGCTATTTCGCCATTGTTTAATGGCAGTTCGACACTGGATATCTATGCCATGATTCAAGACTGGAGCGGTACCAGTAACAGCTTTTTAGAAGCCCATCCTGAAGTTCTCGATGGCAGCTTGAGCTATTATGATATTGAAAGCTATGACGTAAAAGTTGATGATGGTGCTTTTGAAATTTATTTCAGATTGCGCGACGTTGAACCTGCCTCAGGCTTAGATTCACCGGTTAAGCTATATGGTTTTGTAAATCGTATTCAAAGCGCGGCAAAACAAATTTCTGAATTTGCGAATGAACATGATATTCCTGTCATAAATAGGGGTATCAGGGCCTACACTGATACAGATACTGTTTTTTTTATTTTTCTCGGTCTGCGCAGGCAGGTCCATCAGAGGTTGTATTTTCATCGAATTTTGGCTGGAGTACAGCAGTAGAGCATGAGTTAGTACATGTCATGTTTGGGAGGAAAGTTGGCGAAGACGGTCCAAATTTACCTATGGCAAGTGAAGGTCTTACAACTTTACTTTCAGACTATCTTATATTTGATCATCGAGACATATTTGAAATGGGAGGTATTCCAGATAGATCTTTTACAACAACCTTATGTGGTTGAAAGCTGGAGAGTTTGACGAATCTGATTTGATATATGCGGACGAATTAGAAGCAGGTCAAAAGGTGGTGGAGTGTTACGAACAATTTGCTTCATTAGATAAAGGGGGGGAAAGTCAATTTGATTACGCGCTTTATATTGATAGTCTTGCATATGTCTGGTTGATTCACTGCAATAAGACAGGGGGGGAAGCTGTTGAAGATATGTTTAGAAAAGATTTGGCGCGCAGTTCAGAATCTTCTCCACTTGCCTATTATGCTGGCGCTTCTTATCATAATTACCTCATCAACCAAAAGGGTTATTCTGTAAAGGACTTGCTGGATGCATATTATGGTGACATTCCTATAGAGGACTATACCGCAGAATGGGTTGCCTGGATAAGGGAAAAATTCAATGCTGTTAAAAACAAATAAAAGCCTTTTTGTTTGGCTGGGAATTGCCTGATGGAGAGAAATTAGGGGCAAACCGGCTAAAAGAAATGATTAATGCGTGTGGCTTAAGGTGTTTTCTGTATGTGATGTGATGGAACTCTGCGCCGTACGTTTTTTTTATTTGTAGGTATGTCTTTATAAATTTCGGTGTTCTATCAATTTAAGTCAGCTTAAGCCATTTTACTGGGATTAAAATGGGATCATTCTGTACGAATTTATTGATAGAGAGGTTTTTTTTCGGTATAATTTCAAAAAGCTACTGCCTTTGGCATAGTCTTTATCCTAAATTAGGAATTATCGTGGAAAAAAAAGTTAACTGAACATAAAAACATAGGTGTTATCGTCCGCTTGGTCGGCGTTGTGGTTGACGTTGAATTCGATGCCGGAAAGCTGCCCTCTATTCACAATGCCTTAATGGTGCAGCGGGAGCATGAAGAGCCCTTGATTTTGGAAATCCAGGAACACGTCGGCACAAATGTGGTGCGTGCCATCGCCATGGGCAGCACGGCGGGTTTGCGACGCGGCTTGCCGGTCATCGACCTGGATACGTCCATTCAAGTACCCGTTGGCAGACAGACGCTTGGGCGTTTATTCAATGTGCTGGGCAAACCGATTGACGGTTTGGGCGAAATTATCCCCGAAAAACGATGCCCATTCACCGCAAACCGCCCGATATCAAAGACCAGGTTATTTCAAAGAGCATGATTGTCACCGGTATCAAGGCAATTGACCTGCTCACGCCTTATCCCAAGGGGGGGCAAGGTGGGCTTGTTCGGTGGCGCGGGCGTTGGCAAAACGGTCTTGATGCTTGAGCTGATGAACAACACCATCACCAAATCATCGGGTATCGTGTTGTTTGCCGGCGTTGGCGAACGCAGCCGCGAAGGCAACGATATGTGGCTGGATATGAACCGTTCGGGCTTGATGGACTCGACCATTCTCGCTTTGGACAGATGAACGAGCCACCTGGAGCGCGTTTGCGCATTCCCTACACGGCCCTGACCATGGCGGAGTATTTCCGTGACGAAGAACAACGACCGGTTTTGATTTTTATCGATAACATTTACCGCTTCATTCAAGCTGGTTCGGAAGTTTCCGCTTTGTTGGGACGCCTGCCCAGCGAAATGGGCTATCAGAGCACCTTGGATTCCGAGATGGGCGTTTTGCAGGAGCGCATTACCTCAACCAGCAATGGCAGTATCACCTCGGTGCAGGCGGTGTATATCCCCCCCGCCGATGACGTCACCGACCCCCCGCTGTGGCAGCCACCTTCTCGCATTTGGATGCCACCACTGTGCTTTCAAGACGTTTGGTCGCCCTGGGACTTTATCCGGCGATTGACCCTCTGCAATCCAGTTCAAACCTTTTATCGCCGGAGTATGTCGGTCAGGAGCATTACCACGTGGCGATGCAGGTGCGTTCCACCCTGGCGCGCTATGAGGAATTGCAAGACCTGATTGCGATCCTGGGTATGGAAGAACTGTCGCTAAGCGACCAGCAAATCGTCATTCGCGCGCGACGCTTGCAGCGTTTTCTCACGCAACCCTTTATTGTGGCTGAGGAATTCTCGGGTAAACCGGGCGCGTTTGTGCCTTTGGAAGAAACGATTAAAGGTTTCGCGCGCATTTTGAGCGGTGAGCTGGACGACGTACCCGAACAGGCTTTTTATATGACCGGTACCATCGCGGATGTGCTTAAACAAGCCGAGGCGCTTGAGGCGAGCGGCTTGACGGAAGATGAGGCTTTGGAATTAGAAGATGAGTCAGACGCCTAAAGATAAGCTGATGCGCGTGGAAATCCACACGATGGCGGGCAGTCCGCTTGTGTTGGAAGATGTAAGCGCGTTTAACGTTTTACTGTCTGATGGTGGCTGGCTGGGCATTTTGCCCGGGCATACCAACTTGGTTGCAGCCACTGTGGACGGCGAAGCGCGCTACACCGTAGGCGAAGAGCAGCTAACAAGATACATCAGCAGTGGCATTTTGAGCGTCGCTGATAACGTGATTAGTATTTTAACGACGAAATAAGATGGAAGAAAAAGAGTCACCCAAGATTATTCTGCCCGGTCAGGCGGACCCCCGAAACGCGGCGAAAGCGACTGTTTCGAGCCGTGATTTGCGTGCCACGACCATCGGTTGGGAAATTGCCTTGCCGATTGTCATCGGTCCGGTTATCGGCTTTTTTTATCGACCGTAGCAAGGGCACGGGTGTGCGCTGGACTTTGATTTTACTGGGTGTGGGTTTGTTTGCCGCGGTAACAGCAGTGGTGCGTTATGTGAGCCACGAGATGCATATCATGCATCGCGACGAAGAAGCCAAACGAAAAGAGGCTGAAGCTAAACGCAGAGAGGAGGAGCGACGTGCTATCACCCGCCGTTATTTCGATTCTTAGTTATGCCTTGTGGGTGGTTTTGGGCTTTGCCAGTGCTGTGATGACTTTTAGCATGCTTACCAGGCAGATAAGCAAGATAGACCCCCCCACGACCCTAACGCGAAAAAGGCAGTTGCCCCCCCGATTTCCATAGGCCGAGTGGCACGTTTGTTGGTTATCGCGGTTCTGATTTATCTCGCCTTGAAATGGAATTTCCGCTACGCGATAACCTTCGTGGTGGCTTTGACCGTGGCGACCTGGGGACTGGCGATTTATTATCATTTGCGTGCCAAAAAAAGCTGAAGCTGTCCCAAGCCCGGCGCAAACAGCAAAGGAGGAAGCAGAAAAGAATGATTGAGCATAAAACGCTGATACTTCTGGGAATGCCCATCAGCGATACGGTGGTTTACACCTGGATTACTATGGGAATCATCATCGTGATTGTGCTTTTGCTGAAGTTATTGAAGCCTAATCTTTGGAGCATATCCTGGAACTGGTCATCGGTATTGTTGATGACGCTATGGATGTGGACGACCTTCATCCTTATATCCCTGTATTGGGCAGTTTGATGATTTTTGTGCTCGTTTCAAATATCATTTCGGTTGTGCCTGGTATGAAGTCGCCAACCAGCGATATCAACACCACGATTAGTTTGGCGCTGATTATTGTTTTCTCGGTGCATATTTATGGCGCGCGCAAAAAAAAGGGCTTTGGACCTATCTTAAAGAATTTGCCAGCCCGATTTTTATGTTACCCATTGAGTTGATTGGGCAACTGAGTCGTACGCTTTCGCTTTCCCTGCGTTTGTTCGGGAACGTTTTGAGTGGTGATTTGATTGTGGCGATTGTGTTCTCGTTGGTTCCTATGGTTTTGCCTGTTGCCGCGGTAGCCATTACGGGTATTTCGGGTGTTTTACAGGCTTATGTCATTACCACCCTGGCAGCCTTGTTTATCTCTTCCGCGGTTGAAATCAACGAAGAAGACCAAAAAAATAAAAGAAGAAAAAGCCGCCAAACGGCGTGAAAAAAAGAAAACTTAGAAAGAAAAACAGAAAGGAGATTGCTAATGGCACATCTTAGTGAAGAAGCAATCATTACCATTGTAACCATCATCGTTTCAGGCGCGGCAATCGTGATTGGTACCATGATTCCCACCTGGGTAGAAGGAAAGTCCGCGGTAAAGGCGATTGAAGGTATGGCACGTCAACCCGAAGCCGCTGGGCAATTACGCACCGCGATGCTCATCGCTTTGGCATTGCTCGAAACCGCGTCGATTTACGTTCTGCTCATCGTTTTGGTACTCTTGTTTGCCAACCCGCTGATTACGCGCTTCTTTGGAGGCTAAACCATGCTTGACCTGAACATTGGCACCATCATTTGGGAGATTGTCAACTTTCTGATTATCACCGTGGTGCTGTATTTCCTGGTCTTTAAGCCGATGACCAAACGCGCCGAAGCCCGCGCCATCGAGAAAGCAGAAAACAAAGCCGCGCTTGAACGCGACCTGGAAGAAGCTGCTAAAAGATTGCGCGAAATTGACGACCGGCTTAGTAATCTGGACGAGGAAGTTCAAGTTATTACGGATGAAGCTTACAGTAACAGTCAGATTTTGCAAAGAGAGCTTTTGGATGCCACCCGTCAGGAGGCAGATCTCATTTTGCTCAATGCGGTGCAGGAAGCCCGCAAGGAACAGGCTATTGACATAAAAAAAAGAATCAGATTGACCTGGTTGACACGGTAATCAACATTTCAAACAAAACTTTGCGTTCTGTTACCCCCCCAAAATCGGTTCATGACGCCTTGCTTGAAGAGCTACACCAAACTGTTTGGAATTTGGGTAAAACCGATATGCGCACGGTGCAAAATATCCGTGATGCCCTGGCGACCCGTTCGACGACCATCGATGTCACCCTGCCTTACGAGTTGACCCCCCCGCAAGAGCACGCCAAATTGCTGAATACTTTTTATGCCCTGGCTGACAAAGAAGTTGACTTAAACATTATTATCGAACCCAAACTTATCGCGGGTGTAAAAGCCCACGTCGGTGATATCGTTTTGGACAACAGCCTGGCGGCCCAGCTGGAAGCCTTGCGTGATGAGGTAAACAAGTCGCTGGAAACCTTTACGATGGAAGAAATGACTGATATCGACACACGCACCAACGAGATACTGGCCCGTTTTACTGAGAAACTGGCAACTGATGACCCTTTGAACGTCAGCAGTGATGTCTTTGTGGCGAAATCGGTTAACCGTGTTGAAGAGAAAGTTGGCCCACAGCCAAGTTCTTTGCGCACGCGGTATTTGCTGAAAGAAATCCGCGATTCTGCCGATGTCCTGAAGCATCGCATGTTGTTCAAGAGCGTTGGCACAGTGCAGCATGTGGGTAATGGCGTGGCAACGCTGAGTGGTTTGCCTCTGGTGCATTTGGAAGAACTGGTCGTTTTCCCAAATGGCACACAGGGAATGGTGCTGAACCTTGATCGCAATCACGTTGACGTCATGCTGCTTGGTGATGACATGGGTATTCGCGGTGGCGATCTGACCCAGGCCACGGGACGACGGTTGAGCGTGCCCGTTGGGATGGGCTTTTTAGGGCGTGTGGTGAACGCGCTGGGTGAAGCCATTGATGAACAACGCGCGGTCATTCCTTCCGAATATCGCTTTGTAGAGCGCATCGCGCCGGGTGTCATCGAACGCGCGCCGGTGGATACACCACTCTACACCGGTACCAAAATTATCGACGCGCTTTTGCCCCCCCTGGGACGCGGTCAACGCGAGCTGATTATCGGCGACCGTCAGGTTGGCAAGACCACCCTCGCGCTGGATGCCATTTTGACCCAGCGCGGTACTGACGTGAAGTGTATCTATGTGTCAATCGGTCAGAAGAAAACATCCGTTTTGAGCGCGGTAAAAACGCTGCGGGACGGTGGGGTGATGAACCAAACAACGGTGATTGTCTCCAGCCCCGATGACCCGCCGGCCTTGCGCTACCTGGCGCCTTACACTGGGGGGGTAACGCTGGCGGAGTTTTATTTGGATCAGGGCATGGACGTTTTGATTGTCTATGATGACCTTTCCAAACATGCTGACACTTACCGCGAACTGAGCCTGCTCTTGCGCCGTCCGCCCGGGCGTGAAGCCTATCCGGGTGATATTTTCTATTTGCACTCCCGTTTGCTTGAACGCGCCTGCCGGCTTAACGAAGAAAATGGTGGGGGGGCAGCATCACCGCCTTGCCCATCGTGACCACGCAACGGGGGGGCAATATTTCTTCTTATATTGTGACCAACCTGATTTCGATTACTGACGGACAAATTGTGCTGAACACCAACGATTTCAACAAAGGCGATAAACCGGCGATTGATATCGGTATGTCCGTTTCGCGTGTGGGTTCCGCAGCCCAGGAAAGCGCCATGAAGGACGTTGTGAAAGCCCTCAAACTGGAACTGGCGCAATATGAGGAAGTGGCGCGGTTCTCGCGTTTTGGCACGGAAGTGAGCGAGTCAACCCAGAAGCAAATCGAACGTGGCGACCGTTTGATGGCACTTTTGCGCCAGGGGGGGCCACACCAGCCGGTCAGGTTTACCGAGCAGGTGCTGCTCTTTTACTGCTTTAGCAGTGGTCATTTCGACACGGTAACGCCGGCAGAGATTCCACAGTTTTCCGAAGCGCTTTTGCAACATCTGCATGTGCACGCGCCGCAGGCGGTTGATATCATTCGCTATCAGCGTATCTTGAGTGACGAAGCCAAGGCGCAAATTGACGAAGCTGTGCAGGGTTTTGACCAGTTATGGTTAAAGAAAAGGAGTAAAACACGATGAAAATGGTGATGACGATTGTGCCCAAAAAGTTTGCTGAAGAAACTTTAAACGCCATTATTGAGGCGGGTTTTACGGCAACTTTTTATGAAACCCGTGGTGGTATGTTGCGTCAGAGCCAAACCACCATGTTTAGTGCTGTGCGGGACGAAGATTTGGTAAAACTTTTGCGAGTCATCGCACCGATCGGTTCAGACGAGAACGTGCTTCATCGGGGGTTTTGGTATTGAGAAGCAAATGGTTTTCTATAATGGCACGGTGGTCTTTATTTGGTCGCTAGAAGATTTACCCGATTTATCCGAGCCTGAAACTGAGTAATGAGTTCGCTTGATCGTGCCGAAGCCAGGCTTGAAAACCTGGAAGCCATTGAACCTTTGCTGGGTTCTTTGCGCGTGCTGTCTTTGAGCACGATGCAAATGGCGTTAAACCGGCAACAATCGCTCAAGGAGTATAAAGGGCGTTTTTTTGGAAATAGCCCGCTTGTTGCGCAGCAAACAAAAACCCCCCCTTAAAGGAAAAAAAGGCTCCAAAAGCAGATTTAGAACAAGACATTGTTGATGATGCCTGGGATGACGTTCAAGATGACGACCTGGCTATAATCGATGGACCAAAACCCAAAAACGCATTTTGGCCGTCATTGGCAGCAGCCGTGGGATTTGTGGGCAGTACAACAAGCAACTGGCGCATCAAACCGCGCGCTTGCTGGAAAAAGAGACTGCCGGGGGGGAAGGTGAAATTGAAGTCCTGGCTTTTGGCTTGCGTCTGCAAAACGCGATGCGTATGGAAGCGGTGGACTTTACACCTGGACCAGCTTTGTTCCAGGGTTCTTTGCCCGATTACGAGCGCGTTTCGAAACTGATGCGCTCGTGGGAGGCGGGCCTGAGCACTGGTAAGCTGATGTCCGTTTCGCTGTTGAGCTTTAAACGCCTGGGTACGCGCAATGTGTATAAACCCAAGCTAAGCCAGCTTTTGCCGGATAGTGGGCATTTATTAGACGAGCTGGAAAGCCAGGAAGAGCTTTTTCCGGAGCCGATTATTGAAGGCGACCCGCTTGAGATTCTGGGGGGGCGCATTGAGAATCACCTGAACGCTATCCGACTTTATGACCTCATTTTGGACGCTATTTCCGCGGAAAACCTGTATCGCTATCGTCTTTTGGAAGAGGCCAAAGAGAACACCGAATCGCTGGTTGATGAACTGAGTATCGCGCTGCAGATAGAACGCCGCAAAGCTATCACGCAACAAATGCAACAACTTGGCGTGGCGTCGGGCATGCTGGCTGAGCGCTAATTCCATAAACTATTGCATTTATATATAACTGGCGCGAGGAATCCGTGTCACGCGCAACTCCAAACCTGTTCGCTGAGGCGTCTCGCCGAAGCAAAAGTCAGACAATAAAAAAAATGGCCAGCAAAGCCGGCCATTTTTATACTTCAGTAAAAGTAATAATTTGTTA
>JMBV01000091.1_pt1 | contig 34821 bp, 53 predicted proteins | sample 616531 | NCBI WGS metagenome assembly JMBV01 (sample SAMN02727904, study PRJNA239997) | anaerobic digester metagenome | biome: anaerobic digester; isolation source: mesophilic anaerobic digester inoculated with municipal waste water sludge... | place: Germany: Bielefeld University, CeBiTec ...
CGTTGGAACGGGGCGAATATCACTCTATCTCTTGATAACTGGATTCAAGATTCGAGGTAACTCTGAATACTTTTGTCATGACATTGAAATTTTGATTACAATTACATGTATATCTGTTGTGATATGTGTGCGCAGGCTTCGGCGTAGACTTGGCGGTTTAAAAATCGATATTGGTTGAGCTGAATACGAAATCGAATGAGCACAATTCTGAAATTGAATTCCAATATTGTATATTTGTCATTCAATACAGATAGTTCAAATATTATTGTATGAGTCTCCTCCAATAAGTTTTTTTTCTTGAAAATTTCACAAGATAAACACTGATTTTCAATATGTTGCAAACCAATAAAATTAGGTTTTGGGGGGGTTTTCGGAGCAGACACAGTGATTATAATGACAAATCTTCTAATTTTAGATTCTTTCAAGCAGACTGATACTCTCAAAGCTGAAAATATTGTCATATCATAACACTCAAAATTAGTACATAACGTCATTTAATATAAATTTATACTGTCCTATTATTATTTTTCACTATCTTTACGCGCGTTTTGATTTTATGTGCTCTGAATGCCATAAAAAAAACTTCCCGGCGAAACTGAGAAGGAATAGCTGTGTTTATGAAATGATCACAAATACGGAATAATAATTGTTAAATAATAAATTGCGAACATGAATAAAAGTTCGATTAGATGTAAAGCACATCTGACCTGGTGTATGCTTTTGTTTTTTTTATTACTTCAATCAACTATGCTTCTGCACAAGACAGAGAGGCAAAAGGATCTGTTAAAGATGCTTACGGTGAATACCTGATTGGTGTGAATGTTGTACAGAAGGGTACCGCGAACGGTACTGTTACTGATATTGACGGTAACTTTACGTTAAAGGTACCGGCTAACTCGACAATCGTTTTTCATATATAGGTTTTGAAAACAGGAGAGGGTGTGGAACGGAAAAGCAGAATAGATGTAACACTGAAAGAAGATGTTGCAATGCTTGACGATGTGGTGGTGATAGGTGCGTATGGCACGGTGCAGAAAAGGACCGACATGGTGGGCTCGGCATTCCAGGTAAACGCTGACAGAATAGAGACCTTACCGGTTGGACGTGTTGACAACCTCCTGGAAGGTATCGTTCCCGGACTGCAGGTGATGCCCAATTCCGATGATGCATCGAGCACCAAACAGCGGTTAAACCTGAGGGTGCGCGGAGAAGGATCCATGAGTGCATCGAAAGAACCGTTATGGATTGTTGACGGCACCCGTATCTTCAGTGGCGACAGAACAAATATGGTGGCAGGGATGAGTACCTCAATAAGTCCCCTCTCTTACCTGAATGCGGATGATATTGAAAGTATAACCATTTTGAAAGATGCGACGGAGACCTCGATATATGGTGCTGACGGTGCCAACGGGGGGGTAATACTTGTAACAACAAAAGGGGGGGCTCCGCAGGCAAAACAAAAGTTGGGCTCTCTCTGCAAACGGGGGGGTAGCACAAATTAATCAGAGCGCCAGGTTTAAAGTGTTGAACGGAAGTGATTATCTGACGCTGGCCAGGGAGTCGTACCTGAATTCGGGGGGGCGCGACCTGAATAGTTTTCCTTTTCAGGACAACGATCTGAATAGTTACAGCACTACCAATACCGACTGGTCTGAGGTGTATTATGATAACGGTTATCAGACAAACGCGTTCCTGTCTGTGATGGGAGGGAAAAACGACCTGAAGTACTATGTATCGGGAGGATATTACAACGGCCAGTCTACCGTTATCGGCAATAAGCAGGAGCGTTATTCAATAAGAGGCAAGTTGGAGATAGATATGTCTCCCAAGTTTGACTTCTCTCTGATATACGCGGCATCGTATAACATAAATGATGTTTTTGTGCCTGGCAATGACTACTTTAAATATTTACCCATATACAGCCCGCTAAATGCCGACGGATCTTTCAGACTGTACAATAAAACGTTGTCGGGGGGCTTGATGCGTATGGCAATCCTACCTGGCAGACATCCCGTTTTTTTAAACTCCGTGGCGGAGAGAGAAGAGAATGATAACAGGCAAAAGCAGCAGTGACGAATGTTAATGCTATTCTGGGATATGACATAATAAAAGGGTTAACGTCTACTACCCAGTTCGGAATTGATTACCAGGGACTGAATGAAGACAGGTATAATGCAAGGACAAACTGGTCGGGGGGGATGTCATCAACCGGGGGGGAAAGAATAGGCTACTCATATAGGAATAACTCTACCTTCGTCACCTGGACAGCTATTGAGCGACTGAACTATGACAGGACGTTCGGGGGGGTGCACCACGTTGGTGGATTACTGGGATTTGAAGCGAGCTCGAAAGATATAAGGACAATGGGATCGAGCGGTTCGGGCTTTATCAACGACAGGATTAAAGAGGTGTCTTACGCCGTGGACAAGAGAGGTAGCAGCGGAAGGAGTGTCTCCAGGTCTCTCTCTTACTTCCTGCAAGGCAATTATGATTTCGATCGGCGTTACTACTTTACCGTGAATGCCCGCAGAGATGGCAATTCTGGTTTTGGCTCGGATTCACAGTGGGGGGGTAGCTTCGCATCGGCCGGTGCTTCATGGAATATCCACAACGAGAGCTTCTTCGAGGCTGACAACATTAATGTGCTGAAAGTAAAATTATCATACGGATCTAACGGCAACTCGAGAATAGGGTCGCAGGAGGCGCTTGGATTATACTCCTACGGAGAAAGCCATAACTATATGGGAGAGCTGGGCGGATCAATGTCGGGCAGCCCCAATAAAAAAAACTGAGTTGGGAAACAGCCTATATAACTAACCTGGGCATACGAATAAAGATGTTCAATCGCGCGGACCTGGAGATAGAGGCATATAATAAGAGGACAGTAAACCTGCTCAGCAACCTTGATGTGTCGAGAACTACAGGTGACACCAGAAGCTACCGTAACTCGGGGGGGAGATAATCAACCGGGGGGGAGTAGAGGCCACATTAAATGTGGAGCTGTTAAGAAATAAAGATACCGACTGGTGGGTGGAGCTAAATGCTGCCCACAACAGAAACAAACTGGTTGAATTATATAATGGCCTTGAGAAAGTAATGGGCAATTATATCTGGAGAGAGGGACACGACCTGAACACATTCTATATTATACGCTGGGCGGGTGTGGACCCCCCCAGGGACGGGTCCCCGCTATGGTATGACAGCGAAGGTAATCTCACCAGAATTTATAATGACCGGAACAGGGTTCCATGGAAATCTTCATCACCTATTCTGACAGGGGGACTGACTTCAAAATTCACATACAAGGATTTTTCAGTAAGAGCTCTCTTCTCATATGTAATGGGAGGATACGGATTTAGCACCTTCGGTCGCAACGTGATGTCTGACGGTCTGAACATCATGTCGGAAAACCAGTCTGTTAACCAGCTGGACAGATGGCAGAAGCCGGGAGATGTGGCCCTTTCTCCAAAACCGATCTGGGGGGGAACATCAACAAAATCGGTGATGAGCTCCACTAGGCATATATATAAGACAACAAATGTAAAATTCAAAAATATTGCGCTGAGCTACTCACTGCCAGAGCGATTCTTAAAGCCTGCCGGTGTGGAGAGTTGCAGGATTAACCTGATAGGAGATAATCTGCTAATATGGACACCTTACGATAAGAAAGGCAGAAACAGCTATAAACAATCTATGAGCGGCTACCCGGTTGAAACCAGCTTTTCATTGGGGGGGTAGATTTGAGTTTTTAAATAGTGTGCAAAAAAACAGAATAAACTTATGAAGTTAATATCAAAATAGCGATCGTATTCACCATCTGTTTTCAATAGCCTCCTGCGATTTTCTGGAGGTGGAGACTGTGGGAAGGACAACAATGCCCAACTTCTTTTCTGATGTTCCGGGATTAAAAGCGGGACTGACAGGGAGCTACAGTAAGATGTACAGTTATTATTCTTCTGAATTCTACAAATATCCCGAAGTGGCCGGCAATATGGTGGACCTGAATGTGGTGAGTGATGGAGTGGAGATGATCAATCAGTATAATTTCACCTCCGATCCGGAACAGGAAGTGGGTGCCGTGGGGGGGTACATATGGAGAAAGGTACTGGAGGCCATGGCAAATGTGAACAATGTGCTGGAGTATGCGCCATCGTTGATTAATGCATTCCCGAACCAAAAGGCGGAGATTGAACAGGTGCAGGCACAGGCGCTGTTCATGAGGGCACTTTGCCATTTCGACCTTTACAGGGTTTACGCACAGCCCTATAACTATACGGCAGATGCTTCACACCTGGGAGTGCCGGTCTTACTGGTAACACCGGGGGGCCGGATGATCTGCCTTCACGTGCTACATCCAAAGAGGTGTTCGACCAGATAATAAAAGACCTGCAGGATGCTGAAGCATTGTTCGGCAACAAACCCATGCAAGATGCATATCATGTGTCGAAAGAGGCGGTATGGGCTTTGCTAAGCAGGGTTTACCTATATAAGGAAGATTGGGATAATGCCATTCTGTATGCTACAAAAGCAATGGATGGGATGCCGCTTGCACAGGGCGATGATTACCTGGCAATGTTTAATAACCTGACTGCAGGTAAAGAGGCAATATTGCGATTGAACGGGGTGCTGAAAAGCAAGTCACTGAGTACGTTTTTTTTCGTCGGATAACCCGTTAGTGACAGCTGCTGACACATTGATGAGCTTGTACACAGACCCAGATGATATAAGATTGCAGCTGTTCGCACCTGATAATAACAATGAATTGAAGGTGACTACCAAATACAGAATAAAAGTGGGCTATACGCCTGAACAGGAAAGGTACGACCCCCCCTTTATATTGAGGGTATCGGAGATGTACCTGAACAGGGCTGAAGCATATCTGAGAAAGGGAGATACGGCAAAAGCCGCAGGCGATCTGAAGGCTATTATTGCAAGGGCGTTGAACAAAAGCGTTTCGGATATTCAGATGAATTATAAAAATAACGAAGAACTGCTTCTCTTGATAAAAAGGAGAGAGCCAGGGAGCTTTGTTTCGAAGGACATAACTTCTTCGATATTGTGAGGTATAAAGATGATCTGGTGAGAGGTGCAGGCACCGAATCTAACGTGAAGTATCTTCCGTATCCAAACGACTTGTTTGTACTGCCAATTCCTCAGTCTGAGCTAAATGCCAACACCAATATGCAGGGAAATCCAACGGTTAACAATTAATTGATTCGATTATGAGACTTACTAAAAAAAATATTCATTTCCTGGCTTTATCGATCCTGTTGTTCACATCATGCGGACTAGAGGAGAATCCCATTTATGATCTGAAATTTATTCACATTATGGTGAATGAATCTTCTACCGCGAATGTTTCAGAAAAAGCAAATATGATTGGTACCTATAACGTGTACCTGAGCGCTCCGGCTTCAAACGAGACAGTTACCGTTACCTATGAGATAATTGTTGGAGAGGGGGGGCTAAAAGAGGGAGTGGACTACAAACTGCTGAATAAAGATAATAAACTCACATTCCTCCCAGGAATATACGATATGCCAATCCGCATCCAATGGATTGCCAATACTGTGGATCCGGCAAAAGATAATACGATTAAAATAAGATTGATCAGCAATGACAAAGGCTACTCAATAGGGTTACCCGGACCGGCGCAGAATCAATCGGAACTAACTATAACAAAATCATAATGCATTTCAAGAAAAAGCCACTTGTTCTAATAATTATATTCCTCTTTGCGGGGGGGACTGTTTTTGCAAAAGATATTCAACAGCATCCCCCCCAATTAATAAAAGGTACTCTTAAAAACGGGCTTACATACTATATCTATCCAAATGATTACCCCCCCAAGGGGGGAGGCTGTATACCGGCTGTTTATCAAATCGGGATCGGTAAATGAAACGGATGAACAGAGAGGGCTTGCCCACTTTCTGGAACATATGGCCTTTAATGGGACAAAACATTTTCACGGGAATGAGATAGTTAGCTTTCTGGAGTCAAAGGGGGGGCTAAATTCGGCAGAGACCTGAACGCCCACACCTCGTATAACGAAACCGTGTATAAATTAAAGCTTCCTACAACTGGGGGGGCATGGTGGATACAACACTGACCATACTTGCCGACTGGCTGGATGGGTTGCTGCTGGAAGAGGAGGAGATTGATTCGGAGCGGGGGGGGTGATTATGTCTGAGTGGCTCTCAAAGCAGAAACCGGAAGCAGAAGTGAGTGACGTGCTGCTGGATGAGCTGATGAACAACTCGATATTCGGAAAGAGAAAAGTGATCGGAGACACGGCTGTTATCCAAAATTTTAAATACAAAACACTGCGTAATTATTACGAGTCGTGGTACCGTCCCGGGCTTACTGCCGTTGCGGTTGTAGGTGATATTGACCCTGTGAAGGTTGAGAAGATGATAAAAAGTAAGTTCTCGGGGGGGATGAAAGACATAAACAGGGATAATCCGGCAGAACACTCCATACCCGATTACGCCAGGGCGGAAGCAAGGGTGGTTATAAACAAGGATCTCCAAAAACCTGATCTGACAATGATCCAGCTTGTTCCTCTCTCGGAGCCGGTAAGAAAGGAAAGCGAGTATTATCCATATCTGCAACGCACTCTTTTGAACAGGTTGTTCAGAAACAGGCTGAATGCCCTTTCATTTACAAATAACAGCTATGCAAAGGGAGCGTTGGTATTTCAGACTTTTTGAATACAAAAGGTATCCTGATGGCATCGGTAGAGTTGATGCCTAACAAAATTGAAGAGGGTGTCTCACTCTTTACATCACAGTTGTCACAAATATACAAGTACGGCTTTCTTCCCGCAGAGATTGAAAAGGTGAAAAGAGCATTCATCAGTTCAAAAGAAAGGGCTGCAAAATCGACACAACCGACCAGCTCTTCAGTACTGATGGACGAGGTCTATGCCGATTTCTACAAGGACTACATAATTACAACCCCCCGGAGGAAGAGTATCGCCTGACAAAAAAAATATATAGACTGTATCGACTCGGTATCCATAGTCGATGAGTTACATCAGCTGGCTGACCCCCCCGCCCGGACTCATTATATATTTTCATCCTTTGAAGAGAACAGCATAGCCGATTCTGTGCGGTTGCTTCAGTTTGTGGATTCCGTCCTTAACAAGGCGATTGACCCCTATCATATTGAGATTGAAGTGCCCTCTCAGTTACTGGAGGAGGAACCGGTAGCGGGACGAATTGTCAGCGAAAAAGAGATACCGGCGATTAAAGGAACAGAGCTTCTCTTGTCCAACGGAATAAGGCTGATATACAAAGAATCGGTGTCGGCTAAAGAAAGGATAAGCATGTCGGCATACAGGAAAGGCGGTTTGTTTGCTTTGGATTCAACCGACTATGTGAATGGCGTTTTCTCTCCCAATGTGATATCTCTTAGCGGGGGGGCAGGTAATTTCTCCAGAGATGAGCTTTCATATTATCTCGCCGGCAGCTCTGCCTCGGTGAGGCTGCTGATTGAGAGTACCAGAGCCGGTATGGTTGCGGGATCATCGTCTGAAGATATTGAAACAATGTTTCAGCTATTGTATTTAAAATGGACACAGCCCAAAGCAGACCGTTCGGTATTTGAACTGGCAAAAAAAAGATCAATAGAAAACTACCAGAGTAAAAATATTACCGATCAGACCATTTTTTTTCAGGGATCTGAACTACCTGATGAAGGGAGAAGATTATGTGACAAGGGAGATGACCGACTCGGTGATGGAAGCCCAGTTGCAGTTCGACCGCATGGTGCCGTTATTCCATCAGGCCTTTGGAGATGCCAACGGGTTCACCTTTGTGATTATTTCGGACATGGGGGGGCTCGACAAGCTGACTCCCTACATAGAGAGATACATTGCTTCACTGCCCGCATCGGAGGGGGGGAACCACGAAACGCCGTACCGGTACGACGGTGGAAAAATAAGGACCACTGCCGCGCAGCTGACACGTGCCGCCGGCGATTCGGAACGGGGCGTTGTCTCGCTGATCTTTCAGTATTCCGACATACCGGACGATACGCAACGCTTTGGCCTGCAAAGCGACCTGATGAGTGGCGTGCTGCGAACGAAGCTTCTCGCGGAGCTTCGCGAGAAGATGGGCATGGTGTACAGTGTAAGCGTGAGCGCCGGCTTGCGGAAATATCCTGCCGAACTGGCACGGAACACGATCTCCTTTGCCACAAATCCCGAAAACAGCCGGTTGCTGATAGACCAGGTCAGAACCATCCTGAACGAGATGGCCGCAAACCCGGAGAGTTTTGTCCCGGAACTGGAAAATGTGAAGCTGAGCCTGATCAACGACATGGCAGTGAACGTGCAGCGGGATACCTACTGGAGTTCTTATATAAGAAACACAACGTTTAATGAAGAAAACGACTGGGATTATATTTCCAACTTCCCGGATATTGTGCGCGGTATTAGCGCAGAGGAGTTGTCGGACTTCCTTGCTGCTTACTACAATGAAGACAGTATGATTGAAGCTATATTGCTTCCAAAACAAAAAAAACAGACTAATCACTAATCAATAAACAGATGTAATTATGAAATTGAAAAGTTTATTTCTGTCTGCCGGTATTTTACTGGCCGGCATACTGGCCTCCTGCTCAAGCGATGATCCGGAGGTGATTGTATATGAGGCCGGAATGACCTCCTTCGGATTCTATGTTGAAGACAATAAGGGATTGATTGTTCAGGATTATGAAGTATCCCCCCCGGTGACACAAACGAACATCACAGTTCTGCTTCCTGAGGAAGTGGATAAAAGCAAGCTGGTGGCACGTTTTACTGTCACAGATAATGATGTTGTTAAAGTGGGTGACGTTGTGCAACAAAGCGGCGTGACAGCAAATGACTTCACGGTGCCGGTAGATTATTTTGTGTCGGAAGGTACTACAAACGTTAAGTACACAGTAACAATTGGCAAAGCTCCCGCTTATGTATGGACGGCGCTGCCTCCGGTAACAGGGGGGGACTCGGCAGTATCGCTAGTTATGAAAGTGAGCCCCGACGGTACGCCATATATTGCCTACAAGATGGAAAGGGAAACTTCGGCGGATGAAGCGCTCGGCGTACTGGCACTGAAGGATGGCACCTGGTCGTCGCTCGGAAAGGTATCGGAAGGACGCGTGGGCTCCTACATGGACATGGCGTTCAACGCGGCGGGCATGCCGACCGTTTCGTATGTCGATTATACGAATAAAATCTCCCAGCAGGCATCGGTGAAAGTACTGAACGGTTCCACATGGAGTTTCGTTGGTGGTGCTACAGCTACTACTAATAAGGTTAGCTACCACACCATCAACTATTTGAATGATAATAAACTGATGTTGCTGGCTACGTACGATGCCAAAGACAATGTCCTTGCCAGAAGAGAACTGAGCGTAAACACATTCGAAAATGGTACCTGGACCAATAATACGACGATCCCGGGAAGGGCGTCGGACCTGGTGGCATACCTGCAGGTGTCGGAAACACTGGGTGATGTTCTCTACCTGGGTGTCTACAATGCCGTCTCGCCCAACAGTATTTCGGTGTATAAATATGCCAACAACAACTGGACGACGCTTCTTGACAAGTGGAGCGACGAGAAAGCGACGGCTATCAGCCTGAGAGATTTCGACATCGCCGTGAATCAGCAGGGTGACGTGTACGTGGCCTTTCCGACAACAGCAACGACGGGGCGGAAAAAGCAGGGTGATTAAAGTGGATGCGGAGACAAAACAGGTGACGCCGGTAGGCAACCCGATCAGCGCCGCCACGGGATCGTCGCTCAAATTTGACCTGGCCCTTTCCCCCCCGCTGGGCGTACCGTACCTCTTCTATCGGAACGAAACCAATTTCCCCCCCACGGTGGTGTCCCTCGATAAGGATACACAGGATTGGACTACTCCTCTTGTACTGGAAGCGAACGAAGCAAATGATCTGCACCTCGGGTTTGCTCCCGATGGCAAGGCTTACCTGGTATTTACAAAGAGCCGTAAGATGTTTAGCTATAAATATGATGCACCCGGACAATAAGGCTGCTGTTCCATAGCTTATGAGTGGAATGAAAGCTGTGCTGACCTGTCAATAATGACTTCCGGTCGCTAATAACATAGCGTATAAAAAGAATGAAAGGGTTTGACTGTCTATATCGGGTTGAACCCTTTCCTCATTTTAATTTCTTTCAATAAAAAAAAGAGATACCCTTATGATAAAAAAAACTAACACGCTGCTAATTATCTTTTGCATATTCGGCTCCTTTATATTCAGCTCTTATGTATTCAACTTGCATGCTCAAAAAAAATTCCGGTTTGTATTCATGGCTGATGTGCATTATCACGATAAAAACGATGCACCACGAGCCATCGATGCGGCTATTGACTCGATCAACAAGCTGAATCCGGACTTTATAATGGTTGGCGGAGATATTGTATATGATGCTCTGAGAAGGTCGCAGGACGATGCAGAAGGACAGGCCTCGCTGTTTCTGGAAAAAGCGGCAAAACTGAACGCCCCACTCTATTACGCTATTGGCAATCACGATCATTTTGGCGTTTACGACAGGAATACAGGCTTAGTCACTCTCTCTTCGGCAAAAATTCTATGAGAAGTATTTTGGTCCCCCCCGCTACTACTCTTTTGACCATAAGGGATGGCATTTTATTACGCTGGATGATATTGTACTGACCGAAGGGCGAAGTTATGAGGGAAGGATCGATTCCATTCAGCTGGAGTGGCTTAAAAAAAGATATCGGCCAAATTGCAGATACAATTCCGGTTGCCGTGATGGTGCATGTGCCACTGGTTACAACTCTTTCTCAGTGGTACGGGGGGGAGGAACGAATGCTAACAATAATAAAATTGCCATTGAGAACAGCGAGGAGGTTATCAGGCTGTTCAAAAATAAAAATCTACGGCTGATACTACAGGGACATATTCATTACTACGAGGTTTTGCATATACTGAACAGGACGACGGTGATCTCGGCTCCCTCATTTTCCGGCAAATGGTGGATAGGAAAAATGAATGAAATGGAAAAGGGCTTTGTACTGATTGATGTGAACAATGACAATAGCATTGATTATAAATATATTGATTACGATTACGACTATGTTTCCCGGTCACGGGATCTTCCCCTTGTCCCGGCTGGCGAGCGTTAATGCCGGAAAAAAACCAGAATATGAATCTTGGGCGTTGAAATTTGTAAAGTTACTCTAAGAGAAGTAAATTACTGAAAATATTAGTTACATTTGTAAGTAAAGTTCATATGTTTAAAATATTGAATCTGTCTGATGAACTTTATTAACTAACTCAATATATTCTATGAAAAGGTATTGCCAGACACTGGACTTGAAAGATGATCCGATACTGATTGCCGCATATGTGGAGGAGCATGAAAATGTGTGGGGGGAGATATTAGAAGGGATCCGCGAAGTGGGTATCCTGGATATGCAAATCTATCTTCTTGGTAACAGATTGTTTATGATTGTGGATACAGTGGACGATTTCGACTGGGAAAAAGATAATGCGCGGCTGGCTTCTTTGCCACGCCAGAAAGAGTGGGAAGAGCATATGTCGAAATATCAGGCGTCACAACCGGAACAGCCATCATATAAGAAGTGGAGATTGATGGAGCAAATTTTTGGACTGAACGACTGAAACGATTTTTGGGCTGAACAACTAAATATAATTTATAATGAAGAAGCTGCTGTCACTGCCGCAAAATGCGGTTGATAATTATCACGAGCTGCATGGACGCAGCCGTAATGAGTGGTTCTGTACATCGGATCCGAAGGAGAAACGACTGGGTTCGGGGGGAGCGGTACAACATGGCTGATGGAGGAGTGCCATAGGAATGAAGCTGCCGGAACGGACTTCGACACGTGGCTCGCAGCAGAGAAACGGATACTTATACACGCGGGGGGGGACAGAGCCGCAGACTGCCTGCATATGCTGTAACAGGTAAGGCTGGACTCCCGGTACCGGTGTTCCGATGGGCAAGAGGACAGAGGCTGCAACAGGATCTGATATCGTTGCAGCTGGCGTTGTACGAAAAGATAATGATGCTGGCACCTGATTCGTTGCGTACCTTCATTGTGAGCGGGGGATGTGCTGATTCGTACTGAAATGGCGTTACAAGAGATTCCTGAGGCTGACGTGGTGTGCTACGGATTATGGGCCGACTCATCACTGGCGACACGCCATGGGGTTTTTTTTCGGCACGAAGGGACAGGCCGGAAGTGCTGGAAAGGATGATGCAAAAGCCATCGCTGAAAGAGCTGGAGAGCCTCTCGCATTCGCATTTTTTTCCTTATGGATATTGGGCTGTGGTTGCTAAGCGACAGGGCGGTGAAACTGCTAATGGAGCGATCAAAAAGGAGGATGGATCGTTAAAGTACTACGATCTGTACAGCGACTTTGGTCCGGCGTTGGGTACACATCCGAAGATAAAGGACAAGGAGATAAATAAACTGTCGGTAAAGATAATGCCTCTACTGGGTGGTGAGTTTTACCATTACGGTACTACACGCGAGATGATATCATCAACCATGGCGATACAGAACAAGGTGTGCGATCAGCGGCTGATTATGCACAGGAAGATAAACCTAACCCTGCTATCTTTACGCAAACGCTGATATCGGCATCCCTTTCACTGAGGAAAACCATAACATATGGATTGAGAACTCTTGCATTGGAAGCGGATGGAGCATCTCTTCGGATAACGTGATCACAGGAGTGCCCGTGAACAACTGGCGAATGGTGGTGCCTGAGGGAATTTGCATTGATGTTGTGCCTGTGGGTGAACAGAAATACGCGGTCAGGCCATACGGGATGGAGGACCTGTTCAAAGGGGGGGAGATAGGCTCGCCGGCGACGTTGTGGATGGGACGACCGGTTACGCAGTGGCTGAATGAGCGGGGGGGAATGGATATTACTGTCCTGCAGGGCGGCACAGGAGATATTCAGCACTGCAGGCTGTTCCCCCCCTGCATGGAGTCGCTGCAGAAGATGGAGATGGTGCTGAAATGGATGATAGGCACTGATGGAGCTGATGATGAAGAAGACAAATATGGCTGGACTCACAAAAGCTATCTGCGGACGAACTGATGGAGAGAGCTTCGCTGTTGAGACTGTATGAGCAGCGAGAGAAATTCAGAAGAAAAACTATGTGATGCTGGAAAGGAATTTTGAAAAGAGTATTTTCTACCAGCTTGATCTGAGTGATGTGGCAAAGGATTATAGCTTCATGGGGCTGCCGCCACCGGAGACACTTTCTCCAATGGCAGATGAGATGCAGCAGATACATAACAGGATGCTGCGATCGAGGATATTCTCCTTGCAAGGTGACGCGGCAAAGGCGGACACAGAGGAACAGGAGGCTTTTAAGCTGTTGCGCAACGCTATGGCGGAGGCTGTGGAAAATATGAAGCGGACGCCGCGGCTATCTGCTTTGCCTGACCAGATTGTGTGGGGAAGGAGCCCGGTGAGGATAGACCTGGCGGGAGGATGGACAGATACGCCGCCTTTCTCGCTCTACTCTGGAGGGAACGTGGTGAACGCAGCTATAGAACTGAACGGACAGCAGCCGCTGCAGGTGTACATTAAACCCTGCAGGGAATACCAGATTGTGATGCGCTCAATTGATATGGGGGGGGCTATGGAGACGGTGGAGAGCTATGAGGAGCTGAGGGATTACAGGAGGCTGGGATCGCCATTCTCGATACCAAAAGCGGCTTTGGCGCTGTGCGGATTCATACCTGAATTTTCTGCCGAACGGTACTGCTCACTGAAGGAGCAGCTGCAGGCTTTCGGATCGGGAATGGAGCTGACACTGCTTGCAGCAATACCGGCCGGATCGGGGGGGTTAGGGACGAGTTCTATACTGGCTTCCACGGTACTGGGTGCACTAAACGATTTCTGCGGACTGCAGTGGACAAAACAGGGTATATGTACAAACACGCTGGTGCTGGAGCAACTGCTGACAAGCGGAGGTGGATGGCAGGACCAGTACGGAGGTGTTTTTCACGGGGGGTTAAAATGCTGCAGTCGGAACGGGGGATTCATGCAGAAACCACAGATAGGATGGCTGCCCGACTTCCTGTTCACAGATGGGGCTTACAGAAGTTGCCACCTGCTTTATTACACAGGAATTACACGCGTTGCAAAGAGTATTCTGGGAGAGATAGTGCGGGGGATGTTTCTTAACTCGGCGAACCATCTGTCGATATTGAATGATATTAAGGTGCATGCGACGGAGATGGCGGACTGCATTCAGACTGGCGATTTTGAGAGGTATGGTAAGCTGGTGCTTAAAACATGGGAACAAAAGAAGATGATAGACTGCGGTACCAATACTCCCGATGTGGAAAAGATTATTGCTCTTATCAGAGATTATACTCTGGGGGGGTACCAGCTGCCCGGTGCCGGAGGAGGCGGGTATCTATACATGGTGGCGAAAGATCCTGATGCCGCCGGACATATCCGAAGGATTCTTAACGAATACAGGCCTAACGACAAGGCAAGATTTGTGGATATGGAGCTATCAGGTAAAGGGTTCCGGGTTTCACGCTCGTAATTGTTTCACACTAATAATTCATTGCCCTGGCATGATTGCCTAATGTAAACCGTGATTGTGCCGGGGTTGTTGATATTTATCCGTTATAACCGGGTGATATGCACTGCAAGCTGTTTTAAGTCATTTTCCTCCAACCCCCCCGGAGCCAATGTTATAACCAGCTGATATGCACAGCAAGTCCAAACAAAAGAATATCAATTTTCGGGTCGAATCAGTAAAAACAAAACCGATTTTAACGGATTGCATAATAATGTTTGCCAGGGTATTTATGTGAATTTTGTGCATAAAAGACTTATTGGAGGAAACTTATTTTGTATAAGTAAATTTATCGATCTATTATTTGAACTATTTCCATTGTACAAAGTTATATTTTATCTTTGCAAAGATAAGAATTATAAAATATGATTATGAAAAAGACAGCTCTTATAACAGGAATAACAGGACAGGACGGCTCCTATCTGGCGGAATTGCTGATTGACAAAGGATACGAGGTGCATGGTTTTCTGCGGCGCTCGTCATCGTTCAACACGGGACGAATTGAACATCTCTACTTAGATGAGTGGGTACGTGACATGAAACAACAGCGGCTGATAAACCTGCATTACGCTGATATGACTGACTCGAGCTCGCTTATAAGGGTGATACAGGCTATACAACCTGATGAGATATACAACCTGGCGGCACAGAGCCATGTGAAGGTGAGCTTTGATGTGCCGGAATACACGGCCGAAACGGATGCGGTGGGTACACTGAGGCTGCTGGAGGCGGTACGAATACTGGGATTAGAGAAGAAGACGCGGATATACCAGGCATCGACCTCGGAGCTGTTCGGACTGGTGCAGGAGGTGCCGCAGAAAGAGACGACGCCTTTCTACCCGCGAAGCCTTACGGGGGGTGGCTAAACTGTACGGTTTCTGGATAACGAAGAACTACCGGGAGTCATATGGTATGTTCGCGGTAAACGGGATCCTTTTCAACCACGAGAGTGAACGGCGTGGCGAGACATTCGTGACACGAAAGATAACGATTGCGGTGGCACGTATAGCACAGGGTATGCAGGATAAGTTGTACCTGGGTAACCTTGATGCGAAACGGGACTGGGGGGGCTACGCGAAGGATTACGTAGAGTGTATGTGGCTGATGCTGCAACACGCTGAGCCGGAGGACTTTGTTATTGCCACTGGAGAGATGCACTCGGTGCGCGAGTTCTGTACTCTGGCTTTGCCGAAGTAGGTATCAATCTGCGATGGGAGGGCTCGGGTATAGATGAAAAAGGTGTGGACAGGAATACCGGCAGAATACTGGTGGAGGTGGATCCTAAATATTTTCGTCCCGCCGAGGTGGAGCAGCTACTTGGGGGGGACCCCCCCACCAAAGCACGTACGATACTGGGATGGAACCCTACCAAAACATCGTTCCCCGATCTTATCAGGAAAATGGTGGAGCATGATATGAGGTTTGTCAGAAAGTTAAAACTTAACTCGACTGTCAAGTAAGATAGGCGATAAGGGTTGTTAATTCGTGCTCTTCTTGCCGGAAAACAATGCCTGATATTCAATTCTCAGAGGTTTATTTTCTATTTGAAAAAGCCTAAATGTAAATTTTACAACGATGAATAAAAATTCGAAAATATATGTCGCGGGACATAGGGGACTGGTGGGTTCGGCTATATGGAAGATTATGCTGGAGAAAGGTTATACAAACCTGACGGGGCGGACACATAAAGAGCTGGACCTGCTGGATGCAGAGGCGGTATCACGGTTCTTCGAGGAGGAGAAGCCGGAATATGTGTTTCTGGCGGCAGCACACGTGGGGGTATCATCGCCAACAACACCTACCGGGCTGATTTTATATACCAGAACCTGCAAATACAGAACAATGTTATTGGGGGGGAGAGCTGGCGCAACGGGGGGGTGAAGAAACTGCTTTTCCTTGGAAGCACATGCATATACCCGAAAGAGGCGCCTCAGCCAATGACGGAAGATGCGCTGCTGACGGGACCATTGGAATACACCAACGAGCCGTACGCGATAGCTAAAATAGCGGGGCTCAAGATGTGTGAAAGCTTTAACCTGCAACACGGGACCAACTTTATAGCGGTGATGCCTACAAACCTGTATGGGCCGAACGATAACTTCGACCTGGAAAAGAGTCATGTGCTGCCGGCAATGATCCGGAAGATTCATCTTGCGAAATGCCTAATGGAGGGTGACCATGACGAGATACGGAAAGACTTGAACGCGCGACCTGCAGAGGGTGTGCCTGGCAGTGCACCGGATGAGGTGATAACCGCCCTGCTTAACAGGTATGGCATATATGCCGACAGAGTTGAGCTGTGGGGGGGCACAGGGAAGCCGCTACGGGAATTTCTGTGGAGCGAGGAGATGGCAGATGCTTGCGTCTTTATAATGGAGAGGGTTGATTTTGCCGACCTGAAAGGTTCCGGCAGTGAGGTGCGAAACTGCCATATAAATATAGGTACAGGGAAGGAGATCAGCATACGCGACCTGGCATACCTCATCAGGGAGACTGTAGGATACCGGGGTAACATTGTTTTTGATGCTTCTAAACCAGACGGGACGATGCGAAAGCTGACGGATGTCTCGAAGCTGAACAACCTGGGATGGAAGCACTCTATTGAGATTGAAGAGGGGGGGTGAAAAAGATGTACGACTGGTACCTTAAAGCGACAGCATTGGTTAACTTTGTTATTGAATGAGAACAGTCCGGATATGAACAAAAATGTACGGAATATAATAAAAAAAACGTTCCGATTTGCGGTCGCGCGCAACCCCCTTGTCTTTGACTAACGCTTCCTATCAACTCATGCATACAGGAACTTTTATCCTGCACGCTTAATACCATGCTCTATATATAAATAAAAAAAAGCATTCAATGAATGCTTTTCCGAAAACCTGGAGGGTTTTAATCTGAGCGGAAGACGGGACTCGAACCCGCGACCCCCCCGACCTTGGCAAGGTCGTGCTCTACCAACTGAGCTACTTCCGCAATATATCAATAAACCAATTATTTCTCTTTCTTTACCTTGCCAAGGCCGGTTCCATTTCCTGATTCTTTGGGGCAAGGTCGTGCTCTACCTATCCTGAGCTACTTCCGCTCGCCGCGAAGCTACTGCCGCGATTGAGAGTGCAAAGATAACCTTTAGTTTATTATCCCAAAATTTTGCTATCGAAATCTACCGGACCAGGGCGCAAATTTTTTTTCCAAAAAAAAGCGGCATCAACCATATCGAACGTATCGGGATAATCACTGTCGATATCGAGAACAGCAATTATTTCACCCTCACGCATGACAGGTACAACGATCTCGGAACGGGAAAGGGAGCTACAAGCTATATGCCCCCGGAAACAGGGCGACATCGGGCACAATGAGGGTGCGTCCTTCTTTCCATGCTGTACCACATACACCCTTGCCGAAAGCAATGGTTGTGCAGGCTATGGGGGGGCCCTGAAATGGGCCAAGCACCAGATGGCGATCAGATACCCTGTAAAAACCTACCCAGTAAAAGCCAAACACCTCTTTCAGGGCCGCAGAGATATTTGCCATGTTGGCAATAAGATCGGATTCACCCTCTGTGAGCGCCTGCAGCTGAGGAAGGAGCAGAGTGTATTTCTCTTCTTTGGGAGCACCGTGTGGAATATGTAACTCTTCTGACATGACTTTATAATGTGTTTGAAAAAAAAGAAATGTTGAGTGTTTAAAAAAATCGCGCTGTCCTCACGGACAACGCGACCTCACTAATTAAATTTCTATTAGTTTTATGAAAAAAAATTAAAAAAAATTAAACTGCACAACGTATTGCAATGGTGCAATAGTCTATCGTGCTTGTTCCTGTGCTTCGCGTACCATCTTGGCGTTAGGGAAAATAAATACCTCAACGCGGCGGTTTTGTTCCCTGCCTGATACGGTGCTGTTGTCGGCAACTGGCTGTGTGGAGCCAAAACCCTGCGACATCATACGAGATCCGGAAACACCTTTAGACATTAAATAGTTGTAAACCGACTCGGCGCGGCGCTGTGAAAGCGGATTGTTGATGGCATCGCTACCGGTGCTGTCGGTATGACCATAGATCTTTACATCTGTATCGGGGGGGTTGTTCTGAAGTGAAGTGGCAAACTTATCGAGTGACGCACGGGAAGCGGTGTTGAGTGTGCTTGAGTTGGTAGCGAAAAGAATTCCTGACTCAAATGTGACCTTGATGGCCTCTCCTTCGTTCACCTTCTCTACCTGTGCACCTTCTATCCTCTCCAGTTCGGCGGCCTGTTTATCCATCTTGTTGCCGATTATTGCACCAGCAGAACCTCCGACAACTGCGCCTATACCGGCGCCCCATGCGGCTCCGCGGCCTCCTCCGGCAATGGCTCCAATACCTGCACCTACTGCAGCTCCAGCTCCGGCTCCAATCCCTGTACCTTTAACAGTATTACTGGCTCCACAGCCCGATAATACCAAAGCTCCGCCCAACAGGGCGACAGCAAATAAATTTGAAAAAAAACTTCATAGTTAGTTTATGTATTAATGAATTATTAATATGAAATAAAAATATTTATGTCCTTTTTGTCTTTTCGTTTATTCTGTTTATTTCATATTGTATATACTTACTTTTTAAAATAAACTTTTCCGACATTAATCAAACAGATTCAGAGTATCACAGTATGCCAACTCGCCGGCGACTATTGCTTCTATCTGCTCATCGGTATAGTCTCTGATATTATCCTTACGGACATTTTCAAAAATGTACTCCAGCAGCTCGTCTTCATCGATCTCAATTTCAGAGTCTTCATCATCCTCGTTGAGGAATCCCTTCTCTTCATAAACTCGTAAATAAGATCTACAATGTAATTGATCTCATCATCGGAGAACTCGTTTTTCATCTCTTCCGGAAGAAATTCACGGATGAACTTCAATGAATCGTCCTCGTCATACTCAAGTACTTTGTTTTCCTCGCTCATAATAGTCTTTTTTAATAAAGATACTTACTTTAATGTTGAACAAAGATAGAAAAAAATAAGTTCACACGTTAGACAACTGAACCACTTTTTTTCACTACAATGTTGTTTTTCTCTACATAGTGTGATGCATACGGCTTTTTTTAATGTTATGTACATGAAATATGAGTCCTCTCCGAAAACCTCAAACCCAATTTTATTGGTTTTCAACTTATTGAAAATCAATGATCATCTTGTGAAATTTTCAAGAAAAAAAAGACTTATCGGAGGAGACTCAAATATTAAAAGGTGAAGTGATGGATTGATTGAGGGGGGGAGGATTAAGCATGAAGGAAATGCAGTAAAAGCCCGTAAAAGGTGAGTCTTACGGGCTTTTAGTATCTAAGAGAATTATATTAGCTATCAGCGGCGATAGTTGCGCTTGGCATTCTGTTTTGCCTGTTCGCGCGCCATTTTCTCCTGCTGTTTCTGTGCTTCAGCAAGGCGTGCCATAAATCCCGATTTCTTTTTCGGTTTCTTTTTGTTCTCTTCCAGCTGCGCAAGAATCTTATCTTCGTCGATCACCTGTTTCATGATGGTGGTGATGATAATGGTGATAAGAGTGGAGAGAAAATAGTAGTAGTTGAGTCCTGCAGGATAAGAGTTGAGGAAGAAAAACATGAATATGGACATGAATATAGGCATATACTTCATTCCCTGCATGGACTGCTGCCCGGTATCGGACATGGCCATATTGTATTTGGTGTATATAACGTTTACTACGGTCATAAGGAGACAGAAAATACTGATATGGTTGCCAAGGAAACGTGTTATTAAGGGTATATTACCGCTCCAGGAGATAATGGAGTCATATGTGGATAGGTCATCGGCCCAAAGAAATGCCTGCTGACGAAGTTCAATGGCTGATGGGAAGAAGAAGAAAAGAGCAAGCAGAACAGGCATCTGAATGAGCATAGGAAGACAGCCGCTCATAGGGCTAACCCTACTCTGCTGTATAGCTCCATGGTTGCCTGCTGACGCTTCATCATCATGTCTTGTTCGTTGCCGGGGGGGTATTTCTTTTCTATCTCATGTATCTGTGGTCGGAGCACCCGCATCTTTGCAGATGACATGAACGACTTGTATGTGAGGGGGGGCAGTGTAACTGCTTTTACCATTAAGGTGAGGATAAGTATTATAAGCCCATACCCCAATTGAGTGAAAGGAAAAAGTTGAATACGGGTATCACAAACCATTTGTTGACCCAGCTCAACCAGCGATAGCCGAGATATACTACCTCCTCAAGCTGAAGCTTGTCGGCACTGTTTACCACATCCTTGTCGTACTCTTTAAGAGTGTTATAGTGTGCAGGCCCGAAATAGTAGTTGAAGCCTGCAGTTATAAGATCGCTGTCGGTACTCACCACGCAGGGTACCCATGTTTCTGCTTTGTAATCTTTTGTGTAATTAGGGCTATTGCTGAGCATTTCAGAAGTGAGGATGGTGTTGCTGAAAGGTTGCTTGCCTATGATTATGGCAGAAAAATACTGATCCTTGAAAGCAAACCACTTAAGCGGCTCGGAGAGCTCCCTGCGGTCGTTCTTGTTCTCACTCATCTTCTGTACATCCTGTTTGTCGTATTTATAGTGGATGCGTGTGAAACGGTTCTCAAATAGGCGACCTTTCTCCTGCTGTCGTATTTTTTTGCTCCCAGTTGATTCTGAAGTTGGTAAGACTTTCAGGATGAAGGCCGGTTTTCATTCCTGCTACACGTATATCGAAATCCATCATGTACTCGCCGGCAGGAAGAGTATAAACAAAATCGATATATTGCTGCGGCGTCTGCTGCAGGCGCATTGTGACAGAACGACCGTCTGCGCTGCGTATGGGGGTAAAGAGCACATCCTCGGTAGAGAGGCGTACACTGTTCCGGTTGAAAAGGTCGAGATTGAAACGTGCTTCATCACCTTCAAACAGATAGAGGCTGTCTTCTGTATATTGAAGGAAATCTTTCAGCTGTAAGGAATAGATGGAACCGCCACGGGGGTTAAGCAGCAATCGTATGTGTTCGTTCTCCAGCATAACTGGTTGCTCATCGGCCTGCGATGAGATTGAGGAAGACGAGAGTGAACCGGCTGTGAGTAGTGAATCGGCTGTGATGGCTTCGTCCCGGGCAATGGATGACGTATCAGTCAAAGCGGGTTGAACTGATGATGTGGCTGAGGCAGCGCTGAAAAAGTCTCCAACGTTGCTGCCCTGGTCCAGGGAAGAGGAGCCGGAGTCTATTTCTGCTGATTTTTTTTCTGCCTCAAGTCTGGCACGCTGTGCCTCCACCAGGGCAGTGGAATCTCGCATGCTCCTTTGTTTTTCCAACTGCTCCCTGCTCGGCCTGTTGTATATGGAAAAGGCTATTATGATGCCGGTAATCAGAAGTAATCCTATAACTGTATTTTTATCCATTTTTTTGTGCAACTGCCGCGTAGTAGCGACAATAAATCTCTCTTTTATTAAGGGTTTATTTCTTCTTTTCGTCCCTGTATGCCGCCGCGGCCTGCATAAAGCTGAGGAACAGCGGGTTGGGCGAGACAACAGTACTATTATACTCAGGATGGAACTGCGTACCAAGGTACCACGCAAGGCGGGAACCTCTACTACCTCCACCAGGCCGGTATCGGGGGGGTTGACACCGGTACATTTCATTCCTGCCACTTCCAACTGATTCTTATATTCATTGTTAAGCTCGTAACGGTGGCGGTGGCGCTCACTCACTTTCGACTTGCCATAGGCCTTATAAGCCAGCGAGCCTTTCTTCAGCACACAGTCGTAAGCTCCCAGTCGCATCGAGGCTCCCATGTTGGTGATGTGCTTCTGCTCTTCCATGAGGTCTATGATATTGTGCTCGGCCTTAGGATCCATCTCTGTGGAGTTGGCACCTGGCATATTCATCACCGCGCGGGCATATTCTATCACCATGCACTGCATGCCAAGGCAGATACCAAAGGTGGGTATATTGTTCTCACGCGCATAACGCAGAGAAATGAACTTACCCTCGATACCTCGCTGTCCGAACCCGGGGGGGCAATAATTATGCCATCGGCATCGCGGAGAGTCTCTTCAACATTCTCATCGGTTATCTTCTCTGAGTGGCAGATATCGAATTTCAACCTTCTGTCGTTATAGATGGCTGCCTGAGAAATTGATTCGTTGATGGACTTATAGGCATCGGGCAGCTCGGCATATTTACCTACCAGCTTTATGCATACATCATGCTTCGCGTTTTTCTGCTTCTGAAGAAAAGCAGCCCAGTTTTCCATTGCAGAATCTCCTCCAAGCGGCATGTTCATCTTGCGGAGAACAACCTCGTCCATACCCTGCTTCTGCATCATGAGGGGGACCTCATAGATGGTGGAGACATCTACCGACTGGATAACGGCACCTTGCTCTACGTTACAGAAGAGTGCAACCTTATCGAGAATATCCTTGTTCAGGCGGCGTTCGGTACGAAGCACAAGCATATCGGGCTGTATACCGACCGACTGCAGCTCTTTAACTGAGTGTTGTGTAGGTTTGGTTTTAACCTCTCCGGCAGCAGTGATATATGGCACATAGGTCAGGTGGAGGCAAAAACAATTCCTTCCAAGCTCCCATCGCAGCTGACGCACAGCCTCGAGGAACGGTGTGGACTCTATATCGCCCACGGTACCGCCAATTTCTGTGATTACAAAATCGGATTTGCTCTTTACACCAAGTAGTTTTATGTTCCGCTTTATCTCGTCGGTGATGTGGGGAATGACCTGTACGGTTTTTCCCAGGTAGTCGCCCCCCCTCCGCTCTTTCATTATCACATTCTGATAGATGCGCCCGGTGGTGATGTTGTTGTCCCTGGTTGTCTGTATATTAAGAAAACGTTCGTAATGACCAAGGTCGAGGTCGGCCTCGTGCCCATCGATAGTCACAAAGCATTCACCATGCTCATAGGGATTGAGTGTTCCCGGATCTACATTGATATAGGGATCGAACTTCTGAATGGTCACCTTATATCCCCTTGCCTGTAACAGCTTACCCAGCGATGATGCAATGATTCCTTTTCCCAGTGAAGAAACTACACCACCTGTAACAAAAATGTATTTTGTATCAGCCACGATTGTGAAATATTTTAATCTTTGATTTTTTTTCAAAGATGCAAAGGTACAAAAAAAATTAGAGATTATATAGCAACAAGGCTCATGTTTTCACAGCGATTAATCCTCCCGGGAAATGCCTGAACAATGGAGTAGTTGTGTGTTGACATGATTACAGCGGTACCGCGGCTAGAGATCTCCTGCAGAAGAGCAATGATCTGACTGCCGGTCTCAGGGTCGAGGTTACCCGTGGGCTCATCGGCCAGGATAAGAGCCGGCGAATTAAGGAGCGCACGCGCAATAACCACACGCTGTTGCTCACCTCCCGACAACTCGTGCGGCATCTTGTAAGCCTTGTTTTGCATACCCACCTGCACCAGCACTTCGTTGACACGGTCTCTTATCTCCTGCCGGTTTTTCCAGCCTGTGGCACGAAGCACAAACTCAAGGTTTTTCTCTACCGTTCGGTCGATAAGCAGTTGAAAATCCTGAAAGACTATTCCAATCCTTCTTCTGAGAAAGGGGGGATGAGCCTGCGTTTGATAGTTGCAAGCTCATAGTCGAACACCCGGGCACTACCCGACTCGATGGGCAGCTCGGCGTACATGCTCTTCATGAGCGTGCTTTTCCCTGATCCCACCTTACCTATTATGTAAAGAAAATCGCCACGGTTCAACGTGAGATTTATATCGCGGAGAATAACATTCTCCCCCCCCTGTTAAGCTGTACGTTTGAATAATTTACTAACTGTTCCTGTACCATTAATTTTTTTACTGAACCTTTGCATGAATCGATAGGGCTGTAATAATAACACATGCTAAAGTTGAATTATTTGATGAATTGTATCGTAAACGGATATTTCCAGTAGTCGCCATTGTTTGCCTTGACGCTGGCCAGGATCACAAAAACGACGTAAAGAATACCGATGACGACTGCTAAAGGTATTCCAATGAGGGTAATGCATAACACCAAAGCGTAGATAACGTAGCTGATCATGAAATTGACCACATTCTTGCCATGGAGATCTACTTTAGCATTCTCCTCTTTGTTGGTAACCCACATGACTACGGGGGACGATGAAGCCGGCAAGGGGGGGTACGATAAGCCCCGATAGCTGTGACAGATGCATGAGCATAAGGTAGGTATTCTCCGTAAGGCCGAACAAGGGCCTTCTGCCTGCCTTGCTGAAGACGTTGCCTTCGCTCTTAAGTACTTTTTCTTTTTCACGCTGGTACTCCTCTTCGGTAATACTTCCTTTTTCACGTAATTCGTCGAGAATTTTCAGATCTTCGTACTTCATAGGTTTGATTTTTTTTGATTTGTTTTTTTTGATTGACTGCCGTTCGTGCCGGCTTTCACTAATCAAGAAGAAGTCTGTCAATAGTCTCTACCATCCGATTAAACTCTTCTTCTTCAAAAAGTCGCGTGAGCATCACAATTTTTCCTTCCCTGTTGATTATAATATTACGGGTTATACCTGCTTCTTTCTCGGCATATAACCCGAATATGTCGGCATTGGGGGTCAAGGCCGATAGGATATGTTACCCTGGTGGCTTCAATAAGCTCTTTTATCTTTTCGGCAGGCTCATCACGATCAATACCGTAGAGAGCGAAACCCGGGTTAGCTTTATGACGCTGCCATATACGCGACTCAATATATGGCATCTCCTTGCGGCATACACCACACCAGCTGGCGGTGAACTGCAACATCACCACCTTCCCGCGCAACGAGGAGAGTGTAACGCTGCTGCCATCTGGCAGCTTCATTTCAAAATCGGGAGCCTGGTCTCCCACTTTCACAAGATATTGCCGGTCGGTACCGGCCACTGGCAGCACTGCTCTGTTTGTTGTATCGCCGGCAATAATATTTGTATCGCCTGATCTCTTTTCTGTGGATCTGCCGCACGATGCAAGAAGGGTGAGTGCGAGCAGGCTGAATAGTATCTGTTTAAACATGCTGTAATTTTTAAAATTTGTACCCATCCTAAATCACATAGAGGGTTGTTGATATTATTTTCGCTATCGGTGATACTTCCATTTTTAAGATCATATAAACTCTATGAGCTGAATCTACTGATATAACCTCCAGTAAGCAGGTGACGGGTGCAACCCATATCAGGAGGTTTTTTTGTTGAATCAACTGATATGACCGCCGATGATGCTACCCCCCCTTAAGATCATATAAGCTTAAAGGGTTAAATCAACTACAAAGATATGTTTTTCTCTTTCTTTTCCTTATCCTCAGTAAAATAATTGCTACTGCCATAGCTACCAGAGAACCAAGTATATCTGCAATCCAGTCTCCCCCCCACTCAGCGCTTCGCGATGTAAATATATATTTCTGCATAAGTTCGATTGTGCCACCGTAAATCACCGGTAAAATAAATCCCCCCCAGAAAACCCAGCGTAAAACAAGAGGGTTGCCGTTGCACATTTTGTAATAATCGTAGAGAGAGACAGCCGATAGCAGGAAAAACATCCCGAAGTGGGCAAACTTATCCCATTGAATACCATGCGGCATATCGGGGATGCTGCCGGGACCCAGAATGCAGGTCGCGATGAAAATAACAAGGCCGACCAGAGACGGGATTATTGTGTATCGGAGCAAGGTGCGCATCAATTTATAATTTTAACATTAGCCACAAAGATAATATCAATCACATAATTTAGCACAATTAAGGTCGCGAAAATTTGAACAACTTGCATATTTGTTGCTTTTGACAATGAATTTTCAGATGTGTTATGATAACAGCAATGGTATTGCCAGTGCCAGACTTGTCTTCTATTTCAATCACTTGACGGAAATATTATCGCAATGGTTTTATCGAAGCCGGCTTGCTGTATGCTTGTTGAATGGATAAAGCGAAAGTTGAATAAATATATTTTTTTTGAGAATAACGCCTGTTCCTTTAGCCTATTTATAAACATATAACGAAAAGAAGAATATATTCTCGCAAAAAAAATTTGTTCCTTTGCTACAAAATCATAGGAAGATAACATATTAACAGGTATCATTATAAATATGAGAAAAAGTATTCTTTTTGTGCTGCTTGCTCTTACAGTGATGCACACTTCAGCACAAAATCAGGCAGATGATAAAAACCGGCGCTACTTCGATATCAACAAAAACATTGATATTTTCAATTCTGTGCTGCGGGAGCTGGACATGTTCTACGTTGACAGCATTGAGGTTGACAAACTGATACAGGGCACTATAGTGAATATGCTTGCCAGGCTTGATCCATATACCGAGTACTATCCTGAAGAGAGCATGGGGGGGACCTGAAGTTTCTTACCACGGGAGAATATGCCGGTATAGGTGCCATTATATCATATAACAACGGACAAGTGGTTATCAATGAACCTACGAAGGGCTCCCGGCAGATAAAGCGGGACTTAAAGCGGGCGATGCTATCCTGGAGATTGATGGTGATGATATGCGCAAAGCCAATGTAAAAGAGGTGAGCGAAAGGTTAAAAGGCACACCCGGAACTACCTTGAAGCTGAAGATCAAGCGCCCGGGTGAGAAGAGTGAACGAACATTGACCATCTTTCGCGAAAAGATTGAGATGGATCCTGTTACTTACGCAGGAGTGATGAATGACAGTATAGGGTACTTTCATTTCGGCAGCTTCACAACTAAAAGTTCAGAACGTGTAAAGGAGACGGTTAACGATCTGAAGAACAAGGGGGGCCAAATCGCTTATCATGGATCTCCGCGGAAACGGGGGTGGCATACTTGATGAGGCAGTGAACGTGGTAAACCTGTTTGTGCCGAAAGGTGAAGAGATTGTAGCGACGAAAGGCAAAGTGAAACAATGGGACAGAGTATATTATACACAGAATCAGTCGCTGGATGAGATTATACCCATTGTGGTGCTTATAGACACGGGATCGGCTTCAGCATCGGAGATTGTGGCAGGGGGGGATTACAAGACCTGGACAGAGCTGTTGTAGTGGGTAATCGTTCTTTTGGAAAAGGGCTGGTGCAGACCCGCGAGACCTTCCCTATGGCGGAAACATTAAATCACCACATCGAAGTATTACATACCAAGCGGACGATGCATTCAGGCTCTGGATTACTCGCACCGTAACCCGGATGGCAGTGTGGCAAGGGTGCCCGATTCACTGACTAACGTGTTTAAGACAAGGAGCGGCCGCCACGTGCGTGACGGGGGGGGCGGTATAACGCCCGACATTACTCTACCTCAGGAGTCGGGGGGGGACCATTGCCTATTACCTGATGACACAGAACATTATTTTCGACTATGTAACAGAATGGGTTCAGAAAAACAAGGAGATTGCTCCACCCGCACAGTTTAGAATATCTGATACGGACTATGAGTCGTTTAAACAGTTCGTGAAGTCCAGGAATTTCGAGTACGATAAGATAAGTGAACAGTCGCTGAAACAACTGAAGAGTGTGATGGAGTTCGAAGGTTATCTGAATGTAGCGTCTGATGAGTTCAAGGCGCTGGAGGCTAAGTTGCACCCTAACCTGGACAACGACCTGGAGCTTTTTAAGGGTGATATAAAATCGATGATCGAATCGGAAATAGTGCAGCGTTATTACTATAAGAAGGGGGGGTACTTCTCCACCAGCTTTCAAGAGATAAGGTGTTCGAAAAGCTGTGGAGGTGCTGAAGGACCGGGATATGTACCAGTCGGCGCTTAAGCCTTTGCCCGCTAATGTACCTCCTGCAAAAGAGATAAAGGAGAAGCTGAAAAATCAATACTCTTAAAGCTTAGATTGAGGTATTCCATGCTCCGCCTTTGAGCTTTCAGATTGTCGAGTATCTCCTGTTCGGTTTCTTTATTGAGTTATGCCATATTCTACCTTTAAGTATCTTATAATTTGATATTTAAAATGTTTACACTGATGTTTGTTGTACGCCTGTTAATGGCGACCATTGCCGGGGGGGTGCTGTAGGCCTGGAACGGGAGACGAGCAATAAAAGCGCAGGCCTAAGGACAAACACACTTGTGGCAGTGGGTGCATGTATTTATGTGCTTATTGCCGGTCGGGTGATTGATGGTTCGGATGGCGATCCAACGCGTATAGTGGGACAAATAGTGACCGGAATAGGATTTCTTGGTGCCGGGGTAATCCTGCATAGGGGCACGAATGTGCGGGGGGCTGACCACTGCCGCTACAGTCTGGTGCAGCGCTGCACTGGGCTGCCTTGCCGGGTTCGGGATGTACTGGGAGCTGGCGGTCTCCACGGCAATGGTGATTTTGATAAATCTCTCTTTTAAAAGATGGACAAGTGGTTTATAAAGGATCGCAAAGAGAAGAAGCAGGGCGGTAATGAGGACTTTGAGTAAACAATGGCCGTTACCTGAATTCAGGGTTACTCTACATTTGCGATGATAATTCCGGTACATACCGCTTGTGAAGCACAGTAGTCACTGAGCGTTTTAGTGTCTATAACTACTTTTTTTTGTGCCGAGGAGGCATGAATAAAGGTAAGTCTCTCTTCTTCCTGATAGGCGAAGCCCGTGTGGGTTACATCAAGGCCGTTTATAGAGGTAGTAAAAGCTATAACCGACATATGGGGGGGATTAATGGTGCCGTGATGGCGATATTTGCTTTTGGAAGATAATTGAATCCCCCCCTGTCACTGATATCTTTTCTATTGCCGCCATCTCTGTGAGCATAGTGTCATTGGACTTCAACTGACGGTATGACTCACGGTTTGAGGTCATGAAATTGATGGTTTTCTCCAAGCGTACACCACCCAGCTCCGCGGAGATATTCTTAAGTATTCCCTTTGTTTCGTTGTGGTATAACCAGTCTGTTGCGTAATGCAAACGCGAGGGATACCCCTCCACTTTTCCCTCTCTGTAACGAATACGCTGCAACTCGTTAAGGAATGTATCGAAAGCGGGGGGGTATCCGGAACGGACGGCACGGGTTAGCGCAATAACTGTCTCAACATAGGTGGTGCAGTCGAATAGGCGCAGATTGGCCACCAGTACCTCTTCATCGTTTATTTCCAATGTATGGGCAGCATAAGGTTTATCGAGAAAGAAAGCAGCTGTCTTTTCCAGCAACTTACCGGTAGGCTGTGTCTGCCAGGGAGCGATATATGAGATGTATTCATGAAATATTTTCACATCCTCAGGTGTATAAAAGGCCTTCGGCTGTGCTGAGACTGCTCCGGCAGACAAAATTATTGCGAGGGTTATACAGATCGTCTTCATTGATTACCGGCTTGTCATTTCGTCACCATTTTGTTACCATTTATTCATTTTCTTTATTCGCTTTTCGTCCTCCTTGCGCCACTTTTCATTCTGTTTCCTGATTTTTTTATCCCTTTTTTCCCACTCCTTCATTTCTTTCTTCTCCTGTTTGTAGATCTCCTTGTTCCGTTTTTCAATCTGCTTATTTATCTTTTTCACCTCCTTGTGAGAAACAGGACCGTATATTACCACTCCGTTGTCGAAAATAACACCGCTACGCCGGGCGATAACCGGATCGCGATGTCGTCCATAGTCGTAGAAGATATTTCTCCAGTAGCGGTTTTTATCTCTCATCATGTTTTCATCCGGTGAAAACCGGCAGAACCGGGCTTTATGCCGTAACTCTGTGCCAATACACCCCCCCATCCGTTACCTTGCGGATAGCGGTGATAATGACTTACGATATCCCTTACCGGTACTCCTAAAAAGCTACTGAACTCAAGTCCCAGCAACACGTTGCCCCCCCAGTTGTTCCCGAAGCTGCCGTAAAGCTCTATCAGAGTGTTACGGGGGGGCACACCATAGTGATACTCATAAAGTGCAACTATCTGGTTGTTGCTATATGAGTTGGAGTAGCTTCTTATATCTACTGCAAACTGCCTGAAGTCTGCCTGTGCCATCAGAGTTACAGATATCATCATTATAGCTAAAGCAGTTATTATCTTTTTCATAATTCTAAGTTTTAGGATTTCTTTTTCTTCTTTTATTACTGCTTTGATGGTTTCTTCTGGAAAAAGTTTAAAAAAAGGGTTGAGCCAAGTTAGCAAAACAGGCGGAATTATTATAGTGGTTTACCGGCTTTGGCAAGCAGAAAAGCATCCATTATGGTTATCGCTGCCATGGCTTCAACAATGGGGACGGCACGTGGCAATACACATGGATCGTGCCTTCCGCGGGCTTTGATAATGGTGTCGTGCCCATGAATATCAACTGTCTCCTGCTCTCTCAGGATAGTGGATACCGGTTTGAAGGCGACACGAAAGTAGATATCTTGCCCGTTGGAGATACCCGCCTGGATGCCACCCGAGTGGTTGGTACGGGTATTTATTTTGCCGTTGTCGTTGAAGAATACATCATTCACTTCGGAACCGCGACGGGAAACATTGAACCCGGTGCCATATTCGAATCCCTTGACAGCGTTAATGCTTAGCATTGCCGATCCGAGCATGGCATGAAGTTTACCGAAAACCGGTTCGCCCAAGCCGGCAGGTGTACCTCTGACTACGCAGGTGATTATACCACCTATGGTATCGCCCTGGTTTCGTACCTCCTGAATGAGCCTGATCATCTCTTCAGCTTTGACTGATCGGGACAACGCATCATATTATCTTCAACACGAGTGAGGTCGTATTTGGTATAGTCGTTCTCAAGAGCGATATCTCCCACCTGTGAGGAATAAGCAATAATACCGATATCATACTCCTGAGCCAGAGCCTGGCTACGGCACCAGCAACGATGCGGGCGACAGTCTCCCGGGCTGAGGAACGACCTCCGCCACGGTAGTCGCGAATACCATATTTCTGCTGGTAGGTAAAATCGGCGTGCGACGGGCGAAAGCATCTTTAATATTATCGTAGTCTGACGACTGCTGGTTTTCGTTACGCACGATGAACCCGATGGGTGCCCCCCCTGTGGTTATGTTGTTGAATACTCCTGAAAGAAATTCAACCCTGTCGGGCTCCTTGCGGGGAGTGGTTATACGCGACTGTCCCGGCCGCCTTCTGTCGAGCTCTGACTGTATAAAATCCATATCCAGCTCCAGTCCCGGCGGACAACCGTCTATCACACCTCCTACGGCGGGACCGTGCGATTCGCCAAACGATGTTAACCTGTATATTGTTCCGAATGTGTTCATATCATTATTTTTTTTATGATGTATGTAACTAATCATAATTACTCAACCACCTCTACGCTTTCACGCTCCTGTTCCAGCCCTGTCTCCTGCCCCCCCTGCCCTTTTTCACGTTCATTCTCGTGCTTATGCCCGGGATCTTTCTCCCATACCTGCCCCCCCTGCTCACGCGTTTTCTCCCTCTCCTTATCCCGGTTTTGCTTCTCTCTCAGGAGGAAAGAATGGTTTCGCCGAATCCCCCCCCAAGCTCTGTATTGAGTTCATGATTGAGGCGTTGGCCATGTCGTTGTGATAATCTTCAACAGACGCCGACTGCACCGGGTAGAGCAGTATGAAGTTGCAGTTCTTGAAATTCTTGTTGATATAATCGGGAATATTCCGCATGGTATAATCGTACGATACCTTCCGCAAGCGACTCATAACTATTACCAGCCCTTCATCCTTTCCAACCTCACTGGTGAGACTCAGAAAATTGCGCCAATCGCTGAACTCACTAAAGTCGGCATTAATAGGATGCACCTTGTGTACATATCTTAGAATTTCAAGTATATCGCTGTTGCCATAGAATGTGAATCTGGCACCCGAGTTACGCCCCAAATTCCATATCTTTGATAGCCAGAGAGGGAAACCAATCTCCTTGTCGGCGTCAGGCGGAATTATTACCAGCCGTCTTCTGACAGTGGAAAGGGGGGGCTGTAGAGCTTTATAAACAAAAGGGTGGACTGACACTTGTTGAGTACACCTTCGACAAGGTTACCCAGGAAAGACTTAGATATCTCCTGTTCCTGATGAAGGCCCATTACAATATCGGTTATGGCGTATTTTTTTTAACCACGCCCAGAATTCCGTTAAGGATGTTCATATCGTAACGGCGCAAGGCTGAATCACCGTTTCGGCTCCTGCGCCAAGCTTTACAGCCTCCTCCAGCAGCTTGTGTGATTCTTTTTCGACATGAAGGGTGGTCTCGGAACTTTTAATAATGTTAAGGGCATAGAGGTTCCGAGTGTTGGTTTTCGATTTGAGCACAAGGCTCAGATCGATAAGATCTTTGAGAGTGTCTTTGTTGGCGACCGGGATAAGTATCCTCTCCTCGCGGTTGGCCTCATTCTCATTTTCCATCCCTTCGGAGAAGCTTACTTCCACCGCACCCTTCTGTGCACGGAACGAAGCTACGGTACAGGTGACCAGGATCATGACAATGGTTCCGTTGAGGATACTATCATCGAGCAGTCCCACACGATGCCCGACCATTACAGCCGCAAGAGTGGCGGCTGCCTGTGCGTTGCTGAGGCCAAAGATGAGCATTCTCTCGGCATTGGAATAGCCAAATAATTTCTGTGTAATAAGCGCTGCCAGGTATTTAGCCAGCATTGCTACTGCAGTCATTATGACAGCCACTTTAACGGTCTCCCACCCCCCCGAGACGAAAGCGTGGTAGTCGATAAGCATACCTACGCTGATAAGAAAGATGGGGGGGATAAAGATGGCGTTACCCACAAAATCTATCCTGTTCATCAGAGAGGAGACGTTTGGCACAAGCCTGTTCATGGAAAGCCCGGCAAGAAAAGCGCCTATAATAGCCTCGATTCCCGCCAGTTCGGCGAGGAAACCTCCCATGAATATTATGGTCATGACGAAGATAAACTGAGAAGTGCTATCCTGAAACTTCTTGAAGAACAACCTTCCTATAAAAGGAAAAAGGAAGATGACAATCAGCACGAAAACCGTCATTGATATTGTCATCTTTGTCCAAAATGCAGGTGTCACCTCTCCGCGGTTCATAGCAACAATAACAGCCAGCACTAATAGCGCAAGGGTATCGGTAATCATCGTACCCCCTATGGCGACAGTTACAGCCCTGTTCTTGCCTGCTCCAAGTTTACTTATAATGGGGGGGTATGCCACAAGCGTGTGGGAGGCGAACATACTTGCCAGGAGAATGGCAGAGATGAGCTGCATATTAAGCAGATAGATGCCTGCAAAAGTTCCTATGAGCATTGGGATGGAGAAGGTTAGTAATCCGAACACAAGGCTCTTTGAGCTGTTTTCCTAAACTCTGCTGCATCAATCTCGATGCCTGCAAGGAACATGATATAGAGCAGTCCGGCATTACCCAGCATTATCATGTTGCTGTCACGCAGCATAAGTCCTATTCCATAAGGACCGATTACAGCACCGGCAATAATGAGCCCTATAAGCGAAGGTATCCTGATCTTGTTGAAAAGTATGGGTGCGAACAGTACTATGACGAACAAAATAAGAAACTGAACCGTAGGGTTGGCTATAGGCAATGAAATATTGAGTGCAGATAACATTGAGAACTATACATATTTGTCCCGTTTCCGGACTGTGAAATCGGGAATGATTAATTTCGCAGTATAACAGACTGCGTTTAAAAACGGTTTTCAGCAGTTGCCGCAACCGCCAGAGCTGCAGTTGCCGTCGTCTTCACCACAACTGCCAGAGCCGCAGTTACCGTCGTCTTCACCGCAACCGCAACCGCAACCGCCGCAGCCTCCCGAGAAAAGAGCCGCGATCTCTTCGGCAGAGGCTTCGCGAACATTTCTCACCATGCCGTCGAAATGCATGGTCTCTCCAGCAAGCGGGTGATTGAAATCCATAACCACAGCATCGTCACCAATGGATACCACAGAGCCCATAAGCCTGTTGCCTGATGAATCCATCATGTACCGAATTGCCTTCGAAGATTACCTCATCATCTATCTTGCCGTTTATCTCGAAGATGTTTTTGGACAGCTCAACCACTTTAGCATCGTCATAGTCTCCATATGCCTCTTCAGGCCTCAGCTTAAAGGAGAATGAATCACCCTCGGAAAGGCCTTCAATACCGCGTTCGAATGCTTCGAGCATTGAGTTGGTCCCGAAGATGAATTCAAGAGGCTGCTCAACGGTAGCCTGTTCCATCAGTTCACGCTCATCTCCATCACCCACATTCAGATCGTAGGTGAGGGTAACGTATTTATTTTCTGAAATTTTCATTTAAATATTTTTTTTGAATTGTAATTAAAATTAATGCTTCGTTAAAACTTCATTTATAATACTGACAGTCAACGATTTATG
>JMBV01000092.1_pt1 | contig 34737 bp, 65 predicted proteins | sample 616531 | NCBI WGS metagenome assembly JMBV01 (sample SAMN02727904, study PRJNA239997) | anaerobic digester metagenome | biome: anaerobic digester; isolation source: mesophilic anaerobic digester inoculated with municipal waste water sludge... | place: Germany: Bielefeld University, CeBiTec ...
TTAATTAATTTACTTACATCCTTATCTAAATTAGTTGAACCACCTTGTAATTCATATAGGTTGGTATAAGGTCATTGAGCTAATTCTCTCACTTATTCTTGATAATGATTTTATTTAATTGTAAATTTATTATACCATAGTAATTAAATATGTCAAAAGTAACTTAATATAACTATAATAAGTTGAATAATACCTTTAACTCTGACAATCGTAATTTAAGCAAAAATGCAATACTAGTATTTAAAAATACCAATATTGCATTTTTATCCTTATTATATAATCTCATTTTACATATGCCTTATTCTCTTTAATGCCGAATCCTTTAACTCTGGAAAACCATATATCTTATCTAATTCATAACTTGAATATGCAAGTTTTATGGCATGGACATCTGTTGATTCTGCACCCTTTGCCAATATACATCTCCAAGATAATTCTGTTTTATCTTTTATGGTATCATTATATTCTAAACTATCTATTGTTAATAAATGAGTTATGACTAAAGTAGTAAATATATCTAGCGCCTTAGAAAATCATAATAATATTCCTGTAAAACTACTAAAGCATGTAATCCAGTTATACAATGTAAAACTACTATATTTCCTGAATCATCATAAAGAGGTACTAAAAGTTTAAGTAATGCTTTTATTTTTTTCTTCTTCACTTCCATCTATAATAAAGCCTAATTTTAAGTATTCATCATCTGAATAAAGTGATTTCATCCTTTGCCCTAAAGTATCCTTTGATAAAATCAAATTTCTTATATGTTCACTACTGGATAATGTTTTCATTTCATCTATTATTTGAGAACTAGGAATTTTTCTAGTAAATAAGTCTCCTTCCCTATATGCAGTTATATAATAGGCTAAAGCTCTTTCTAATTCTTCAGTCAATTCTTTATCTATTTGACAACCTTCCACTCCATAGGCCACCCTAATAAGAGTATGAAATAATCCAGATGACATTCCTAAAATATATTTATTTAATATATCCTTTGTTAGATTATGAATGCCTTTTATTTTAGATTTTTCTTTAATTAGGTCTAAACAGGATTCATATAAATTTCTTTTACCTAAACATTCTCTTAGGGATTTCTTTTTAGGGTAATCTATTTTTACTGTATTGATATTTCCTCTTTCCAAATATTCCTGTGAATAAATACTTACCTTTTCTAAATCTCCTGTCATTTTATAAAGAGCTAATTGTCCCATAGGCAAATGATTTACTAATCCCCCCCATGTACGGCGAATCCTTGCTACCGTAGTTATTAATAATCTTACCAATACTCATAATATTACCTCTTCCCTTTCTATATTCATGTAGTTATAGAACTTATACCCTTTAATTTTAATAATACTACAGATATTTAATTATCTCTTTTTCTAAATCCTTTATTTTATACTCTAAGGATAGAGCTGGATGAATATTATATTTATCTAATATATAATATAGATTATCTATTTCCTCTTTACTTGGAGCTATATGTTCATCATATATGCCATTATTAGAATGGATATGGATATAGTCAATATAATCTTTTAATTCCTTAATCCAGTATTCTAAACTTACCTTTCCTAATTTTGCATGACCTATATCTAAATTAATTCTAATATTAGGTATATTTATGGTTTCTATATATTCCTTTAACATTTCTGGTGATTCTTCAAATATATTTTCTATAAGAATTGTACCTTTGTATTTTGTCTTATTTAAAATATCTACCCAAAATTCTTTATTTTGTCTATTATTCAATCCTCTAAGGAATGGTTCCTTTAAATATGGGTTAATTTGACTATGAAATATTATATAATCTACATCTAATTCCATAGCTCTATAAAGAGTATCTAAATATCTTTTAATGCTAACCTCTCTGATTTTAAGATCTGGGCTTGCTGGCTTTAAATCTAAAAATGGTCCATGTAATGCTTTTATACCATTGAATCTTTTTAAAGTAGTTCTATAGTTATCTATTATCTTTATAGTTTCTTTCATAGTTAAATTAGGTTCTGTAAAGTCTTGAATCTCTACACCTATATTTAATTTATTAAATAAATCTATATTAAATTCGTCAATATTCTTTATAGTTTTAAGTATTTTTCTCATATATTCACTCCCCCCCTTAAAACTAATTATATATATAACTTATATATTGTCCAGTAAAAATAATAAGAGCCATTCTATATACGAAGAGCCCCCCCTATCATTAAAAGTTTATATACACCTGTTATCCTATTTTAGGCAAATACTCTAAAGATTTTATTATATTTTCAGCATCTATATTTAAATATGCATCTCCCTCTTTAAAGGAATTATCCATATATACTTCATAAAAATTCCCATTATATTTTTCCATAATATATTCATCTATATTTGTTTCTAATGTTCTATATGGATGATCTGATTTAGGTAGTTCAAAATTCATTGTATCTCTCCTTTGTAAATTTAAAATTTATTTTCTTATTATATATATATCCATTTTCTTAAATGATAAACATTATCATTTAACTTTATTTCTCCATTTGAAAAAAAGCATCTATAACGATGCTTTTAACTTAATTTATGAATAAATAATCCTGATCTTAATTTTGGTTCAAACCATGTAGATTTAGGAGGCATTACCTTACCTTCATCTGCAATTATCATTAAATCTTCTATAGATGTAGGATACATGGAAAAAGCTACTTTCATATCAATGGAAACTCGTCTTTCTAATTCTTCTAACCCTCTAATTCCTCCTATAAAATCTATTCTATTATTAGTTCTAGGGTCATGGATTCCTAATATTGGTGCTAATAGATTATTTTGTAATATAGATACATCTAATCTATTAACTGGATCCTTTGGATTAAAGGTCCCTTCTTTTGCCTTTAATTTATACCATTTATTATCTAAGTACATTCCAAAGCTATGCTTTTCTTCTGGTTTATATTGCCCTTTTCCTGTATAAACTTCTACTTGAAATTTTTCTTTTATTTTTTTTCTAAAAACTCTTCAGTAGAATGCCCATTTAAATCTTTAACTACTCTATTATAATCCATTATATATAGTTGTTCATCTGGGAACAAAACAGATAAAAAAAAGTTAAATTCTTCTGTCCCACCATAATTTGGGTCTTCCTTTCTCCTTTTAAGTCCCACCTTAACTGCTGATGCAGATCTATGGTGACCATCAGCTATATAAAGATAATTTACTTCTTTAAATAATTCTATTAATTTACATATTATGTCTTTATCATCTATTGTCCATATTGTATGTTCTATTTTATCATCAGATATAAAATCATATATGGGTTTATTTTTTTTAATCCAATCTTCTACTAGCTGATTTATCTCTTTTTTTACTCCTATAGGTCATAAATATTGGACCTGTATTGGCATCTGTATAGTCTACGTGGTTTATTCTATCTAGTTCTTTATCTTCCCTAGTATGTTCATGTTTTTTTTAATAATATTTTTAGATAGTCATCTATGGATGTACATCCTACTAATCCAATTTGCTCTCTTTTTCCCATAGTTTGTTTGTAAATATAAATCTATCTTCTTTATCTTGGATTAATATTCCCTTTTTTTTATCATTTGATTTAGGTTTTCTCTAGCTTTTCATATATCCTTTTATCGTATAAGTCTATGGTAGGTTCTAAATCAATTTCAGCTTTATCTATATGTAGAAAGGAATATGGATTTCCCTTTACCATTTCCCTTGCTTCATCACTATTCATTACATCATAGGGTAATGCTGCTACCTTATGAGCTAATTCTTCTATAGGTCTTATTCCTTTAAACGGTTTAAATATTGCCATAATTTCCTCCTATTTAAGTTCTTCTTTGATTATAGACACTATCTCTTCTCCAATTCTTCTTTGAGCTTCTATTGTTGAACCTCCAATATGAGGAGTTAATGCTATTTTTTCATGTTTATATAGTCTTTCATTTTTATAGGTTCTTCTTCAAATACATCTAGTGCTGCTGCAGCTACTTTCCCTGAATCTAAAGCTTGTATTAAGGCTTCTTCATCTATTATACCACCCCCCCTTGCAAGATTAAGTATATAGACTCCATTTTCATCTTTTCAAATTCTTCTTTTCCTATTATTGGTTTGCCATTGGTTCCTGGCATATGAAGAGATATAAAGTCCGCTGTTGAAATAAGTTCTTCAACGGTGACAGCTTTACATCCTTCCGGGCAATTTTGTATTTCAATTATATCATTATAGATAACATTCATTCCCAATGCATAGGCCCTCTGTGCTACTTTTCTTGCTATTCTTCCAAATCCAATTAATCCTAGAGTTTTACCAGAAATCTCTATTCCTCTATATATTTTTTTATTCCATTGGCCTTGTCTCATGGTTACATTAGATATATAGGTATATCTTGCCAATGATATTATCTGCCCAATGGTCAATTCTGCAACAGATGTACTACTTGCCTTAGGAGTATTTGCCACCTTAATTCCATTTTTAATGGCATATTCTACATCTATATTATCTACTCCTACTCCTCCTCGAATAATTAGTTTTATTTTTTTTAGTTTCCAACGAAGCATCAATTATCTCTTTATCTATTTTAGTTGCTGAACGAACTACTATACAGTCAAATTTTTTTAATCTCTTCTTTTAGTTCTTCTGGTTTATAAAATTGTTCTACTACTTCATAGTCTAAATCCTTTAACTCTTTAACTGCAGCTTGGTCCATTCCATCTGTTACCAATATTCTATACACAATTACATCATCCTCCTATTTTAAACCCAATATATCATTTATATTTTCTATTAATTCCTTTACTTCTTCTAAGGTGTAATCTGCCATATGAGAAATTCTAAAGGTTAAATCCTTTAAATCTCCATAACCATTAGATATCATAAATCCTCTATTTCCTAATTCTTTGTTTAGTTTAGATAAATCTATACTTCTCGTATTTTTTTATTGTAGTCAATGTGTTTGAAAGATACTTTTCATTCTTAACAAATAACTCAAAATACTTCTTTCCCCAGTTTCTCACATACTTTGCCATTTCCAAATGCCTATTGTATCTATTTTCTAGACCTTCATCTAAAATCTTTTCTAATTGATAATCTAAAGCATACATATGAGGAATAGATGGTGTAGATGGATATTGATAGTCCTTTTTTTATTAAGTAATCATATAATGCAACTATATCAAAATATAGGCCTCTATTTTCCACTTGCCTTCCTGCTTCTATGGCTCTATCACTAACTGAACAAATTGCCATACCTGCTGGTAAGCCTAAACATTTTTGTGTAGATGTAATATTTACATCTATACCTAATTCATCTGTTTCTATCTTAGTTCCTCCCATAGAACTTACAGAATCTACTAATAATAGTACATCTGGATATTTTGCCTTTAATAACTTACTAATTTCTTCTATAGGGTTCATTAACCCTACAGATGTTTCATTATGAGTTATAGTGATTACATCATATTTCCCCGTTGATAAAGCTTCATCTACCATATCTAGAGTTGTAGGTTCTCCAAGTTTTGATGAAAATTTATCTGCTGGCACTCCATTGGATTTTGCCATCTTAAACCATCTATCTCCAAAGGCTCCTACAGAAAACACTGCAGCCCTTTTTCTGGTTACTGATCGAATAGAGCCTTCCATTAAACCACTTCCTGATGAAGTAGATAATAATATTGTATTTTTAGTATAAAATAACTGTTGAAGCTTTTCTGATATACTCCTTTGTAAATCACTAGCTTCTTTACTTCTATGCCCTATTTGTTGAGTGGACATCTTTTCTAATACATCTTCTTTAACGGTTACCGGTCCTGGTATAAATAACTTTTTGTCCATAAGCCTCTCTCCTTTGTCTATATTCTTATTAAATTATCACTTTCCTGTGATAATGTCAAGAAGTATGTCTCTATTAAATTTATATTTTTGAAATTTTTCTACTTTATTGACATATGCCAGAAATAGGATATAATTGAATTATAAATGGCATATGCCGAAAACTAGGATCTCAATTATTAGAATCTTGAAACTAAATATTTTAAGGAGGTATATTATGGCTTATAGTCCAATGTTAGGCAGTACTATATCTAATACAAAGATGAGAACTCCAGATCATATATCCCCATTTTCAGGGATGTGTGCAGTATGCACAGAAAATTGTACAGGTACTTGTGAAATAGGTTTATCTGCAACTCGAGGTTCTGAGGCGATATATCCTTTTAAATCAGATATTAATCAATTTGCATCAGAAAAAAATTATCCTTTAGACTTTTCCCATTTTAATATTAATGGTAGAGTTTTTGGAGCAATAGGATGTGATGAAGATCCTAATTTAGCCACTTTCCCTAAAGCAAATATAAATACATACTTTGGGAAAGACAATGAGATTAAAATGAAAGCTCCTATTATCCTACCTGCTGTAGCTAAACTAAATTGGGATGATTATTTTGCTGGTGCTGCTTTATCAGGAATATTAGCTGTTGTTGGTGAAGATGTAGTGGGAAAAGATAAAGATTTAATTTTGAAAAATGGCAAAGTTGAAGAATCTCCTCTATTAAGGGAAATGGTCTCATCCTTTAAAAAGTATTATATGGGATATGGAGATATTATTGTTCAAGCTAATTATGATGATGAGAATTTAGGTGTTTTAGAATATTCAATTACAAAATTAGGTATAAAATCTGTTGAACTCAAATTTGGTCAAGCTGCTAAGGGAATACAAGGAATGGGAAAAGTAAAAAAAACATTGAAGATGCATTAAAATTCCAGGAAATGGGTTATATTGTATATCCTGATCCATCAGACCCAATTATAGCTAAAACTATGAAAAAGGTATAGGCCAAGTTTTTGAAAAATAGGTAAGCTACCTATGTGGAATGAAGAAATATTGATTAATCGTGTTTCTGAGCTAAGAGCTTTAGGAGCTAAACGCATTTGTTTTAAAACTGGTCCATATGATCCAAAAGATTTGATTAGAATTATTAAAATTGCATCAAAGGCTGGAGTAGATTTAATTACATTTGATGGTGCTGGTGGAGGTTCTGGAAATAGCCCTGTTAAGATGATGAATGAGTGGGGGGGAATTCCTACAGTTTATATGGAAAGTCTATTATATGATATATTAAAGAAACTAGATGAAAAACATTATTCCTTACCCCCCCAAGTAGCAATAGCTGGAGGATTTACTATGGAAGATCATATATACAAAGGGTTAGCATTAGGTGCTCCCTATATAAATTTCATAGCAATAGGAAGAGGAGCTATGGCTGCAGCTTTTGCTGGTAAACAAATAGGTGAACTAATAAATAAAGGTAAAGTACCTAAAGAATATCAAAGATTCGGTACTACAGTAGAGGAAATATTTGAAGATATAAAAATATTAAAAGAAATATATGGTAATAAGGCAATGGATATCTCTACTGGTGCCATAGGAGTATACTCCTATATCAATCGAATTTCTGCAGGATTACGTCAATTTATGGCTCTTAATAGAAAATTTGATTTAAAATATATAGATAGAAGTGATATTATTCCTATGACCGAATTATCTGCTAATGTTTCAGGTTTAGAGACATATATGGATCTTGTAAAAAAAGAATTAGAAAATATATAAAAATACTCCTAGACTATTTTAGTCTAGGAGTATAATTTGCTTTTTTTTAATAAATTTATAATTATCTTCTATTGCTATTATATTTATACTGCCATTTTCTACTTTAAATCTAAAAAAAATGATCTATATTATCAAATACCCAACAAAAAGCTAAGCGTATAACTCCTGCATGGGTTACCAATAATACATCTTCATCTTGCTGGACTAATTCTTCTAGAAATTCTTTTACCCTATTATATACTCCTTCTAAGCTTTCACCTTGGGGAATAACAAAGGTATTGTGTTCCTTTATCCATTTTTCATATTCTAAAGGATATTGCTTTACTATCATTTCATTATTCAGGCCAGAAAAAAATTCCAAAGTCATATTCTTTAATCCTTTCTTCTTCCATTCCTTCTAATTCTAAGTATTTTAATGTTTCCCTAGTTCTAATAAGGGGGGGACTATAATATACCTTTGAAAAATTATATTCTTCTAGATTTTTCTTTGTTACTTTGATTTGTTCAATGCCTTTTTTTGGATAATTTAGTTTCATAAGTACCAAATACTTTAGATATATTATCTTGAGATTCTCCATGTCTAATCATAATTATATCCAAATCGACCCCCCCAAAATGTTAACAAAGAAATAGCCTCTATTATTTCTATAGTTGCTCCATAGACATCACCTGTAAATCCATTTATTTTTTTTGTAAGTATATATGGATATTAGTTCTCCTATTAAAATGGAGACTATTAATGGAATTAAATATTGAATATTTATATATGCTATTCCAAGTATATAAATGAGATTTCCTATTATTATATATTTTTTTCGGCTCTGATTTATGGAGCATATCTCCTAGCCCACCAGGTCTTGCTATTTTTTTAAAGGCAATTTGTAACAATACTACTAATCTACTATTACCCATAGATAATATAAGAAACACAGGTAAATTTACATCTATATTGGAAATCAGTATATATTTAAACAATATCATCAATATAAGGCTTAAAACTCCAAAGGCACCAATTCTACTATCTTTCATAATTTCCAGGATCTTGTCTCTATCTCTATTGGAAAAAAATCCATCTGCTGTATCTGATAGACCGTCTAGATGGAGTCCACCTGTTAAAATTATCATCATTATTATAGTTAAAAATGAAGCTATATTCTTATTATAAGGCGACAAAAAAATAATAAGGTATAGAAGATAAAAATCCTAATAATAGTCCAACAAAGGGATAAAAAAAAGGTACTCTTTCTAATATTCTCATCATTAAAATCTACTGATATATTTAAGGGTAATCTTGTTAAAAATTGTATAGCCACAATTAACCCCCCCTTTATCATTTTATCTTCACCGGTATGCCACAACATACCAAATAAACCCTATCACTTAATGATGCAATTCTTTGGTTTATCCTTCCTTGTATATCTCTAAAAACCCTAGATATGTGATTATCTGGTACTATAGAGTATCCTACTTCGTTAGTAACTAAAACTAATTCATAATCTTTAAGTTTTATTTCTTCTATTAGACTTTTTAATTCTTTAAATATGGTATCTTCTATTTCCCCCCCTGAAGCTGGTAATCAATATATTCCTTATCTTTAGAGATATCAAACATTATGTTAGAAGTCATCACCGTTATACAATCTAAAAGATAATATTTCTCATGATCTATGGCTTTTTTTAGATTATAGTTTCCTTCGAAGGTTCTCCATACTGAGGGTCTGCTTTTTCTATGTAACTCTACCCTTTCCTTCATTTCTTCGTCCCATATTTTAGATGTGGCAATATATACTACATCTTCTTTATCTTTGTATATATTTTCTGCAAAGGTGCTTTTACCGCTACGTGCACCACCTGTTACTAGTGTAATCATATTAACAACCTCACATCTATTCTTCTCTCATATCTAATAATATGGAGCTATCTATAGTTGCTTCTTTAAAGGTTCCCATGTTTTCTTGAGTATATAATGCTGCATCTATGACTTGGAAGGCCAATGGACATCCTGAGCCTTCTCCTAATCTCATCTTTAAGTTTAACATAGGCTCTAATTCTAATTCTTTAAACATATATTTTGATCCAGGCTCATCTGATAAATGGGAAGGAATTATATAGTCTTTTACTGCTGAACTCAATTTTACAGCACATAAAGCTGCAGCTGATGATATAAATCCATCCATTACTATTGGTTTTCTGTTTTTAGCTGCTGATAAATATAATCCACACATTCCTCCTATATCAAATCCACCTACTTTAGATATTACATCTATAGGATCCTCTTTATTAGGCTTATGTAAATTAAGGCCTTTTGTTATAGCATTCTTTTTATCTATATATTGTTCCTCAGTTAAACCTGCACCTTTGCCACAGGTAATATCTACTTCTAAACCTGAAAGGGCTGACAATACCGCAGCGCTAGTAGTGGTATTTCCTATACCTAATTCTCCTGTTCCTAAAATATCGTATCCTTCACTATATAATTTATCTCCTATTTCTATACCTATTTCAATGGATTTTACAGCTTCTTCATAGGTCATGGCAGGTTCTTTAGTAAAGTTTTTAGTTCCATAGGCAATTTTTTTTATTTATTACATTTTCATGGGAAAAATCTGATTTTAAGCCTATATCTACTGTGACAATTTCTGCATTGACAAATTTAGCTAAAGTAGCTACTCCTGTTATACCCTTTGCCATAGATTCTGTTAATATGGCTGTAAATTCCTGGGGGGGAGATGAAGCCACCCCTTCTTCAAATACTCCATTGTCACTGGACATAACTACTACAGCTCGTTTTCCCATTTTGTTATCTATTTTCCTGTTATACCAGCAATTTTAATCCCTAAATCTTCTAAGGTCCCTAAGCTTCCTAAGGGTTTTACTAAACTATCCCATTTTAATTTAGCAGTTTCCTTTGCCTTTTTATCTGCTGGCTTAATTGTACTTAATGTGTTTTTTTAATAATTCCATTTTTCTCCTCCTAATATTTTTGTCTTATTATATTTTCTAATTCTTCTAAAGTATTTATTCCTTGTTCTTCTTCCCGATCTATTATAATAGGTGTTATCCCTAATTCTTTACAGGCTTTGAGTTTTTCCATAGTTCCACCTGTACTTCCACTATCCTTCATTATAACATAATTTGCACCATATTCCTTAAACATAATCTTATTATATTCTAAAGAAAAAGGCCCTAGTACAGCCACTATATCCCTTAAATGAACATTGTATTTTACACATTCTTTTATACTTTCCAAAGCAGGCAATATCCTATATATAAATCTATTATTTCCCCTTACTTTTTCAAAATCTCCTATATTTTTAGAGCCTGTTGTAAAAAAACACTGTACCTTTTATATTTTTTTAAGTATTCATATGTTTCTTCATAGGAGTCTAAAATTATACCACTTTTATACCTAGATTTTTCCCTAGTATATCTTATATATTTTATTTTATTTTCCTTTGCGATCTTTTTTTGCATTAGCAGATACTATCTTGGCATAGGGATGGGTAAGATCTATTATCATATCTATATTGTTTAAATGAATAAATTTACCCATTTCATCATAATCCATGCGACCTACTTTTAAATTGTCTACATCTATAAACTCTTTTCCACTTTCTGTGGCTACTGTAACAATAAAACTGTCTAAATCCTTAATTCTATTAACTAATTCTCTTCCTTCACTGGTACCTCCTATTATCCAAATCATTTTATTTCATATCCCCCCCTTGGTGTTATAATTTGATTTTTCTTTACAAAGGTATTAGTATTGCCTATAATCAATACGCATAACATATCTACTTTTTCATAATCTATTTCATCTAAAGTAGTAATTTTGATGGCTCTATTTTTTCTACCAGAGTTTCTTACTATACCTACTGGTGTTGAGCCCTTTCTATATTTTTTTTATTAAATCTATGGCTATTTCCAAATGGTGCTTTCTTCCCTTTGACTTAGGATTATATATGGTAATTACAAAGTCTCCTTCTGCTGCCTTTTCTATTCGTTTCCTTATTACTTCCCATGGTGTCAACAAATCACTTAAGCTTATGGAAGTATAATCATGCATTATAGGGGGCACCTAATTCTGCAGCTGCTGAAAATGCTGCTGTTACTCCTGGAATTATTTCTACTTCTATATCTTCTTGCAACTCTAATATAGGCCCTGCCATCCCATATAATCCAGCATCACCTGTGCTTATTATTGCAGTGTTTTTTCCTTGTTTCACCCTTTCAATAGCGTAATTACATCTTTCTATTTCTCCCCTCATACCTGTGGAAAATATCTCCTTATCTTCTACAAAATCCTCTATATATTCTATATATGGTTTATATCCTACGATTACATCGCAGGATTTTATAGTTTCTACAGCCTTATATGTCATATGCTCCTTGCCACCTGGTCCTATTCCTACTACATATAGTTTAGCCATTTTTTTGCCTCCTTTGTAATTGATATGGTTATACCATTATGTTTAGTTTTCATAGATATAAATTTTCCTCCTAATAAATATGCACAGGGCTCTGCCACTGAAAATACTCCTATGGCGTTTTTTTTACAAATTGTGATTTCTCAAAATTATCTTCTACTGTTTTTATCTCTTCTATTGAAAATATTTTTAAAGGACAATTATAGTGTTTACTTGCTTCTATAATTCCTTGTTCCTTCTTTTTTTTACCTCTACTGTACCTATACTTTTAATGCTTTTATTAGATAATTGTAATTTATCTAAGATTTCTTCTATAGCTTCAATAATCCTATCCCCCCTTCTATTCCTTTTCTACAGCCTATTCCTATATTGATATTCTTTGGTCTTAATATGGTATAGGGGGATGTCCAACTTTATCTTTTTAGAGCTTACCATTATGATTCCATCTATATCTTCTATATTATTTAAGTCCTGTAATATTTCTAGTTTAGGATAATCAATAATCACCTTGTCCTCTGAATAAAAGCCTATTTTCTTATTATCTACCATCATAGCAGTTAATTTAGTAATACTCTTCATATTTCCCATATAGTAATTATTATCCTTTGCAAATATATCTATAGACTGAAATCCTCTACTATCTGAGGCTGTAGTTATTATTGGAAGTCCGTTTATTTTTTTTCCCCTATATATTTAGCTATATCATTAGCCCCACCTAAATGACCTGATAATAAGCTAATGACATATCTTCCTAAATCATCTATAACTATTATTGCTGGGTCCTTGGTTTTATGCTCTATATGGGGGGGTGCAATCAATCTTGTAGCAATGCCTGTAGCTGATATAAATATAATGCCATCATATTCTTTCCATGCCTTTTTTTTACTGCCTGTTTTATTCCTTTATCTAGAGAACTGCCCCCCCTATAATGAACTATATTATATCTTTCTAATTTAGTAAGGAATTCTCCTAATTTACTTCCCATTTCTGAAAATGAAAAACAAATTAATTTCATTGTTTTCTACTCCTAAATTTATGGGTAAAGTTAGGATCATATAATTTAGATCTTTCGTAATCTCCTTCTATAAAATTCCCTACTAAAATTTGAGCCATTTTGTTTATGTTTTTCTCTTTAACTTTTTTTACCAATATCCTTAAGGGTTCCAAGTATTATTTCTTCGTCTTCCCAGCTAGCTTTATATACTACGGCTACTGGTATATCATAGGATCCATAACCTTTAGCTAATTTGTCTATTACCCTATCTATTTCTTGAACAGATAAAAATATCGCCATGGAAGCCTTATGTTTAGCTAGACTTTCCAGATCTTCCTCCTTTGGTACTGGAGTTCTTCCTTCTATCCTTGTAAGTATAACTGTTTGACTTACATTAGGTAATGTAAATTCCCTTTTAATAGAAGCACAAGCTGCTGTAAAGGAACTAACTCCTGGGATTACTTCATAATCTATATTCAATTTATCCAATTCATCTATTTGCTCTCTGATAGCTCCATATATAGTAGGATCTCCTGTGTGAAGTCTTACTATGTTTTTGCCTTCTCTTATACCCTTTTTCATTACATCTATTACTTCTTCCAAAGTCATGGAAGCACTATTATAGATTTCAGCATCTTTTTTTACAAAATTCTAAATGTTCTTTAGATACTAAGCTTCCTGCATATATTATAATATCTCCTTCTTCTAATGCTTTTCTTCCTTTTATAGTTATTAAATCTACATCTCCTGGTCCTGCTCCTACAAATTTAATCATTACTCTTCACTCCCTTTATTATAAATATTGGATTATTTCCCCCCCTTAGTAGTCCTATATCGTCTATATATGATGCTTGAATTAACTGTATTTCTATCTGAGAATATCCATATTCTATTAATAATTCATTAAATTCTTGAAGATTTTTTTAACATAATAAAATTTCCACATAATATACCTTTATCTTCTAAATGTTCTTCTAGATAATCAAAGATTTCTCTAAGCTTACCTCCACTTCCACCAATAAAGCATTTATTAAACTTTATATTAGGTAAGTCCTCTGGTGCTTGTCCCAAAATCCTATGAATGTCTACCCTAAATTTTTTTGGCATTTTTATTTATTAATTCTATTCCTTCTTCTTTTCTTTCAATGGCCCATACTTTAGCTCCTTGTAATGCTCCTTCTATGGATATGGAACCAGTTCCTGCTCCAATGTCTAAAAGCCTATCTTCTTCTTTTATAGATAGATAGGCCATGGTAAGTATCCTTATATTAAACTTTGTCATAGGTATATTTCCCCGAATAAACTCTTCATCTTTAATCCATTTCATTTTCTATCACCACCACTGCTAAAGAGGATATATTTTTATATCATCTCCTATGTCTTTTACAAATATTATTTCATCCTCATAGGAAAGATTAAATCCCACATATATTTTCCCCCCCTTTATTTCTAATCTCTTTAACTCCTTTGATATATAAGAGGGACTATGTTCTTTATCAGTTAATATTATTGTCAGTCTATTATTTTTTTACTTCTGATAAGTCTCTTCCTCTACCATGTAGGGATAAAAACTGGGCATTATTCCAGGATTTTTTTAAGTTTAGCCATAAAATATTGGAAAGAAGATAATCCTGGTAGTACTTCTTTTATTTCCACCCCCCCTTTAGATTTTATATATTCTACTATCCCATAAAAATTTGGATCTCCTGAAGCTAATAATAGGGTGTCTTGTCCATCTTTTATGAAATTTAAAACCTCATCTACTCTATTGATTTCAATTATATTTGGGTTTAATGAAGATAAGGATCTTGCCACTCTAGGGAATCCTAATATTTTCTTTGATTGTCCCATTGCTAATATTACATCTAATGTTAAATATTTAGGATTTCCTGGACCAACTCCTGCTATTGTTAACATAGATTTATCCCCCCCTATCCATGGAATATATTTTTACTTGAATATTGATGTTTTCATCTTTTAAATATTTTTTTATTCTATCTTCTGCACCTTTTTCCATTAAGTCTACTATTTCTCCAAAACCTTCATTACAACATATATTTAAGGCTTCTTCTGCAGTTAAACAGGAATTGATTTTATTTATAAATTCCATAGAAGCTCCCATTAGTGCTAAATAATATACGAAGGCTTCCATTCTAGCATCACATACTTTACTATGGGTGTTAAATACCCCTATGGCTAATTTTGCAAATTTACCTATATGGCCTAGTAATGTAATATTTTTAAATCCTTTATTATATACATATAAAAGACTGTCTCCAATAAAATTGGAAATCTTTACCCTTGGAATATTTAAATTAATAGATTTAGCCAACTTTTCTCCATAATTTCCAGGAACTAATAGTATATTTTCTTTGCCACAATTTTTTTGCTATCATATCTACTTCCATATATATTGTTTTTAGTAATGCTTCCTCTGACATAGGATATACTATTCCCTTGGTACCTATTATGGAGATTCCACCTTCTATGCCTATATTTTTATTAAAAGTCTTTTTCCCAATTACCTCACCCATAGGAGCAGAAATAACTATATGATATCCAGCATTGGATACTTCTTTTACTTCCTTAATAATCATTTCCCTTGGAATTTTATTTATAGCTGCTTCTCCTATTTCTCCAAATAAACTTTTGGAAGTAATTCTACCTATTCCTATGCCTCCATCTATGGTTATGGTATTTCCTTTAGATTTAATTACTTCTCCAAATATCTTTATTCCATCTGTAACATCTGGGTCATCTCCTGCATCCTTAATTATTGAACAAGATGCTCTATGGTTTTCTATTATTTGATCATGTACTTCTAGTTTTAATCTTATTCCTGCTGGTGTATCTATTTCTACATAGTTTATTATATCTTGAGTTTCTAGCATTATGGCAGCTGCCTTTGCCGCTGCAGCTGCACAACTTCCTGTAGTATAACCACATCTAAGGTTTTTCCATCTTTGATTACATATAAATCTAAGGTCATACTTATCTACCTACTACCATATATAATAATGCATTGATAATAGATGCTGCCACATTACTACCACCTTTGTTTCCCATGGTACTTATTTGTGGTATATCAAATTTCCTTAAATATTCCTTAGATTCTGCAGCACCTACAAACCCTACTGGTACTCCTACTATAAATTTTGGATTTACTTTACCTTCTTTATACAATTCTAAAAGTCTAAATAAAGCCGTTGGAGCATTTCCTATTACAAAGACATCTATTCCATCTTGTACTGCTAAATCTACTGCACAGGCAGATCTAGTAGTATTTAATTCTTTTGAAAGTTTAAATACCCTTTCATCATCTATATAACATTTTAATTCACAATTAGCCTTTTTTTAATGCTGGTTTATTAATTCCCATATATGCCATCTTTGTATCTGTAAAGATAGTAGTTCCTTCTTTTATAGTTTCTTTAGCTTTTTCTATAAAATTTTCTTTAAAGTCAATTATCTTTCTATATTCAAAATCTCCTGTTGTATGAATCATCCTCTTAGCTATTATCATTTCTTCTTCAGGAAAACTCGTATCTCCCATTACTTCATTGATTATGTCCATACTTTTATTTTCTATTTCCATTGGATTTTTAATATACATAGACTATCTCCTTATCTTTTATTTTCAACTTTATCTATTAAATAATTGAGAACTTTTTATTTCCTAAGAAATTTATATGGGGATATGCTACTAAGATATTATCTTTCATATAACCACATTCCCAATTTCTATTTGTTTTAGGTTTAGTTATTTCAAATATCTCTTTTTCCGTAGTTTCTACTATGGATCTATGAAATTCTTGGCCTACTATATTATCTCCTTTAGCTCCTAAAAGGCAGTCTTCTTTTAACCTTATATTTACATATCCAAATCTTTGAAGCCTTTTAGTCATAATCCCTTTTCCCTTTAACAAACCGCACATTGGTATATTTTCTATAGTTTCTACTAAATACATAAATCCTCCACCTTCGCCATAAATATAGCCTTTATTTTTGGCAAATTTCTTTATTTCCTCAATCATATTCTTGTTCCTTGAAAGTTCTTCTTTATATAATTCAGGATAACCTCCTCCTATATATATTAAATCTACCTTAGGTAAAGATTTATCATGTAATGGTGAAAATATACTACATTACCTATACTTTCTAATAATTTTAGATTTTCTTCATAATAAAAGTTAAAGGCTTCATCATAGGCTATACCTATACTTATATTTCCTTTTGGTGGATATTTAAATGAGTCTATTTTATATCTTTAGCTAAATCTATTAATCTATTAATATTTATGGTTTCTTCTATTTTTGAGCTTATAATATTTAATTTATGGTCTAAATCCATATTTTCATGGGTTTGTAAAAGTCCTAAATACCTTTCTTCAATTATAAAATCTTCATCCTTTGGGAGATATCCTAAAACCTCTATATCTATGTACTCTTTTATCTTTCATTTAACATAGAATATATCTTTTCATTTGTTTTATTTAATATAATTCCCTTTATCCTATTTTGAGAAAAATCTACCATTCCTTTAATCTTTGGAATTGCAGAAAACATTTCTCCTTTAGGAGCATAGATTAAAATTGCAGGTATATTTAATTCTTGAGATATATGGAAACTGGAGTTTTCATAGGTATTATATATTCCATCAAAGTATCCCATGGCTCCTTCTATAATTCCATATTCTCCTTTATTTATAGATAAGGATTCTTTTATTCCTTCCTTTCCCATCATATGGATATCTAAATTACCAGCTGTTTTTTTTAGCTGATACTTCTAAATATTTTGTATCTATAAAATCAGGGCCTGTTTTAAAGGGAGAGATATCTAGTCCCCCCCTATTTCTTAAGGCTCTAATTATTCCTAATGTTAATATGGTTTTTCCTGTATTGCTACAAGGTGCTGTTATCATTAGAGTTTTCATTATATTTCTACTTCCTTTGTTAATTCTTTAAAAACATCTATTAACCTTGTATTATTTTCTCTATCTTTTATTGCTACTCTAATATATTGTTCATTTAGACCTACAAAACTTGAACATTTTCTAATTACTATTCCCCCCCTAGATAAAAAAAATAATTAAATATATATTCTTCATTCCATTTATTTAGTTTTATAAGTATATAATTGGTTTGTGTTGGATAAGCCTTAATCCAAGGGATTTGTGATAATTCCTTTAACATAAAATTCCTTTCTTCTTCTATATATTCTTTAGATTTTTTTTATATATTCCTTATCTAAGAATATATATTGACCGGCAATATCAGCTAAGGAATTTATGCTCCAAGGTAATTCTATTTTGTTTATTTCTTTAACCTTTTCTTTAGATGCACAGGCATATCCAAGCCTAATTCCTGGTAATGCAAAGAATTTAGTAGCTGCACGTATTATACCTACATTTTTATAATCAAATTTTTTTAAATAGTTGAATACTATCATAATCATAGGGTGCAAATTCGTAAAAAGCTTCATCTAATAATAAGTATCCACCTTTTTCTTTAAGGATTTTATATATTTCTAATAAAACATCCTTTTCTATTCTCAATCCCGTTGGATTGTTGGGATTACCTAATATTAATAAATCTTCTTTTTCTATGTTGTTTTTTTTATTACATCTATATCTATTTTGAAATCTTCTCCATATGGAATTTGAATTAATTCCTTATTATGAGCCACTGCCCTTAAACTATATTCTGCAAAGGAAGGCATAGTAGTAATTATTCGTTTTCCCGTAATTATGAAATTATCTATAATTTCTACTGCCCCCCCATTTCCTACTAAAACGTTATCTCTTTCACAGTTTAAATATTTAGATATGGCTGCTTTTAGTCTTCTATATTGTATATCTGGATAAGCAATTAAAGTTTCAAATCCTTCTACTAATCTTGTATTTAATCCCTTTGGCGGTCCTAAAGGATTTATATTGCTACTAAAATCTACTAATTCACCTTTGTAAAATTTTTCATAGGATAATGTATCTCCACCATGTATCATTAAATCACCTCAAATTATTTTATATGGTATAAAGTATGGACAACTATTTATTTCATCTTTATAAACATGGGCTTCAATTCTAAATATGTCTTTTAATAAACTGGTCTTTATTATGTTTTCTGGTTTACCGTGATGACAAACTTCTCCTTGATTTAATACATATATGTAATCTGAGTATCTAGCTGCTTGATTTAGATCATGAAGCACCATGATTACTGTTAAATCTAAAGAAAGATTTAAATCTTTGATTAATTCTAATACTTCTAATTGATAGGATATATCTAGATATGTAGTAGGTTCATCTAATAAAAGTATATTAGGTTTTTGAGCTAAGGCCATGGCTATCCATGCCCTCTGTCTTTCACCACCTGATAAGGTATTAATAAATCTTTCCTTGTATTCTACAAGTCCTGTTTTTTTCTATGGACCAAGTAACTATTTCTTTATCTTTTTTTTGAAAGCCTTTTTCCAAATTTTAAATGGGGGGTATCTTCCATAGGATACTAAATTTTCCACTGTAATATCTGACGATACGTTTTTACTTGTGGAAGTATGGCCATTTCCTGGGCAATTTTTTTATTTTGAAGTCTAACTATATCTACCCCCCCATTTAAAGCTATTTTCCCTTTATTTGGTTTTATACAGCGGCTTAAAGCCTTTAATAGTGTGGATTTTCCTGAACCATTAGGACCGATTATAGTTACTATTTCACCTTTTTTTAATTTTAATATTAACATCTCTTAAAGCAGATTTTTCACCATAATTTATACTTAAGTCTTTAGTTTCCAAGGATATCATTTGCTTTCACCCCCCCTTAATTTTAGCAAATATAAGAAAAAAAAGGCGCTCCCAATGCTGACATTATTATTCCCACTGGTATTTCCATAGGCGCAAATAATATTCGAGACAAGGTATCACAAATCATAACTATACTTCCTCCAAGAAAAATAGATCCTGGAAACAAAAATCTATAATCTGAGCCTATAAATATCCTAGCTATATGGGGGGGAACTATAAGTCCTACAAAACCCAATAATCCAACTACGCTTACTGCACTTCCTGCCAATAGGGAAGATATTATAATAAACATAAATCTAGTTTTTTCAACATCAAGGCCTAAGCCTATTGCAACTTCATCACCTAACATCAATATATTTAATTTATTAGGTAAAAACATAATTAAAGAAACCCCAATAATTGTATATGGCAAAACCATCTTTACATCTTGCCATGTAATAGCTGAAAGACCTCCTACCATAAAACCTAATACTCCTGAAACTCTATCTGGAAAGAAGGTCATTAATGCATTTGTCCCAGCAGTGAAAAGAGAGGAAACTGCTACTCCTGCTAAAACTAAGCGAGTAGGCTGCACCCCTTCTTTCCATGCTAATATATAAATAAATAGTGTGGCAAATAGCGCTCCGCAAAAGGCGCCTATTGGTACTAAATAATAATACTTGGGAAATAGTATCAATATTATTAAAGCAAATAGGCCACCTCCTGAAGAGACTCCAATAATATTAGGCCCAGCTAGAGGATTTCTCATTATTCCCTGGAGTATAGCTCCAGATAGTGATAGACAAACTCCGACTAAAGCGGCAACCAAAGTCCTAGGAAGTCTTACATTCCAAATAATTTGGTAATTGATATTATTTTTGTTGAAGATAGATTTAATTATCTCCGCTGGGCTTATTTTTACTGCTCCATTACCAACACTTAGAAAAAAAGCTAAATACAAAAAGTAGTATCAATACTATAAGTACTATAAATTTACTTTTCTTTGTTACACTAATACTCTTTGTCATTGTATTCTCCTAATAATTATTGAAATACCTCTGGATATAATATTTTGGCTAATCCTTCATAGGCTTCTCCATATCTATGGTTTGGTTTAAACATATAAAGATCCTTTGGCAATATAATATATCTATCATTTTTAACTGCAGATAATGTACTCCATGCTGGATTAGATTCCACATCTTCCTTCATACGCTCTATGACCTTGTCCATATCACTTCCTGTAGTTTGTACAAATATAAAATCTGGATCTTCCTCTAAAATCTTTTCAATACTAAAATTCTTAGTACTTAGAGCATCATTGGAATAATCTGCAATATTGATAGTATGCAATTCCTTTAACATTTCACCTACTGTAGAATCTGAACCTCTAGCTGTAACAGATTTAGCACTTGCCATCATTAATAAGACTTTATATTCTTTATCTTTAGGTGCTTTTTCAATAATTTCATCTATTTCGTCTCTAATGTCTAATACATTTTCTTTATATAGATCTTCTCTTTCATTTAAAGCAGAAAACAATCTTGCTAGTTTAAAATAATCGTCTTTTACATAATATTCTAAGGCTATAAACGGTATATTATTCTGTTCAAGACTTGGTACTAATTCCATTTGAGATTTTTGTGTGGATATTAAAATTACTAAATCTGGATTTAAAGCTAATATTTTTTTCTAAACTTATGGAACCTAATTTCCCTACTAACTCTGCATCTTCTACTCCTGGTATTGGATCTTGCCCCCCACTGATTCTTCAATACGACCTACTATTTTTCCACCATTCTTCATCCAAATATCTAAAAAAAGAATTATATATAACTACTACTCTTTCTGGATTTTTGTTTATTGTAACTTCTTCTCCTCTACCATCTATAAAGCTTACTGTATCTTCAGCTATGGTTATTCCATATTGTTCTTTTACTTCTACTGGAGTCTCATCTAAAGAATTTGTTTCTTCTAAATCTACAACTCCTGGATTTTCTTTGTTTTCTTGATTATTACATGCTGTTAATAAAGATAATGATAAAGTTAAAATAAGTATAATTGCTATTAATCTTATGTTTTTCATTTTCAATCCTCCTATTTTTTTCCTTGCTAAAATCAATGACATATAATTTTTATCCCTTAGTATTTTGTCCTTATCTGTTAAGATATCCTGCTCTTCTAATGTTACTTTTTTTTAATATATCTATAATCATAATTGTTTTTTTTCCAATGTATTGATTATATCTTCTTTGTTTTTTTAATGTTTTTAATATAGCTATAGATTGACTGTGTTCTAATAAGTTTTCATTAAATTCATCACATAGTAAAAAAAATTATCTCCCTTTACTGTTAAGGGTACTTTAGCTTCTGCTGCACTTGCTACAAAGGAAGGGATACCTGGTATGATTTCTATATCTATGTCTTCTCCTTCTCCTTCTAGTTCCTCCATTATATATATGAAGGTACTATAAATCATTGGATCCCCCCAATAGTCAAAAATGCTCCTTGACTATTTTCGGTATTTTATTTAAAATAATCCCTGCTGCTTCTTTATAATCTTCTCTCGTTACACTTCCCATGGGAAAATCTATATAGACTATTTCTTTATCTTTAATAAATTCCTTTGCTGTATCAATGGCCATGTTTTTCCTTTATTGCTTGGAGCAAAGATTATATTAGACTTTCCCATAGCTTTAACGGCTTTAAGAGTAAGTAATTCTGGATCTCCAGGTCCAGTTCCTATTCCATATAGTTTTTTTCATTAAATTTCCTCCATTAACTCTTTTAAATGCTGTAGATACATATCTTGAATTATTTCGTATTCTCCTAAACCCTTTAAACTTATTTCTACTTGGAATCCATTTTTTTTCTAATATACTTTTCCATGAATCATCTTCATCTGAAGCCATATCATTAATTGCATGATCTCCTGCTACCAACATAAATGGCATCAATTTCACCTTTTCTATATTGGTTTTTTTTAAGTTTGTCCAATATATTATCTATGGTTTTGCAACCTTCAACTGTTCCTATATATACTTTTTCCATTCCTTTACTTCTATAAAATTGTTCTAATTTTTCATAGGCTTTATCTGATTCATGATCTGTACCATGTCCCATAAATACTAGAGCTTCGTTATCATCTAAGGTGCCAATATTAAGCCCTTCTACTATACTCTTATAATCTTCTTCAGAATATAATAAAGGTTTACCAACTTTAGCTCCTAAAGATAAAAGCTTCTCATATTCATGACCTGGTATAATATGTAAAGGTTGAATATATACATCTTTAATCTCTTTAGCTTTCATATCTTCCATGGCTTCCTTGAGATTAAAGATATGGAGATTGTCTCTTTCTTTTAGCTTATCTATTATCATTTGAGAGGTAAAAGCTCTAATTACATAATCCTCTTTAAATTCTTCTTTTATCTTGTTTTCTATACTTTCAATACATAGTCTTCTTGTTTTTTTCATAAGATGTACCAAAACTAGCAACTATTATTCCTCTTTTCATATTATCACCTTTCCATTAAATCTATTAAATTCCTCTTCATTTTTAAATAAAGGCGTATATAGCTTTTCATAAATCTTTACTAACCAAGGTTTTACCAAATAGGCTTCTTCTAATAATTTCCCATTTAAAAATACCTCTTCTGGTTTTCCCTGACATATGATATTTCCTTTACGTAAAATATATATATAATCACAAATTTCATATATTAAATCCATATCATGACTAGATATTAAGATGTTTTTTTCTTTACTAATCTTTAAAATTATGTCCTTAATCTCCTTAGTCATATAGGGATCCAAGCCACTTGTAGGTTCATCTAATAATAATACCTTGGAATTCATAATCAATACTCCTGCTATGGCAATTCTCTTCTTTTGTCCATAACTTAAGAAGTGAACAGGCTTATCTATTAAATCTAAGCACCCTACTTGTTCCAATGCCCAGAGAACCTTTTCTTTTATAGCCTTTTCATCTATTCCAATATTTCTCAATGAAAAGGCTATATCATCATATACATTGGAATAAAATATCTGTTGTTCTGGATTTTGAAACACTATATTGACTTTTTTTCTATATTCTCTTAAATAATTTTTCGAATATTTTATAGGCTTATTATCATATTCTACGGAACCCTTATTAGGCTTAAGTATGCCCATGATATTTAAAAACAAAGTTGATTTACCAGATCCATTAGCCCCCCCTATGACCCCCCCTATTATTTTACCTTTATCCATATCTATATTTATATCTTGTAATGCTTTAGTTCCATCTTCGTATTCATAGTGTAAATTCTTTATCTTTATCATCTAATCACCTAATTTAAATTCTCCATCATATAATTTACACTCTAATGCAATATTCATCTCTCTATGTTTAATTAATACTCTGAGAAATAAATTGTTTATTAAAAGTGATATGGATTTTAGTGCATTTTTTTTGTTTTCATATCCAAATTTCATGGTCTGTGCCAAATGAATATTGTTTGCTTCATCTAAAAATATAAATATGCTTCTATATATTAAAACCATTAACTCTATAATCAGCGAAGGTAGTCCCACTTTGTTCAAAATTCTAATAATATCATCAATTGGAGTTGTTAGCATCAAGAAGTATACAGAAGTTAAAGAAGATATTACTGAAATTAAAAGATTTAATCCCTTATATAAGGAAGCTTCTGTTACTCCAATTTTAATGTTTCTTAAAGATATATAATATATATAATCTCCACTATTTATAGACAGGACTATCATTATAAGGCTAGTCAATAAAAATACTATAGGTATAGATAACATCCTTCCATAGTTTTTAAATGGAATCTTGGCTACTCCAAGGGTCAATCCAAGCATAAATACTATATTTAATATATACAAATAATTATTATCAAGGCTCCTTAATAAAACTAGACTTCCACAGGCAAGGAGTATTTTTACTTGTGGACTATAGTCTCTTAGTCTATTGGTATATGCATATTTATCTATTAGTAGCAACTTTTCTTCTTTCCTTTAACACTCCAAATATATATCCTATGGCTCCTGCACCTATGGCTACCTGTAGAGAAAATAATAAACTTTCAATTTCTCCACTTGGTGGTTCCCATAGCGGTTCTGCCCATGGTTCATAATCTGGATTTATCTCTTCAATTACACCTTCAGCTTGATCATCAGCACCCTCAAATTCGGATTCTCCCATAAATATAAGTGGTATGATTATTATTACGATTATCAATAAAACAAGTCCTATATTCCCTCTAAATAACCCCCCCTTCAACATCAAGCACTCCTTCCTTTTTATATTGTGAAATCAAATTAAATACCATAACTGTAATAATCCCTTCCACAATTGCAAGGGGGGGTATTTGAGTCAATGCAAATACTGACATAAATTTTACTGCTGATGATGCAAATCCACCTACTGTATCTGGAAATGCAATAGCCAATTGAATTGATGTTATGACATATGTAGCTAAATTCCCTAGAGCTGCTGCAAGAAAAACAGCAAATTTTGAGTTTTCACCCTTACCTTTTAGTGTCTTATATATTCCATAGGATATGAAGGGCCCTACTATTGCCATGGAGAATACATTGGCGCCTAATGTAGTCAGTCCACCATGGGCTAACAATAATGCTTGAAACAGTAGCACTATGGTACCTATTACTGTCATAGGTGTTGGTCCAAATAATATAGCTCCTAACCCTACTCCTGTAGGATGTGAACAGGATCCTGTTACAGATGGAATTTTTAATGCAGATAGTACAAATACAAATCCACCTACTAAACCTAAAAGCATCTTTTGATCTTGACCTTTCCTTAATCTCGTATTTAGATTTTTAAATCCTATTACCAGGAATGGTAGTGATAAAACTCCCCCCCATATAATCGCCCATTTTGGTGGTAAAAAAACCTTCCATAATGTGCATACCATGGACTATTTGTGGAGTAAACATTAATGTAAATAACATAGCACCACTTAATAATTTCTTTTTCATAAGATCACCTCTTGTTTATTTTAAAGACAAAAAAAATCCCCAATCTTCAAAGATTAGGGATTAGCATACTAAAATATAGCATAAAAAAATAAGTCTACCCTTCCCTCCGAAGGTTCCTTCTATTATTACTATTAGGCAGGTCTCCTGACTTGTGAATCACCCTACTTTCAACACCTTCCCGGATTTTCTCCAGTGGTATAAGTTGATTTCGTCATCACTTACAGTAGCGGGGGCTGTATGGGATTTTCACCCATTTCCCTTTTAATTTTTTTTAAACCTAAAGCTATTTATTTAATTTTCATATTAATCTTAACATATATAATTTCTTATTGCAACAGTTAAAATATAAATTATCATTAGTAAAATTTCTGACCTATACATTATTTCAATTGAATTATCTATATGGTTAAAATTTATTTTGTTTATATCATCACCTATAGTAGGCTTTTTAACTAAGACTCCGTGATAAAAATTGTCTCCTCCTAATTTAATTCCTAATAAACCTGCAACTGAGGATTCAGGATATCCACTATTAGGGCTTTTATGGTTTTTTTCTATCTCTTAATAATATTCGTTTTCCTTGCTTTACATCAAATCTGCCTATTGAGGAAAGTATCATTAAAAAAAGCCGTTAATCTTGCTGGAATATAGTTAAATATATCATCTACTTTAGCTGGAAAATACCCTATGTCTATATATTTATCATCTATATATCCAAGCATGGAATCCATGGTGTTAACAAATTTATAAGTAAGACCTCCTGGGGGGGCACCTAATAAAAAGATATAAAATAAAGGTGCTATAACTCCATCTGAAGTATTCTCTGCTACTGTTTCCACAGTAGCTTTTATTATTTCTTCTTCTTCTAATTGTGTGGTATCTCTACCAACTATATAAGATAAGCGATGTCTTCCTTCTTCTATACCCTTAAGCAATGCTTCTTTTACTTTATTGCCTTCATAATGTAATGATCTGGCTGCTACACAAGTATATATTAAATAAATATTTAATATGGAATATAAGATATTGTATTGTTTTATGGAATTTAATAAGAGATAGGGGATAACAAAACCAAGGAATATATTTATTAAAACTATAATTAATCCTAGCAATTTTAAACCCTTTTTACTATTTGTAATTTCCCTTGCAATTTTTTTCTTCCCTGGAGATTATATTTCCCATTAGTTTTACTGGATGTGGAAAACTATAGGGATCTCCTAAAATAAAATCTAATATTACTGCCAGTATAATATTCATCATTTTTTTTATACCTATTATTTCATAAATATAATCTATATCCATATTTTCCCTTAGTACTTTTGCCAATTTATCTAATTCTCTTTCCATCTCTTCGTGGCTTTGTTCTTCTTTATTACATCTTTTTTTCATAATCTATTAGGGTATCTTCATCTACTAACTCCAATGGTACATAGGGAATTGTACCTATTACTGGGATATTTAACATATCTTCTATCATCTTTATTCCTGGATCTAATAATGCTTTATCTCCTCTAAATTTGTTTATAATTAATCCTTTTATTCTTCTTTTTTTTCATCTTCTTCCAGCAGCATAACTGTTCCGTATAAAGAGGCAAAGACTCCACCTCTATCTATATCAGCCACCAATAATACTGGAGCATCAGCTATTTCCGCCATTCCCATATTTACTATATCATTTTGTTTTAAATTGATTTCTGCAGGACCACCTGCTCCTTCTATTACTATTATTTCATTTTCTTTTTCTATTTTTCCATAAGTATCCTTTATCATATCCCTTAGGCTATTTTTAAATTGGAAGTATTCCATGGCCTCCATTTGATATTTTTCTTGACCTTTAATAATAACCTTAGATCCTTTATCTGATGTAGGTTGCAAAAGTATGGGATTCATATTAGGATCAGGCTCTATTCCTGCAGCTTTAGCTTGTAAAGCTTGGGCTGTGCTCATCTTATATCCTTCTTTTGTTTCATAATATTTAGATGACATATTTTGAGATTTGAAGGGATATACCCTATACCCATCTTCCTTAAATATCTTACATAAACCTGTACATAATAAACTTTTACCTGCTGATGATGTAGTTCCTTGAATCATTATATTTGCCATTTCTATCTCCTTTAAATAACTTTTTAAATCCCATTATATCTGCATTGTCCTGAACTTTTTATATTAAAAATAATATTCCAACTCCTATAACGGATATTACTGCCCCTATAATTTCCTTTAGTTTTAGCTTTTCTTTGTAAATTAGTATGGAGAAGGAAATTATAGTTATAGGCATAATGGATACTATAGTAGCTGAAATTCCAGCTGTTGTATGTTGCAGTGATATTAATTGTAATGAAACTCCTAAAAATGGTCCAAATATAGCACCAAGAGCAATAAGTAACATTGCTTTTTTATCCTTAGACGCCTCTTTTAAATCTGCCCATTTATTTAAATAAAAAAATAATGCCACAAATCCTATAAATCCTGCTATAATTCTTATTTGAGTAGCAGCAAAGGGATTGTAATCTCCCATACCTATTTTACTAAAGATAGTACCTATGGATTGTCCAACTGCCCCCCCTAAAAATGCATATGTTATCCCCCCCTTTATAGAATGAGTAAATTGTATTTTTTTCACCTTCTGCATCTTTGCCTAATATTACTAATCCAACTCCTAATATGGTAATAAGCATCCCTAATAAACCTAAAGGTGATATCCTTTCATCCATAAATATATATCCTAATAATGCAGTCATAGGTGGACTAGTTGCAAGTATTAACATGGAAATCCTAGTACCTATTTCTATATAAGCTTGAAATAAAAACAAATCTCCTAAGAAAAATCCTATTAGTCCTGATATACTAAGCCAAGTCCAATTTTGTACAGTAGCATCAACAGGTAATAGATATCCCCCCCTAGAAAAGTATGTAAAAATGCTTAAAAAGGAAAACCCAAAGACTAGCCTAATAAAATTTACAGAAAGAGAACCGACTCTTTTCCCTGCTGATTCAAAAAAAATACTCCCATAATAGTCCAACAAATGGCAGTACTCAATGCAGCGATTTCTCCAAAATGGGATTCCACCATTTACATTCCCCCCCTTTTCTTATATATTATTTCTTGTTTTTTTCAGCTAGAAACCTCTCCATCACTCTTTTTTTTCATTTATCTCCATGATTATCTTGTTTATATGGTCATAACCATTTGGCCTATGGGGGGGTATTAAACAATCTGAACAATCTTTAATTCCATGATTATCCTTATAATTTCCTCCACATTCCTCTAAAAAAAATATAGCGGACAATAGCAAAACATACAATTGAATTCATCTGGGTTGTCCACCTTGTGACATGGCAAATATTGACATGCCTTGTTATTATAAAATCGATATGAATTTTCCATCTTTTTCCCCTTATTTATATTTAAATCACTTTTATTATATTATAATATTCTAAAATAGACAAAGGAAATATATATTTCCTTTGTCTATTTAAATTAAGAATTTTCTATACCTATATTATCTGGTATCCTTGGTGTTTCTATAGAAATTATTTGATTTTTCTTCCATTCTCTATATAGATTTAATTCACTTTTTATCCTTTTTAATAAGTAAATTATAACTATTATATCATCTAAAAATCCCTTTTTTTAAAAAAAATCTGGAACTATATCAAGGGGGGGATCCAATAGATATAAAAATCCTATTATTACTATAATCACTGTATTCTTAGATAAACTTGTGTATTCTCCATTTTTCCAGTCTACAATCATTTCTATAGATGTTCTAATATCATCCAGGACATCTGCAAAAATTTCATTGTTTTCTATCTTCTCTCTAACCTTACTAATTAATTCAGTAATTCTCTCATCATCATAATAGATGGTATTAGCCTTTGCATCTAGACTTCTAATTATTTCTTCAATATCAATTTTCATATAGCCACCCTCTTTTGAAGTCTTTATACTATATATTTACCAAAATAATGATATTTAATCTAATGTTGTCTTTAAACCTATTTCTCCTGCTACGCTTTTCATCCCCCCCTCTATAGTTTCCTTTATTATTTCATCTAATTCCATACCTAGCATTTCTGCTCCTCTAGCTATGACTTCCCTATCTACACCTGCTGCAAAACTTTTTTTTGTTTCCATTTTTTTTCTTTACAGATTTAACTTTTAAATCCAATAAACTCTTACTTGGCCTCATAATGGCTGTAGCATAGATTAATCCTGTTAACTCATCCACTGTATATATTACCTTTTCCATTTTATGTTTAGGTTCTACATCTGTACATGTTATCCAACCGTGGCTTAGTACAGCTCTAATATAATCTTCTGGCCAATTTTCCTCTTCTAATATTTTTTTTAGTCATCTTGCAATGTTCTTCTGGATATTTTTCAAAATCTAAATCATGAATTAAACCTATAATACGCCATTTCTCAACGTCTTCCTCTCCAAAAGCTCTGCAAAATGCCCCATTACTGCTTCCACCATTAATGCATGGTTAATTAAACTTGGATCTTGAACATATTTTGTAAGTAATTTATACGTCTCTTCTCTCGTTGGTATATATTTGTCCATATTATCCCTTCCTTTTTAAAAGTTATTTTTTTGCTAAAAAGAGAGCTTATAATCCTTTTTAACATATCTAATATCCTCTGAAGTAAAGATTTAACTTCCTCATTTTCCTTTAAAGTCTTGTCTATCTTTTTCCCAATTACCTTAAGCTGTTCTTTAATCTCCTTTGTATCTAAATCTAAACTACTTATTTTTTTCCATTAACTTTATAATCTTTTGTATATCTTCCACACTTAATTTAATGTCTAATTCTCCAGCTATCTCTATAATTATCTTCTTTATCTCTTCAGAATCCTTAGTTCTTGTTTCTATAATCTTTTCCTTTACTATTTTAATTAATTCACTAGCCTTTTCTTGTCCAATTTTTTTTCACCAAGTTCTCCCATTTGAATAATTTCTTCATTTGCTACCTTCTTCTGCTCATCGCTTATCTTTTCTCCAGTAGCCTGCTCAAAAGCCTTTAATATACCTGTAAGTGCTCCTGTACCAGAAACTGGAAATGGCGCAGCAGCTATTATCTTTGCATCCTTTACCCCAGCTGTTACAAGGGCACTTTGATACATCTCCTCTGTTACCCATGATATATTATGGGTTTCTACATCTATCCCTGAACCTTCTTTCAAAAGTTCTACATAAGATGATGACATAGTCACTTTACCTAGTTGTGCTTCGCTAGCTACACCTTCTAAATATTTTCTCTCTTCTTCATTGTTTACTTCTATTATTATAGCTTCTCTTTCATCTACATCAAAGATCTCCAATATCTGTTTTCTCTGCTGTTCACTTAAATCCTTTCCTAGGGTTACAACTTTACTGCTGTCTGCATATACAAAGATATTAAATATAAATATAAAAGATAATATTACAGCTATATAATTGATTAACTTGTTTTTCTTAATTTTTTTACACATCCTTTAATATTTTCTTAGCTTTATTCTATATTCTATCATAGATAGTCTTATAAGGCATATTTACTTTTTAGAATGAATTAATCTTGTAACTTCTATTATGGAGGAAGGTAGCAATGTTAAATCTTCATAGGCTAAATATCTACTTATCCAAATTGGTCTAAATTTATTCTTATAGTTTCTAAGGCCTTTAAATCCATAGACATTATTTCCATATTTAAAGACTAAGTGGGCTAATTTTTCCCTAAAGTGTGAATTTGAACTTTCACCTACATTGGATAATGGTGCCATCCCTAGATTAAATATCTTATATCCATTATCTTTTAAACTAAGGATTATACCTAATATAAGAAATGTCATTGTATTATTTGGAACCTGCTTTTTAAACCTCATTAAATCCAAAGACATAGATTTTCCATTATCATATTTAGGCATCAATGAAGCAAAGGCAATTATCTCATCTGTATCAACCTTTTTATAAAGGCCAATGGAGAATGCTCCAAATATTTTCTATTCATAAACCCTAAAGAAAATCCTAACTCATTCCTATCTTCTAACCATTCATCTGAAATACTTTTAAGTTCTTCATATAAACTATCATCTATATCAGACATATATTTTAATTCAAAGTAATACCCATCCCTTTTAAATCTACTTAAGACATTTCTAAAGTCTCTATTTTTGAACTAGATATATCAAATTCTTCTAAATCTATTAAAGCAGTTTCTCCTAGCTTAAAGAAATAGTATCCATGATCATGATACATAGGCAATAGTTCATCACTTACTTCATAGAATACTAATTTGTACCCATATTCATCTATAAAATCTCTAAATTCTTCTATTGCTTCTCCAAAATATTTAGGATTCCCAATAGGATCACCTAAAACAATAGCTATATTCCCCCCCTTACTTCAAATCCTATAATTACCTCATTTGAACTTGCCCAATATATATGTTTATCTCCTAAATATAAGAGATGTGACATAAAGCTTCCACCTTTATTTTCTAAAAACTCTTTTACCCTTTCTTCATCTAAAGTTTCATATCTAGGGTCTTCAACAATTTTTTTTCTTTAGTTAATTCTCGAATTACTAAAAGAAACATAAAAAAAACCGTAAGTAATTAAACCATTAAACCTAATATTTGTAAATCCTCTTGCAAACAATGTCTTAAAATAATGAACTTTTAAAAAAAATCCATAATTATAATATGAGATAAATAAAAAAAAATTCCTCCCAACAAAATAAATATAGATAATACTAAGGTTGCAAACCAATCAAAAGGAATACTTCTTCTATGAAAACTCTTCTTTGACATTTTAAGCAAAATAAGTACAATTCCTAAAAAAATAGCTTCTTCATAGTCAAATCCTTTTAGAAATGTAAAGATTCCTCCTAATAACAATAGCCACCATGTAAACTTATAGGCTTTTTTTACTTTCATAGCTATATCCTTTGATATAGTTATAAGTAAAAACCTACTGTTATAGAAATTTGATGAGATAACTGTAATATTGGAAAAGACAATAATTTCGTTGCCAATCTAATCCTCTCACTTATGCCTGGTACCAGTGCTGAAATAAGTAATACTGCACCACTAAAAAAACACTAAAATACTCAATAATACATTAATAAAGTCAGAAGTACGATTAACAACGCCTTGAAATTTTTCCATATGAAAGATATCCCTACTATTATTCTTATCCTTTATTTGAAATAATAGGGTAAATACTACTCCTAAAATCAATGGAAGAATATAATAGAAGAATCTATATAGTATTAATGATGCTATTATATTTTCAAGTGGAACTCCAATATCTTGTAATCCTAGTAAGACCACTAAATCAAAGGATCCTACACCCCCTGGAAGCATACTTACTATGCCCGCTATAGAAGCTAGAGTAAATATTCCCATTACTCCATATATATTAACATCTTTACTAAAAAGCTTTAAAATAATTAAAAACATAATATAAGCAAATACCCATTCAATTGTAGAAGCTATTAATAATTTTAACTTTACCATAATCCTCTTAGGATTAAATTGAATTCTTTCTATCTTCTTAAATCTATAAAATATCATATCTATAAAGAAATATAAAATTAAGTATATGGAAAATCCTATAAGTGCTAAAAGTAAAACTCTATATTCCTTATTATTGGGAAGATATATCTATATTCTATTAAGGATATAACTGCCATTATTCCCAGCCCTACTGCAGTTGCTGGTATTAGTAATAGATTATAATCTATAATGTCTTCTTTATCTTTTAATTCTTTTCTAAAAAAATATAGATCTAATAGAAGCTCCTGTCAGTCCTCCTAATCCAGATATATTATTTACTGTACTGGCTATAAAAGATACTCTAAATATGAATAAAGGCTTAAGTTTCATATTTAAATATTTAACTATTATAAAATCATATAGAGTTATTGAAGAAACAGTAAACAATCCTAATACTATTAATAATAATGTATATATTATTGGTAAATTTCTAATAACTGTGATGGTTTCAACAAAATCAATAGCTTTAGCTTCTCTAACAATACCATAGGTTACAAATATAAAAACAAATAAAATAAACAGTATTTTAAGTACTGATAAACCTCTTGTCTTAAAAAAAGTTCTTTATTCTCAACATATAAACCTCCAATAAAAACTTAGAACAATTAATAAAAAAATCTTTATTTGAAATGAGTAAGAATAATTTTATCATATTATATGTTATAAAACTATTCTTTTTTTATAGTATGGACTATTTAAAGTAAAATAATAGGGAACACCCTAAGGTGCTCCCTTGAATTATTCATATGTGCCTTTTACAAGTAGTTTTCTCTCATCTAACATCAATTTTCCTTTAGCAATTACAGACACTAAATCCATATTATTATCTATTATTAATAAATCTGCATCTGCTCCTAGATCAATATGTCCCTTTTTGGGATATAAATTTAAAGCCTTAGCTACATTTGTAGTAAAAAAATTGCAATGCCTTTTCTAATCCAAAATTATTTTCTAATACCATATTCTGTAATTCAGCAAATAAACTGCTTACTGGCGAAACTCCTATCTTAACTAAGTTTCCATATTCGTCATATCTAGACCAACTACCATATCCATCTGAACTAACAGTTATATTTTCTAAAGGTACTCCTTCTCTTTCTGCCCTTTCTATAACATTAGAAGGAGATAAATGTTCATAAATTCCACAGGTTAGGTCTATTATTCCACCTCTTTTTGCATAATCAAAGGCTTGTATTAGCAAATTTTCCTCCCTATTTACATGGGTAGGTCTTATTGTTCTAATAGGGATTTCAGTATCTTCTAAAACTTCATTTATTAAATTTAATCCCTTGCTTCCACTTCCCATATGAGCTACAACTATTCCAGCTTTTCCCGATATCATTCCAGCTACCCTTGCATCAGATGCAAGTCTTGCTAGCTCATATTTAGATATACTTGGGGG
>JMBV01000093.1_pt1 | contig 34693 bp, 62 predicted proteins | sample 616531 | NCBI WGS metagenome assembly JMBV01 (sample SAMN02727904, study PRJNA239997) | anaerobic digester metagenome | biome: anaerobic digester; isolation source: mesophilic anaerobic digester inoculated with municipal waste water sludge... | place: Germany: Bielefeld University, CeBiTec ...
GCTACTTCCTGTGCATGTGTTAGACATACAGTAATGGATTCTACAGGATATGGTTTCAAAACTATAGTTCCTGAAGGAACAGTAGGAGACAGAGTACCTGGAGTTATTGCTTGGAACTTATTTGACATGGATGCTAAATTTGCAGACGTTGAACCTTTAGAAAATGTAGTTAAATATCTGGAAGGCATAGACAGCAGCGTATATAATAAATAATTTGATAGCCACTATATATAACTAGTTTAAGCATAGGGGGGACACCAGGATATTATATCTAAAGGTGTCCCCCCCTAAACATAAATATTACTAACTGTAAAGTTAGAAAGGGGAAAATACAATGAAAGATTATTTAGAAATTGCAAATGATCCAATGCTATGGGTAATGGCAATACCTGCAGTTCTAATGGTTGGGATCCAAGCTTATTTATTTTCCAAAAGGGCAATGGAAGCCTCTAAAACTACTAGTTTGACCAAGGAACAGTGTAAAAAAAGCATTTAAAGTTGGAGCAGTATCAGCCATAGGTCCTTCACTTTCAGTATTTGTAGTTATGATTGCCATGATGGCAGTCATTGGTGGACCATTTACATGGTTAAGATTATCCTTTATAGGAGCAGCACCAACGGAATTAACAGCATCAACTATTGGCGCCAAGGCTATGGGTGTTGAATTTGGTTCCCCTGAATACGATGTTACAGCCTTTGCATCTTCTGTATGGACCATGACTTTAAACGGCTGTGGGTGGCTTCTTTTCTGTGGGCTATTTACCCATAAATTAGATAAATTACAAGACAAAATAGCAGGCGGCGATACAGCGCTAATGGGACAAATTTGCGGCGCGGCAATATTAGGAACTGCATCTTATTTAGTAATGAGTAATTCAAAAGCTGGAATAGATAGATTTGTAGCAGCTTTAGTATCTGCAATTGTAATGATTATACTCGATAAAGTATCGGAGAAAGCTCCTAAACTTAAAGAATATAATTTAGGTATATCAATGCTTATTGGTATGTTTGTAGCTGTTTTAGTTTAAGGAGGGAAAACTGTGGAAAAGATAATTTAAATTTATATGAAGAGGTTTTTACAAAGAAGATAATAAAAACAGGTAAATGGACTTTATTAGGCGCAATTCCACTATGTTTATTACCAGCTATATATCTTTGGATTAGATATGGAGCAATTCCACCAGTTAAGACAATATTTACAGCTTGGTTTATGATTGCATCCATATACGGTGTTGAATATTTTGCTACCCCCCCAATTTCATATTTCCCAATATTAGGTATGTCAGGAACATATATGTCTTTCCTATCTGGTAATATTGCCAATGTAAGAGTACCTTGTGCAGTAGTTGCCCAAGAAGTTATAGGGGAAGAACCAGGAACAAATGAAGGGGAATTAGTTGCCACATTGGGTATAGCTGGTTCCATAATAACAAATTTAATAGTAGTAACAATAGCAGCTTTTGCAGGAAATGCATTAATTTCATATTTTCCACCAGTAGTAATAAAGGCTTTTGACTATGTATTACCAGCAATTTTTGGTGCATTATTCTCATTATTCGCAGTAAAATATCCAAAGTATGGAGCCTTTGGTATGATAATCTCTGGATTATTAGTAATAGTAATAGGAAATATTCCAACTTGGTTAGTAGTACCACTATGCTCCTTTAGTACCATTGGATTTGCAATATATTCATATAAACATAAAAAAAAGAAAAAAAATGCATATTAATTTTGTCGTTAGAAAAAGGGAGAGCAGATGCTCTCCCTTATACTACTTGTGAATAGAATTCCACTACTAATTGATCTTCAATTTTAATAGGCACTTCTTCTCTTTCAGGAAATCTAATGAATTTACCTGAAAACTATTTTCATCCTTTTCCAAATAGGCATATTGATTTGGAAAACTAGATATGAAATTTTCCCTAAAAAGTTCTACATTTCTAGAATTTTCCCTTAAAGATATTTTATCTCCAGGAACTACCCTATAGGAGGGAATGTCCACCTTTTGTCCATTTACTCTAATATGTCCATGGACTACCATTTGTCTAGCTTGTCTAATAGAAGAAGCAAAGCCTAATCTATATACTAAATTGTCCAGTCTAGATTCTAATATTTTAATTAGTGCATAGCCAGTTTGTTCTTGAGACTTCTTAGCTTCTCTTACATAGCCTAAAAATTGCTTTTCCAACACACCATAATAGGCTCGTAGTCTTTGTTTTTCTAATAATTGTTCCCCATAATTTGAAAGCCTTTTATCAGCTCTAGAAGTACCTGGTTTTGCTCTATTCATGGCCTTTGGATGGCCATATACATTTAATCCTAATCTTCTACATTCCTTAAATCTAGGATTCATTTTCTTTGCCAAAATTATCATCTCCATCTAATATTTTGCCGCGATAATTTTAAGCCTAGATTATTATAGCACAATAATAATCAGTTGTAAATGATAATTGTTCTCAAATATTGGGGGGGACAGTCCCTTTTATTTGAAAATGGTTCTCATTGGAGACTATTCTTGGCATTTGGAGATTCTTCACCTTCGGTTCAGAATGACAAGTTGTGGTCTATGTCATTCTGATTATAGTCTATGTCATTCTGATTATAGTCTATGTCATTCTGATTATAGTTTATGTCATTTTGATTACAGTCTATGTCATTCTGAGCGAAAGCGAAGAATCTTATAAATAAAATGTTTCCACATACCTATATATGGGAATATACTTATATATAGGCAAATTTTTATTTTCAAAACAATTTGGAGGTGGTTAATTTTGGACAATCTGATGAAAAAGCATTTTATGCCTCAAAAGATGATGAGAACTGTAATTAAGTCTTTAATTCCCATAGTTCTGGCATCTATTTATTTTTTTGGCTGGAGGTCTTTAGTTTTACTTCTATGGACTACATTTTTGGGGTGGCAACAGAGTATATATTTGAAAAAAAATATGGTAAGAAAATGTCTGAGGCAATTTTTATTACCACTATACTCTATACTCTCACATTGCCAGCTAGTACCCCATTGTGGATAGCAGCAGTGGGAATAGTTTTTGGAGTAGTATTTGGAAAGGAAGTATTCGGTGGTTTTGGTAGAAATATATTTAATCCTGCCTTAGTAGCCCGGGCCTTTGTCTATGTGTCTTTTCCAGAACCTCTAACTATTCACTGGTCAGAAGTAGCAACAGGTTTCCCAGGAGCTTTGGTACCTATATGACAAAAGGCATAGACGCCATATCTCAAGCAACTCCCATGTTAATCTTTAGGGAAACAGGTGAAATGGTAAGCTTTTCTAATTTACTTTTAGGAAATGTAGCAGGTTCCCTAGGGGAAACCAGTGCCATATTAATAATAATTGCTGGCATATACTTAATTTATAAAAAGGTGGCAGCTTGGCAAACTATGGCTGGAGTATTAATTGGATTTACAGGTCTCAGTACCATATTATACTTAACTGGCAATCCTCAAATTCCAAATCCTATATTTGGTATACTTTCAGGGGGGATTTTTATTTGGAATGGTATTTATGGCTACAGACCCAATTTCATCGCCAAAAACCGTAGAAGGAAAATGGATATATGGAATTTTAATAGGAATTATTACGGTAATTATTAGAGGTTATGCCCTATTTGCCGGAGGTATGATGTTTGCCATTTTAATCGGCAATACCTTTGCCCCCCCTATAATAGACGAAGGAGTTAGGTATTCTAAAAAAAACGTAAAAAGGAAAAGAAGGAGGAGGTTACAGCATGAAAAAAAATCCTTTAGTTTTCCAATTATATTTATGATAATTATTACCGCTTTTTTTTACCTTTATACTGGCATTTTTAAATTATAAAACTGTAGATGTAATTGCCTATAATCAAGAAACAGACTTGAGAAAAACCATACTATATGTATTTAATATTGAAACTCCTTCAGAGGATCCACAGGCAATAGAAGAGATATTCAATCAATACATTGAAGAAGAAAAAGTAGGAGATAAAACTCTATATGTAGTAAAGATGGAGGAGAAATCACTGCCTATGCCTTTCCCATTGGAGGCACAGCCCTCTGGGGAACTGTAGAAGGCTATGCAGCCATATCTGCAGATAATAGCGAATTATTGGGCATAGACTTTGTATCCCATAGTGAGACTCCAGGTCTTGGGGGAAGAATATCAGAAGAGCCCTTTAAGGAACAATTTAGAAATCTAGATTTAAGTAGTAGAAATGAAGGGGGGGAGTACATCACTTACAGACCAGCACCAGATGGAAATGTAGACTCCATAGCAGGGGGGGCCACTCTAACATCTAAATCTGTAAGTAATTTTTTAAACGAAAATATAAAGGATTTTATAAAATTTAGAGAGGGGGAAAATTAAATGGCGAATCCTAAGAAAATAATCAGAGACGGTCTTTGGGATGACAATCCCATATTTAGACAAGTAATTGGAATCTGTTCAGCCTTAGCAGTTACAAATTTAATGGCAAACTCCCTAATAATGGGACTAGGCCTAATGTTTGTTACAGCTTTCTCTGAACTTACAATTTCTCTAATTAGAAAATTTACCCCTAAGCATATTAGAATGATGATTCAAGTATTAATTATTTCCGTATATGTAATAATCCTGGATATATTTCTAAAAGCTTATTATCCAGAAATGAGTAAGGCCCTAGGCCTTATGTAGGCTTGATTATTACTAATTGTATCATTATGGGTAGATGTGAGGCCTTTGCACAACACAATCCCCACTAGCTTCCTTTTTAGATGGACTAGCCTCAGGAGCAGGTTATACCTTTGTGCTATTACTAGTAGCCTTCTTTAGAGAATTATTAGGTTTTGGCACCCTATTTGGCTATGAAATACTGGGAGATTGGTGGACTAATTGGACTATAATGATAATGCCACCAGGAGCATTCTTTATATTAGCCACAATAATTTGGATAGCTAGAACTGTGGCACCAGAAGAAGAAAAAGAAGGAGGGACTCTATAATGATAGAACTTAATCCCTTTATTATATTTTTTTGCAGCCATATTTACAAATAATATGATACTTAGCAATTTCTTAGGCATGTGTTCCTTTATAGCTGTATCTAAGGAAATCCCCACATCCCTAGGACTAGGTCAGGCAGTTACCTTTGTATTGACCTTTACCACCATATTAAACTATCTACTATATGAATATATTTTAGAACCATTGGGACTAGAATATCTACGATTTATAGTATTTATAGTGAGCATTGCAGCCTTTGTACAATTGTTAGAAATGATAGTAGAAAGATATTTCCCAAATCTATACTATGCACTAGGTATATTTTTACCACTTATTACTGTAAACTGTGCCATATTGGGAGTTTCCTTATTTATGGTAATTCGTGAATATACTTTCCTACAATCCTTAGGTTTTGCAGTAGGTTCAGGTATAGGCTGGACTTTGGCCATAGTAGCCATGGCAGGCATTAGACAGAGAATAAAAGAAGAAAATATTCCCAAGGGCTTAAGGGGGGGACCAGGAATTACCCTAATAATCACCGGTATAATGGCCTTAGCCTTTATTGGCTTCTCAGGCATAGTACAGATACAATAGGAGGGATTATATGGAAGAGATTTTAATTACAACGGGAATAGTTACACTATTTAGTGGAATACTAGCATTTCTATTGACATTAGCCGATAGAACCATTGGCAATTATGGAGAAATGCAAATGATTATAAATGACGAAAAGAATATACAGTAGATGGTGGGGATTCTCTCCTAGCTACTTTAATAGATCAAAAGGTCTTTATCCCCCCCTCAGCCTGTGGTGGAAAGGGAACATGTGGCTATTGTAAAGTAAAGGTTTTAGAAGGTGGGGGGGGCCCAGTCCTTCCCACAGAATTACCTTGGCTAACAGAAGAAGAACTAGAAGACAATGTTCGTCTCTCCTGTCAATGTAAGGTGAAAGAAAATATTAAAATTGAAATACCAGAAGAATTGTTTAATGTAAGAGAATATGAGGCTAAAGTAGAGTCCATAGTGGATATGACTCCTACTATTAAGAAACTAAGACTAAGGCTTAAAGAAGGAGAAGAGATTAATTTTAAGCCAGGACAATATGTACAGTTAAAAGCCCCCCCTATATATAAGGGAAATGATGAAGAGGTATATAGAGCCTATTCCATAGCTTCTCCACCAAGTGAGAAAAGCTATATAGATTTAATAATTGGCTATGTACCTGGAGGAATTTGTACTACTTATGTACATCAATTTTTAAAAGAAGGGGGGGATACAGTAAATATAAATGGTCCCTATGGTCATTTCTACTATCAAGACCATCCTGATAATGAAATGGTATTAGTGGCAGTAGGTACTGGAATGGCGCCAATTTTATCCATACTATATCATATGAAAGAAAACAATATTGAGAGAAAAGCTAAATTCTACTTTGGAGCCAGGACTCCAGAGGATCTATTCTTAGTAGATGAAATGAAAGAATTTGAAGAAATATTATATGATTTTGAATTTGTGCCAACTCTATCTAGAGCCCTAGACGAGCATAATTGGACTGGGGAAAGGGGCAGAGTAAATGTAGTATTGGACAAACATATTGAAAAACCAGAAGACAAAGAAGCCTATTTATGTGGTAGTGCTGGGATGATAGATTCAGTAGTACAAGTATTAATAGAAAAGGGTATAATTGAAGAAGCCATATACTATGATAAATTCTAAATATTCAACTAGGATTTTAAGGCTAAGCCTTGAATCCTAGTTATTTTTTTTAATTGAATGTATGCCTATTATATAGTATTATTATATTAGGATTATTAAATTTTAGACAAATTTCGAAAGAAAGGTGCAATGCTATGTCAAATTCCGAAAATATGAATAAAGTATTAGAAATAGTAAAAAAAAGAAACCATACCAGCATTAGGCTGCACCGAGCCAGTAGCTGTAGCTTATGCAGCAGCAGTTGCCAGGAAATATTTAGATGGAGAAATGGATACTTTAGATATAAAGGTAAGTAAAAATATTTATAAAAATGGCAAATCAGTAATAATTCCCAATACAGGGGAAAGAGGTTTAGATTTGGCTGGGGGACTAGGAGTTTTATGTGGAAATCCTGAAGTAGGACTAATGGTATTAGAAGATGTAGATAGGAATTCTATTGAAATTGTCCATGGTATTTTAAAGGAAGGTAGAATAAATGTAAAACATATAGAAGAATCCCCTGATGTATATGTAGAAGTATTGGCTAGGAGTAAGAATAATGAGGTTAAAGTAATATTAAAAGATAGCCATAATAATATAGATACTGTAGAGGTAGATGGGAATTTAGTTTACAATAATAATTTTGAAAAGGGGGGGAAGATCTCCGATGAATTTTTAAAAAAAATTATCCCTTAAAGAAATTGTAGATATTGTAGAAACAATTCCCTTAGAAGAAATAGTTTTTATAGAAGATGGAATTAAAATGAATAAAAAAAAGCAGCAGAATTAGGAATAAATGAAGAAAAGGGAATGGGCATAGGATTTGCACTAAAGGAATTATCTGAAGAAGGAAAAATAAACTTAAATGGAGCTACTAAGGCTAGAATTTTAACAGCTGCTGCTGCAGACACTAGAATGGGTGGAGAAATTTGTACCATAATGACTAGTGCTGGCAGTGGGAATCAAGGTTTAGGCGTGGTTTTACCAATAGTAGCTGTTGCAGAGGAAGAAAATTTAGAATATGAAAAATTAATTAGGGCAGTATTTTTTTGCCCATATTATAAATAAATATGTAAAACTTTTTACAGGGAAACTTTCATATATGTGTGGCTGTGGCATAGCAGCAGGAGTAGGTGCCAGTGCTGGGGGGGTTTCTTGGATGCTAGGTGGAAATATTGAGCAAATTAGTGGAGCATGTAACAATATGTTAGCCAATTTAACAGGCATGATTTGTGATGGTGCCAAAGAAACTTGTGCCTTAAAATTATGTACATCGGCAGAAGAAGCAGTAATTGCCGCCTATTTGGCAAATAAAAACATAATGCCACAAACAGGTATAGGCATAGTAGGAAATACTATAGAAGAAACTATTAAAATATAGGAGAACTATGTATAGCAGGTTTACCCTCAATGGATTCAGCTATAATTCACATTATTAATTAAAAATTGAAATACTATATAGATATTATATATAGGGAAAATAAGGAGTTGGGAACATGATAGAACTTGGTAGAATGCAGAAACTAGAGGTAAAAAGACACACCTCTGTAGGAGTATTTTTAAATGTAGAAAATAGCAGTAGAAAAGACAAAGACGTATTATTGCCTAAAAAGAAGTTCCAGAGGATTTAAAAGTGGGAGATATGGTAGAAGTATTTATCTATAGGGATTTTCAAGATAGGCTAACAGCTACTATTAGAAGGCCAAAAGTAGTTTTAGGTGAAATAGGGTCTTTAAAGGTAGTAGATATTACTAAAATAGGAGCATTTTTAGATTGGGGGGGCCTGGAAAAGGATTTATTTCTGCCCTTTAAGGAACAGTCTATGAAATTAGAAAAGGGTAGAGAATATTTAATAGCCCTATATATAGATAAATCTGATAGACTTTGTGGCACCATGAAAATAAAAGATTATCTAGAATCCGACTCTCCCTATAAAGAGGGAGACTGGGTAAAGGGGACTATCTATAGCATAAACGATGAATTTGGTGCCTTTGTAGCAGTAGACAATAAATACGAAGGTCTAATTCCTAAAAAAAGAATTAATAGGAGTATATGTCCCAGGAGAAGAAGTAGAACTAAGAGTAACTCATGTAAAACCTGATGGGAAATTAGATTTAAGTCTAAGGGATAAATTCTATATAGAAATAGAAGACGATGCAGAATTAATCTTAAATAAAGCCAAAGAAAAAGGCGGAATCTTAATGCTAAACGACAACAGCTCCCCCCCAAAGGCCATAAGAAAAGAACTAAATATGAGCAAATCAGCCTTTAAAAGAGCAGTAGGAAAGTTACTAAAAGAAGGCCAAATAGAATTTATCGAAGACGGAATAAAATTGAAATAAAGGGGGTGATATTATACATTGGTTAATAATCTTTATAATCACATTTATCATTGAAGTCTTTACACTATCCCTAGTTAGTATATGGTTTTCAGCTGGGGGGGCATTGGTGGCAATAGTATTGGACTATTTTGGAATTTTATTTACAGGACAAGTAATTGGATTTCTAATTACCTCTGCGCTGACATTCCTAATATTTAGGCCAGTTCTAATGAAATCTATTAAATCTGAAAAGGTTAGAACCAATACAGACAGACTAATAGGAAGAACTGGAGAAGTAGTAAAAGAAATAAATTCCCTAAGTCCAGGCCAGGTTAAAATAAATGGACAAATTTGGACTGGAAAATCTCAAAATGGAGTAACCCTCAAAGAAGGGACTTTAGTGGAAGTTATGGCCATTGAAGGTGTAAGATTAGTAGTGGTAGAAAAAGAAAGGGGGCTCATTTAATGGGTTGGATATTAGCAATTGTTTTTATAATCGTATTAATAGGGATAATCTCAAATATTAGAGTAGTACCACAAGCTACAGCTTTTGTAATAGAAAGATTAGGTGCCTATAAAGGGACTTGGAATGTGGGGGGGCTTCATGTTAAGGTACCATTTATTGAAAGAATAGCTTGTAAGGTTAGCTTAAAGGAACAAGTGGCAGATTTTCCACCACAACCAGTTATTACAAAAGATAATGTAACTATGCAAATAGACACAGTAGTATATTATAGTATTACAGATCCTAAATTATATACCTATGGAGTAAATAATCCATTAATGGCCATAGAAAATTTAACGGCCACTACTTTGAGAAATATCATAGGGGGATTTAGAATTAGATGAAACCCTAACTTCAAGGGATGTAATAAATACAGAATTAAGGGCTATATTAGATGAAGCTACAGATCCATGGGGGGCATTAGGGTTAGTAGAGTAGAACTTAAAAACATTATTCCACCAGCAGAAATTCAAGATGCTATGGAAAAGCAAATGAAAGCTGAAAGGGAGAGAAGAGAAAAAAATCCTAATAGCAGAAGGAGAAAAGAAATCTGCTGTATTAATAGCAGAAGGAAATAAAGCATCTTCCATACTAAATGCAGAGGCAGAAAAAGAGGCAGCCATCCTTAGGGCAGAAGCTAAAAAGGAAGCAGCCATAAGAGAAGCAGAAGGTCAAGCAGAAGCCATATTAAAAGTACAAGAAGCTACTGCTGAAGGACTTAGAATGTTAAAAGACGCAGGAGTAGATGATAAAGTAATCTCCCTAAAGAGTCTAGAAACCTTCGCCAAAGTAGCAGATGGCAAGTCAACTAAAATTATTATACCTTCAGAAATCCAAAACATGGCAGGACTTATTACCTCTATAAAAGAAATAGCAGATGATGAGGACTAAATATTAAAAGTGAGATTCTTCGGCTATGCACACCCATTGAATAGGCACAGCCGAAGGATCTTTTTTTTAAAAAAAATATTTATTTCGAGTATCTAAGGACTTTATTAATTCAAACAATAATGATATAATACATTATAGAATTTATTAATAAGGCGGGATGCTAATGAACAGGAAGAATAAGAAAGAATTAATATTAAATGGAGATATGATAAATGTTATTATCACATTATCCATACCGATTATGGTAAATAATTTTATACAAACTTTATACAATCTTGCAGATGCCATGTGGGTAAGTAAATTAGGCTCTGTACAATTTGCGGCCACTTCCTTTGTATGGCCTATATTATTTTTATTTATATCTTTAGGAATTGGAATTTCCGTAGCAGGAACCTCCATATTAGCTCAATTAATAGGAGCCTCAGAATATAAAAAGGCCAATGAATATGCAAGCCAATTAATGGCCATATCTATGATATTTTCCGTGGTATTTGCTACTATTGGATATTTCTTAAGTCCCTATATAGTTGGATGGATGGGTGGTACAGGAGATTTGGCTAGATACAGTAATGAATATTTAAAAATCAGCTTTTTAGGTTTTCCCTTTGTGTTTTTATTTTTTTAATTTTAATTCCATAATGAATGCTCAGGGAAATACATTAGCGCCTACCGTATTAAGTGGTATATCTGCTATAATAAATGTGGTATTAGACCCTATATTTATATTTACATTAGATATGGGAGTGGCAGGAGCAGCTATAGCCACAGTTATATCCCAAGCTATATTAGTATTTGCAGGAATTTTTATACTAAAATACCGTTCTCCTATGATAAAATTAAGTTTTAAAAATTTCAAGTTCAATAGAGAAATGTTAGAGAAAATTGTAGAAGTAGGCCTTCCAGCACCATAGGACAATCTGGTTCGGCCCTAGGTTTTACAGTATTAAATAGCTTTATTGCCTCCTATGGCACCTCTACACTGGCAGCCTTTGCATGGTAAATAGGGTAACTTCTCTAATAATGCAGCCACCTATGGGCATAGGAGCAGCCTTAACATCCATAGTAGGGCAAAATATAGGTGCCAATCAATTTGATAGAGTAATGGAAGCCTTTAAAAATCCACCTATATTGTACTTATTATTGGGATCTTAGGCATGGGCTTTTTATTGTGGCAAGACGAGGCCATTATAGACTTTTTCATTAGAAACAAAGACGATATGGAAGTAATAGAACAGGGAATATCCTATTTAAGATATATATCCCTTTCCATGCCACTAATGGGAATGTTTAGCATATTCCAAGGTCTGTTCCAAGGCTCTGGACATACTAAATATTCCATGGCCATGGCAGTAGGTAGACTTTGGTTTATTAGATTGCCTATGATATTAGTATTTAAACATTTTACAAACTATGGACCTGAAGGTATATGGTTTTCCATGAGCTTTAGTAATCTTTTAATTTGTATATATGGCTATGCAGTATATAAAAGCAATAAATGGCAAAAGGGAATTATTAAAGTAGAAGTTTAAAATATAAAAAAAAGGATGTTAAAACTGTAACTGTTTTGACATCCTTTTTTTACATTTAGATTGTATTATGAAATAAAGGAGGGATGAAATAAAATGAAAATAAGAAATAAATTAAAAGAAATTTACTACGGAATTAAAAAAAAGCATTAGAAGATTCCCCCCCATAACCATAGGCATTTCCACAGCATTGGTTATTATCTCTATTATTATAAAAGAGAAAAACTTCAATTACCATGATGATATTAGAAATATATATGAAAAATTAGAATGATAATTGCCTTAGGCATACCTCTATCCCTATGTATTCAATTGATCTACGAACAAAGGCCTAATCTCAAAAATGGCACAAAATATTAGGCTATATACTAGGAGCTGGATTTTTAGTATTGTATTATTATTCTCTATCTGAGGATTTTAATATGGTAGATATGGTTAGATATACAATAGTAAGTATATTTTTGTACCTAGCTTTTAGCTATATACCTTGGATTAAGAGAAAAGAAGACTATGAATACTATATAATCAAGGTATTCTCTAGTTTCTTTTTAACATGTATTTATTCTTTTGTATTATTAATGGGCTTATTTGCCATATTCTTCACCATAGACCAATTATTTAATGCAAATATACCAGGCAAAACCTATTATTATATATTTTTAATAGTAGCAGGAATATTTGCACCATCTAATTTCTTGGCTAGAATACCAGAAATAGATGAAGACTTTGAAGAATACAATTATCCTAAGGCCCTAAAGATTTTACTATTATATATAGTAATTCCCCCCCTAATTAGCATATATACACTAATACTATATATTTACTTTGGGAAAATCCTAATAACTAGAGAGTGGCCTCAAGGCATAGTTTCTCATTTAGTATTATGGTATTCCACTGTATCTGTAGCAGTAATATTTTTCATAAGTCCTATATTAGATGAAAACAAATGGGCAAATAGATTTAAAAATTATTTTCCAAAATTCAATATTCCTATACTTCTAATGATGTTTATCTCCATGAGAATTAGAATTAAGGAATATGGCATCACAGAAAATAGATATTTTGCATTAGTTCTGGGACTTTGGGTGCTAGGAATTATGATTTACTTTATATTTAGCAAGAAATTAAAAACATAATCATACCCATAGTATTATCTATAATAGTTCTAAATTCAGGTTTTGGTCCTTTGAGTAGTTTTAATACATCTATGAGAAGTCAAAACCATAGATTAAAAACCATATTATCAAATAATAATATGCTAGAAAATAGTGAAATAGTGCCTAAAGAAGATATAGATGATGAAGATAAAATAGAAATAAGCGAAATACTAAATTATTTTGAAAGAAATCATTCACTAGAGGATGTAAAATATCTACCAAAGGATTTTGAAATTCACAATATGAAAAATGTATTTGGTTTCAATTATAAGGAATCCAATATATATCCAGATGACTACTTTTTCTTTAATACAGAATATGGAGGACAAACTGTAGTAAATATAAAAGACTATGATTATTATATAGAAAATTATAAAATATATAGGGATAATATAAAGGTTCAAGATATGAATATTTCCTATGATATGGAAAATATGATTTTAAAAATCAGTAAAGATGGAAATATAATTTATGAAGCCAATTTAAAAACCTATGGAGACGAAATCTTAGAGAAGAACAAGGAACACCTATCTAATCGTAATAATGTAATAAATGTAGAAGACTCTACGATTATAGAGGAAAATGAATATTTAGAATTAAAATATATAATAAGTAATATTTCAGGTAAAAAAAGATTCTGAAGGTAAATTCAAAGCGGACAATATAGAATTTAGCCTATTAATTAAAATAAAATAGTTTGTACCATTTGAATAAGGGTAAATGTAATATAACAAATGGGAAAGGATGATAAAATGCTAAAAGAAGAGCTGAATATCATAAGTCAGGCTATTTTAAACGAAGTAGAAGGCTATGAATTTTACAAAATGGCAGCTAGTCAAGCTGGAAATAAAGAAAGTCAAGAAGCTTTTATGACTCTAGCAAATGAAGAATTAAAACATGTGGAGTATTTAGAAGTCTTATTTAATAAGATAAAATCTGAAGATGATGATGTAAAATTAGCCTTTGAAATGGACCCACCATCTCCAGATATTTATAATTGGAAAAAGCTAGACAAAAGTCAAACCAGCCTTGCCATGTCTGTATTTGGCATTGGAATACAAATGGAAAAAGACAGTATAGAATTCTACGAAAATGCAAAGGCTAAAACTCAATTTGAAGAAGCTAAAAAAACTATATGAACTATTAATCAAATGGGAAAGAGTCCATTTAGAACAATTTACAGAGCAGTACGATATTTACAGAGAAGACTGGTGGGCAGATCAAGGTTTTGCGCCATTTTAAAAAGGGGGGGATTGTTTAGCAATTCTCTTTTTTTCTTTGAAAATACCACTAAAAATAGTATAATCAATATAGGAATATATACATAATTGGAGGGACAAAATATGAAAAAGGAAATTCTAGAATGGATTAAATCCATAGGCCTAGCCCTGGTTCTAGCCTTAGGAATTACATACTTTATAACAGGCACAAGAGTCCATGGGGGGGCTTCTATGAATCCTACTTTAGAGCATGAGGATTTTTTTTAATTGTAATTAATAATAAAAATATTAAACATGGAGATATAGTAATAGTAGATACTAATTTAGAAATTACCTCCAGAGATATAGAAGGATTAGGGCCCATTGGAAAATTTAGAATTGGCAAAACTAAGAAATTAATCAAAAGAGTAGTAGCTATAGAAGGAGACAGTATTGAAATATCCAATGGACAAGTCTTTTTAAATGGAGAAAAACTAAAGGAAAATTATATTAATGGCTCAGACACCACTGGAAATATATTTATAGAAAAAAATCCCAGAGGGAAAAGTATTTGTAATGGGAGATAATAGAGGAAACAGTTTAGATAGTAGAAGTGGGGGGGAAATAGGCCTAGTAGATATTGAAGACATTAAAGGAAAAGCTGTATTAAGGCTTTATCCCTTTTCCAAAGTGGGAAAATTAAAATAATAAGAGGTGAAAAATGAAAGAAATAATATTATCTGGAGGATGCTTTTGGGGGGGAGTAGAAGAATACTTCTCTAGAATAAATGGAGTAATAGACACTAAAGTAGGATATGCCAATGGGGGGGACACAAAAGACCCTACTTATGAAGAAGTTTGCACCAATACCACAGGCCATGCAGAGGCAGTGTATATAAAATACGATGAAAATACTGTGGAATTAGAAGAACTATTAAATAAATTTTGGAATATAATCAATCCCACATTATTAAATAGACAGGGACCAGATATAGGCAGTCAATATAGAACGGGAATCTACTATATAGACGAAAATGATTTAGAAATCATAAATAAAAGCAAAGAGATAGAACAAAAGAAATACAAAGACCCAATAGTTACGGAAATAGAGCCTTTAAAGGTATTTTATGATGGAGAAGAATACCATCAAAAATATCTAAAGAAAAACCCGGGAGGCTATTGCCATATAGATTTAAGCAAATAAGAGATGCAAATACAGGGGGGGACAGTCCGACAAATAGAAGGGACAGTCCCTTTCATTTGGTTTCCAAACAAAAGGGACAGGTCTTATTAGTATGCCGATATTATAGCAATTTCCCCCCCAAATCTAACTCACTAAAACTACTTATTACCATATCTGCATCAGATAAATCTTGTTTGCCAAAGACTGGATTATTAAAACCTATACATCTCATTCCAGCTGCCTTTGCAGCTAAAACTCCGTTTTTGGCATCTTCTATTACTATACAATCTGAGGGGGGGGATACTCCCAATTTTTCTGCAGTTTTTAAAAATATCTCAGGATTAGGTTTCCCCCCCTCACTTACATCTTCTCCAGTCATAATTACCCTTAAATATTTATCCAAATTAAACTTTTCTACTATTAAATTCACAGTAGTTCTATTATTAGAAGAGGCTAAGGCTATAGGATAACCAGCATTATAAACTTTTATAAAGAAATCCCAAAACCCAGGAACCAATTCCACCCTATGGATATTTTCACTAAATCTTTCACTTTTAATTTTCATTATTTCATCTACGGAAAGCTCAATATGAAATTGTTTCTTAAGGGTATTCCACATATGATAATCAGTGGTGCCAATAAAATTGCTATGTTCCTTATCTGTAATAGTACCACCTAATTCCTCTAAAAGTTCCCTTTCTAATTTCACATGTAAAGGTTCACTATTGATAATAACTCCATCCATATCGAAAATAATTGCCTTCAAACAATCAACCTCCATAAAAAAAATTTCACTTACAACTCAATATACATTATAAATAATTTAAAGTCAAAATCCTATAATTTATTGTTAATTTTAGGTAGATATTTAATAATGTCATCAATCTATTGTGACAAAGTAGCATTAAGTAAGGCTTGTAAAATCAATACTTATAACATATTATAAAAATAGGTACCAAAATTATTTTTTTTATCCTAGGAGAGATAAATATGAAAACTTTAGAAGGGAGAATCAGGGACATATTATTCATCCTTGCTGAAAGTGATGTACCTATAACTACAAATTACATTGGAGAAAAACTCAGTCTTAGTTCTAGAACTATAATTCGACAAATGGATGAAATGGAAGAATATTTAAATGAACATAATTTCCAGCTTATAAAAAAAGCCAGGCTATGGAATTGAAATAGGAGGTGGAGCAAAAGAGAAAAATAGATTAATGGAACTAATAGAAGAAGAAAAAAAATCTCTAGAAAATATTCCCCCCCAGAAGAAAGACAAATGTTTATACTAATGGAATTATTAAAAAAACAAAGAAGCCATTAAAATGTATAGGTTTCGTTCAGAATTAAATGTAACAGAAGGCACCATTAGTTCAGATTTAGATGTAATAGAAAAAAATCCTTAAGGAACAGAATATAAATTTAATCAGAAAACCGGGACTGGGAATTTATATTAAAGGAAGCGAAAGTCAATTACGTAGACTAATACTTAATCTACTATATGAAAACAATTTACAAAATCAGATTATAGATATACTGATTTATGATTTATATAGTGAAGACAATATCCCGCCAAATACGGAAGAATACAAATTGAACAATATGATACTAGATATAATAGACCGCAATACCTTAAGGGAAATCGAAAACATAGTCTCAGAATTTATATTTAAGAAAAATATTGAATTTAATGACAATCAATTTTTATCCCTAATTATTCATCTAGCATTAGTGGTAGAAAGGATAAAAAGTGGAGATGAAATTAAAATAGACAAATACAATTTAATAAATCTAAAGGAAAATACAGAATTTGATGTGGCAAACAAATTGACAAAAGAAATTGAAGACCATTTTAAAATAGAAATACCAGAAGATGAAATAGGATATATTACAATGCATCTATTGGGAACTAAAAAAATATTTTCAGAAAGATAATAGTAATTGGGATGGCTTTTTTTTATAGATAATTATCGAATAATTAAAACAGCAAAATCTATGATTAAATTAATAGAAGAAGAAATAGGAATGGATTTAATAGAAGATGAAAGATTGTTAATAGACCTATCTATTCATTTAGAACCAGCAATTAAGAGGATTCTACTAGGAATGGAAATACGAAACCCACTATTAGAAGAAATAAAAGAAAACTACTCTCATATTTTCAATCTATCAGCTAAGGCGTCAAAAATCATAGAAGAGGAATTCCATATAGATGTTCCAGAAGCAGAAATAGGATATATTGCTCTTCATATAGGAGGAGCAATGGAAAGAATGAAGAACCACAAATACAGAGTATTAGTAGTCTGTCCCAGTGGCATTGGAGTATCTAGACTATTGGCTACAAAACTAAATAGGAGATTTCAAAATATAGATATAATAGGTCATGTATCAGCCATGGATGTAAAAATTATGACCCTAATATGTGGGATTTTATAGTAAGCACTGCACCTCTCAGTATAGATTTAGATAAATGGGTATTAGTAAATCCATTGTTTTTAGAAAAAGATGTGGAAAATATTGAAAAAAATCATGGAAAAATCCCTGCTAAAAGATGAGGAAACCAATAGTGAAACACATTATTCTAAGAATTTTCGAGATGATATAATTCAAAACATTAATTATTCAAGGGCAATTTTACAAGTATTAGATAATTATAAATACAATGTAATAAAAATATCAGATTATGAAGAATTAATAGATACAATTCCCAAAATATATCTAGAAGATGAGAAAAATTATTCGGCATTAGTAGAAGATATTTTAAATAGGGAAAAACTAGGTCAGATAATATTAGATGAATCTAATGCAATGCTTATACATTGCAGGACAGATACTATAGAGGAATTACAATTTGGAATAATTAAATTATATAATCCATTAAATATACAGGAAACAAATATTGAAATTGTAATAGTGCTGCTGGCGCCTATATCTATAGATGCAGAATATATTGAAATTATGGGATATATTACAGAGAGCATTTTTAGGGATAAGATAATTAAGGATATGGGTGAAGAAGAGATATTTCAAATGATAAATATGGTCTTAGGAGATTTCTATAATAATAAATCCAAAAGGAGGATATGAAATGAATAGTTCTGAAGCTAAAAAAACAAAATATTGCTAATGTAAAAATTCAGGATTTTGGAAGGTTTTTATCTGGTATGGTAATGCCAAATATAGGGGCATTTATTGCATGGGGACTAATAACTGCATTTTTTTATTGAAACTGGCTGGAGACCCAATGAAAAATTAGCAGCTTTAGTAGATCCAATGATCACCTATTTACTCCCCCCCATATTAATAGGCTATACTGGAGGTAAAATGGTAGGAGGTATAAGAGGAGGGGTAGTAGGATCAGTTGCCACCATGGGAGTAATAGTAGGTGCAGATATACCAATGTTTTTAGGAGCCATGGTAGTAGGACCCCCCCTTGGAGGCTATGTAATTAAAAAAAATTTGACTCAGTAATTGAAGGGAAAGTAAAACTGGATTTGAAATGCTAGTAAATAATTTCTCAGCAGGTATTATTGGAATGCTACTGGCCATATTAGCATATTTAGGAATTGGGCCTCTAGTATTGGGACTTACCAACGGGCTTACAAATGCAGTAGAAAGTATAGTAAGAGTAGGGCTTTTACCACTAGTGTCTATTATAATAGAACCAGCTAAAATATTATTCTTAAACAATGCCATAAATCACGGAGTATTGGGGCCTATAGGGGTCCAAGAGGCCAAGGAATTTGGAAAATCAATCTTTTTCTTAATTGAAACCAATCCAGGACCAGGTCTAGGAATACTATTAGCTTATTGGGCCTTTGGTAGGGAATCTGTAAAACAATCTGCCCCCCCAGGTGCTGTAATTATACACTTTTTAGGTGGAATACATGAAATCTATTTCCCATATGTATTAATGAATCCAATATTAATACTAGCAGTAATTGCTGGTGGTGCCAGTGGAGTATTCGTATTTAATCTATTTAATGCTGGATTAGTAGCAACACCTTCACCTGGAAGTATATTTGCCCTATTAGCTATGACACCAAAGGGATCCTTTTTAGGAGTATCACTAGGAGTGCTTATTTCTACAGCTGTATCATTTTTAGTAGCTTCTATATTTGTGAAATCCTCAAGTAAAAACTTTGATAAAGACGAATTAGATAAAGCCACTGAAAAAAATGGCAGAATTAAAAAAAATAAAAATAGAGAAAGTATTTTAGCAGATGAAGAAGTAAATAAAATTGTATTCGCTTGTGATGCAGGTATGGGTTCCAGTGCCATGGGAGCCAGTTTATTAAGAGAAAAACTAAAAAAAAGCAAATATAGATATAGCAGTTGTAAATTGTGCAATAGAAAATATACCAGAAGACAGTGATATTATAATTACCCACAAGGGCCTAACTCAAAGGGCAATAGAAAAGGCGCCCAATAAAAGACATATTTCCATTGAAGACTTCTTAACTACACCTGTATATGGAGAATTAATAGAAGAATTATCCCAAAGAAACTTGGCAAAAAAAGCCATTAAATAAGGAAAAAGATTTTCCAGTAGAAGGAATTTTAGAAAAAAAAGAAATATTAGACTAGGTCTAGAAAATCATAGTAAAGAAAAGGCAATAGATTTAGCTGGGAAATTATTATTTGAATCTGGATATGTTAGCGGAGAATATATAAATTCCATGCACAGAAGAGAAGAGGTTCTATCCACATATATAGGTAATGGAGTAGCAATACCCATGGAGACAAGGCCTCTAAGGATGAAATAAAAAAAATCTGGAATAGTAGTGCTTCAATATCCAAAGGGAGTTGATTATGGCAATGGAGATACTGCATATTTAGTAATTGGAATTGCTGGAAGAGACAAAGAGCATTTAAGTATATTGTCCGATTTAGCTAATATATTAGAAAACAAGGAAATAGTAGATAAATTAATAAATACGACAGATCCTGATGAAATCTACAACTATATTATGAAATAATTTTAAATTAGAGGGGAGGCCTAAATATGGAAAAGGCCATACAATTTGGAGCTGGAAATATTGGAAGAGGGTTTATAGGCTATCTACTATCCTCCTCTAATTATGAAGTGATTTTCGCTGATATTGATAAAAGCATAATTGATGAAATAAATTCTGAGAAAAAGTATCTAGTAGAAATAGTAGGAAATGAAGAGAAAAAAAGAATATGTGGAAAATATATCTGCAATTTCTTCTATGGATGAGAATCTAATTAGGAAAATTAATGATGTATCTGTAATAACTACAGCTGTTGGAGGCAATGTCTTAGTTTCCATTGCTCCCATAATTGCTAAGGGGATAAAATACAGATATGAAAATAAAAATACTGAGTTTTTAAATATTATTCCCTGCGAAAACCTATTTGGCTCGGCAGATTTTTTTTGAAATCTCAAGTTATGATGTATTTAGAATCTAGGGAAATAGAATATATGAACTCCTATATTGGATTTGTAAATTCAGTAGTAGATAGAATTGTTCCGCCACCAAGAGATAATATGGAAAATATTCTACATGTAATAGTAGAAGACTATAGTGAATGGATTGTAGATAAAGCTAAGTTTAAAGGGGGGGAAATTCCTAATATAAATGGCATGGAAATCGCTACTAATTTAGATGCCTATGTGGAAAGGAAGTTATTTACTCTAAATACTGGCCATGCAATTACAGCTTATTTAGGCTATTTAGCTGATTATAAGACCATAAGAGAAAGCATATTAGATGAAGAAATTGAAAAAAATAGTCCTAAATGCAATGTTGGAAAGTGGAGAAGTATTAATAAAAAGATATGGATTCAATAGGGGGGGAAAACATAGGAAATATATTGACAAAATCCTCAACCGCTTTAAAAACCCATATTTAGTAGATGAAATTACCAGAGTTGGAAGACAACCCTTAAGGAAATTAAGTAGTAATGATAGGCTAATTAAACCCTTAAAAGGCACAATAGAATATAAATTAGAAAATGAATATTTAATAAAAGGAATTGCTGCAGCACTTTCTTATGATTTTCCTTTAGACCAAGAAGCAGTAAAAATGCAAAATATATTAAAGGAAAAGGGACTAGAAAATGGTATATCCCATATAACAGGGCTAGACATAAATTCAAAAGAAATAGAATTAATAAAAAAAAGAATATTTGCAAAAACAAAGGCTTAGGATTTCCTAAGCTTTTGTTTTTTCCCAAAATATATTCAATTGTATTTAGTATAAAAATCCAATATAATAGAAAAGGGCAATAAAAAGTTTCCAAATAAAAATTTTATCTAAAATTATTGCACTATATCTAGAGGTTTGATATTATATATATACAAGATATAGAAAAATATCCAATAAGGGGGGGAAGGTTTTTGATTACAAAGATTAAGAAAAGGGATGGTAGAGAGGTTCCTTTTAATATAGAGAAAATTGCCAATGCCATATATAAAGCAGCTCAGGCTGCCGGTGGGCAAAACTATGATACTGCATTAAGTTTAGCAGAAGAAGTAACCTTTATATTAAATGAAAGATTTAAAAACACCATTCCAACTGTAGAAGAAATTCAAGATACAGTAGAAAAAGTATTAATAGAAAATGGACATGCTAAAACTGCCAAAGAATATATATTATATAGGGCAGAAAGAAACAGAATTAGGGAAATGGACACTAGATTAATGAGGGTTTTCGAGGATTTAACCTTCAAAGATGCAAAGGAAGTAGATATAAAAAGAGAAAATGCCAATATAGATGGCAATACTGCCATGGGTACTATGTTAAAATATGGCTCTGAAAGTGCAAAGCAATTCTATGATCTATTTGTATTAAATCCAGCACATTCTAAAGCCCATAAAAGTGGAGATATACATATACACGATTTGGACTTTCTAACACTAACGACCACTTGCTGTCAAATAGATATAGAAAAATTATTTAAGGGTGGGTTTAATACGGGCCACGGCTATTTAAGAGAACCACAAAAAAATAGAATCTTACGCAGCATTGGCCTGTATAGCTATACAGTCTAACCAAAATGACCAACATGGGGGGGCAGAGTGTGCCAAATTTCGACTACGGTATGGCATTAGGCGTAGCTAAAACTTATAAAAGGACTTATAGAGAAAATTTAATCAAAAGTATAGAATTATTAATAGGAGAAATAGATTTAGAAGAAAATATAAATAATATATTTGAGGTTCTAGAAAATCAATACAATTTATTACCTACTTTAGGAGATAATACTGAATATAAAGAAAGGGAAGCAGAATATTTAAATGAATTACTAGACAATCCAGAACTAGTGAAAAAGGTGCAAAATTTTGCAGAGAAAAATGCTTATAAAGATACGGATAAGAGAACCTATCAAGCCATGAAGGCTTTGGTACACAATTTAAATACCATGCATTCTAGAGCAGGAGCACAAATACCCTTTAGCTCAATAAATTATGGTACAGACACCTCTTTAGAAGGTAGAATGGTGATAAAAATCTATTATTAGCCACAGATGCTGGATTAGGCAATGGGGAAACACCCATATTCCCAATACAGATCTTTAAAGTAAAAGAAGGAATAAATTATAATCCAGAGGATCCTAATTACGATTTATTTAAATTAGCTTGTAAAGTAAGTGCCAAAAGGCTATTTCCGAACTTCTCCTTTATAGATGCACCTTATAATTTAAAATACTATAAAGAAGGCCAACCAGAGACAGAAATTGCCTATATGGGTTGTAGAACCCGCGTTATAGGAAATGTCTACGATAAAGACAGAGAAATAGTCAATGGCAGAGGTAATTTAAGCTTCACTACAATTAATCTACCTAGACTAGGAATTAAACACAGTAGAGATATAGATGGTTTTTATAGAGAATTAGACCAAACCATAGACTTAGTAATAGAACAACTATTAGAGAGATTTGAAATACAAGCTAGCAAAAAGGTTCACAATTTCCCATTTTTAATGGGTCAAGGTATATGGATGGACTCTGATACTTTAGGTAGAGATGATGAGATTAGAGAAATACTAAAACATGGTACTCTATCCATTGGATTTATAGGTCTGGCAGAATGTCTAAAGGCCCTAATAGGAGAACATCATGGAGAAAGCGAAAAGGCACAAAAATTAGGTCTAGAAATCATAGGTCATATGAGGGATAGACTAGACGAAACCAGTAGACAATTTAATATGAATTTCACATTATTGGGCACACCTGCCGAGGGAACTGCAGGTAGATTTGTAGCCATGGATAGAGAATTATATGGCAGTATTGAAGGAGTTACAGATAGGGAATACTATACTAATAGTTTTCATATACCTGTGTATTATGATACTACAGCCTTCCATAAAATAAACACAGAGGCACCCTATCATGAACTAACCAATGCAGGCCATATAACCTATATCGAATTAGATGGAGATCCATTACAAAATTTAGATGCCTTTGAAAAAGTCATTAGAGCTATGAAAGAAGCGGGAATCGGCTATGGATCAGTAAATCATCCAGTAGACAGGGATCCAGTTTGTGGTTATACTGGAATTATAGGAGATACTTGTCCTAAATGTGGCAGGGAAGAAGGAGATATAAAATTCGATAGAATTAGGAGAATTACAGGATATTTAGTAGGAACTCTAGATAGATTTAATGATGCCAAAAGGGCAGAGGAAAGAGACAGAGTTAAGCATTTCTCCTGTTCCTATAAATAAGGGGGGGTGGAATTTATGGAGACGAGAATAAAAATCGCAGGAATAGTGAAGGAATCCATAGTAGATGGACCTGGAATAAGACTAGTAGTATTCACCCAAGCTGCGTTCACAATTGTGAAGGCTGCCACAATCCAGAAACCCACTCCTTTAGTCATGGATATTATATGGAAATAGAAGAAATTATAAATATGGTAAAGGAAAACCCCCTATTAGATGGAATAACTCTAACAGGGGGGGGAGCCCTTTCATCAAGGGAGAAATTGTGCAATATTGGCCAATAAAGTCAAGGCTATGGGTCTAAATATAGTAACTTATACTGGCTATACATTTGAAGAAATAGTAAATGAAATGGAAATAAATAATAGTTGGAAAGAACTACTTTTAGCCACAGATATATTAATAGATGGGAAATTTGATATAGAGAAAAATCTATGCTACTTAAATTTAGGGGGGGCTCTAGCAATCAAAGAATAATAGATGTTAAAAAGTATCTATCTCATCAATCTTAGCAGCTAATATAAAATCATTCTCATGTAGGCCATCAATTTTATGGGTAAAAAGTGTAATATCTACTTTTCCCCAGGAAAGGTAAATATCTGGATGATGGCCTTCTTTTTCTGCCAATTCTCCTACCTTATTTACAAAATCTAAAGCTTCCTTGAAGTTTTTAAATTTATAGCTTTTTTTTCTATTCTCTTATTATCTATTACATTCCAACCTTCCTTTAAAGAAGGAAGTAATTCTTTAATTTCTTCTTCATTTAATGTAGGTGCACCAATACTGCAGGGTATACATTGTTTAGACAGTAAATCAGTCATATTTTCACCACCTTTTCTTAATATAAACTTATTTTATGTATACCCTTTATAAATAAGAAGTATCAAAATAAGGAGGGTTTAAAAAGGGAATATAGAATTAGCAAAGTGAAAGGGGGATAATATGTATATCAGAAAAGTAAAAGAGAAAGATTATAATGAAATGTATTTAATATTTAAAGAAGTAATAGAAAAGGGAGATACCTATGTGTTTTCACCTAATACTACAAAAGAAGAAGCCTATTCTTATTGGTTTGGAAAGGGAATAGAAAGTTATGTAGCTGAAGACAATGGGGAAATTGTAGGTATGTACAAAATTATAGCTAATCAAATAGATTTAGGTTCCCATGTAGCTAATGCCAGCTTTATGGTATCACCTAAAGAACAGGGAAAAGGCATAGGAAAAGCCCTGGGGGGGGAACATTCTCTAAAAATAGCTAAGGAAAAAGGATTTAAAGCAATGCAATTTAATTTTGTAGTTTCCACAAATTATGAGGCTATAAAATTATGGGAAAAACTTGGATTTGAAATAGTAGGTACCTTACCTAAGGCCTTTAATCATATGGAACTAGGTTATGTAGATGCATATATAATGTATAGATTTTTATAAAATTGGAGGTTTAAAAATGTTAAATCTAGCTTTATTGGGAACAGGTGGAGGAATGCCTATGCCAGGGAGATTTCTCTCCTCCATACTTTTAAATTATCAGGGACGAAAAATTCTTATAGATTGTGGTGAAGGCACTCAGGTTTCTATGCGAAAATTAAAATGGGGGGGATTTAAATCCATAGACATAATATGTATTACTCATATCCACGGAGACCATATATTTGGCCTACCTGGTCTACTTTCCACCATTGGAAATAGCGGTAGAACAGAGCCTATAACCATAATAGGGCCTGAGGGCATATTAGATGCTGTAAAAGGACTTTTGGTTCCCATAGGCTATTTACCCTATGAATTATATATTATAGAAAATCCTGAAGAGGATCTTGATTTTTCAATTGATTCTAAAGGCAGTGAATTAAGTGGAGAAAACAAAAATATGATTATTTCCACCATAGAATTAGAACACTCCACCCCCTGTATAGGCTATAGTTTTTACATACCACGAAAGCCAAAATTTCTAGTAGAAAGAGCTAAGGCTAATAATGTACCAAAGGAAATTTGGAAGAGGCTACAAAATGGAGAAAGGGTAAATTATAATGGAAAAAAAACTATACACCAGATATGGTCTTAGGACAAGAAAGACAAGGAATTAAATTAAGTATAATCACAGACACTAGACCTATATCCACAATACCAAAATTTATAAATAACAGTAATCTATTTATATGCGAAGGCACCTATGGAGACAATGAAGATTTAGAAAAGGCCATAAAAAAACAAACACATGACTTTTGCAGAAGCAGCAGGTCTAGCCAAAGAGGGGGGGAATGTAGACGAACTCCTAATTACTCATTTCTCCCCAGCCGTGGATCATCCAGAAATATATATAAAAAAAACGCCACAAATATATTTCCTAACACTATTTTAGGATATGATAGATTAGTGAAGGAATTGTCATTTTGAACAAAAGGAATAGGTATTATATCAAAATTATAATAGGAGGTTTTACAATGGAGAAGGCTATAATTGGAGGTACGGGGGATATATGATGCGGGAAATGGAAAATCCCAAATAGTAAATACAAAATATGGAGATGTAGAGGTGGATATTTTAAATATCCAAGGAGAAGATATTGTATTCTTAGCCAGACATGGGAAAAGCCATTCTGTGCCTCCTCATTTAATAAATTATAGGGCTAATATAATGGCCCTAAAAGAATTAGGGGTAAAATATATTTATTCCACTGCTGCCGTAGGTTCCTGCAATGAAAATTTTGAACCAGGAGATGTGGTAGTAATAAAGGATTTTCTAGACTTTACTAAAGTAAGAATAAATACCTTTTTTTGAAGGTGGAGAAGAAGCAGTAAAACATGTGGATATGTCAGACCCCCCCTATTGTAAAAACCTAAGGGAACAATTTTATTACATGGCTAAAAAAAGAAAATTTAGAAATAAAAGGAGATGCAGTCTATGTATGCACTGAAGGACCTAGATTTGAAACAGCAGGAGAAATAAAAATGTTTCAAAACTAGGTGGAGATGTAGTGGGAATGACTAGTGTACCAGAAGTGGTCTTAGCCAAAGAATTGGGCATGTGTTATTCTACCATAGGAATAATCTCCAATTGGTGTACTGGATTTACTGGGGGGGAAATTACATTTCACCAGATACAAAATGCAATGGAAAAAAACAAAGCTAAAATCACCGAAATTTTTATAAAAATTTTCAAGGAAGAATTAAATCAAAAACAATGTAATTGCAATAATTCAATAGTAGAATTATGATGGAGGTATTATATGAAAAACTATCGTTTCGACACCAAAACTATACACGGAGGTATTACTAAAAAAAATCCCGAAAATGCACTTAATCCTCCAATATTTCAAACTTCAACCTTTACTTTTGACAGTATAGACCATGTGGAAAAAGTTATGAGCTTTGAGTCTGACGATTATGTATATACTAGAGGAAACAACCCCCACCCTAAGATTATTTGAAAATAGAATGGCAGAGCTAGAGCACGGAAAAGGGGCTGTGGCTTTTTCCTCAGGTATGGCTGCCATATCCTCAGTATTATTCTCCTTTTTGAAACCAGGAGACAATGTAATAGTGCACAAAACCCTATATGGCTCAAGCTACAGTGTAGTTACAAAACTTTTGCCAGAATACAATGTAGAATATAAAATAGTGGATCTTACAAATACAGAGGAATTTCAAAAGGCCATAGATGAAAACACTAAATTAGTTTATTTTGAAAGCCCATCTAATCCAGATCTATCTATTATAGATATAAAAGCCATAGCCCAAATAGCTCAAAATAAAGGTTTAAAAGTAGTAGTAGACAACACCTTCGCTTCTCCATATTTTCAAAACCCACTATTATTAGGAGCAGATGTAGTGGTTCACAGTGCCACTAAATACATTTGTGGTCATGGAGATGTAGTAGGAGGAGTAGCAGTATCTAAAAACAACGACTATATACAAAGTCTAAAATTTGAGTATATGTGCGAATTTGGTGGGACTATGAGTCCCTTTGATGCTTGGCTACTTTTAAGAGGACTAAAAACTCTAGGAATTAGAATGCGACAACACGAAGAAAATGCCCTAGCTGTAGCAAAATTCCTAGAAAATCATCCTAAAGTAAAAAAAAGTAAATTATCCAGGCCTAGAAAGTTTCAAAGGCCATAATATAGCAAAAGAACAGATGAATGGCTTTGGCGCCATGATTAGCTTTGAATTAGATGGTAATTTAGAAGATGCCATAAGATTTGTAGAAAATGTAAAACTAGCCCAACTAGCCGTAAGCCTTGGAGACTGCGAAACCCTAATAGAACTACCAGCAGCCATGACTCACAGAGGCTACCCAAGGGAAAAACTTGGGGACTTTGGTTTAACAGAAAGCATGATTAGAATATCAGTAGGTATAGAGGATAAAAGAGACATAATTGAAGATTTAGAACAGGCATTTAATTAAAACATCTGCTGCAGTGGTCCCTTTTCGTTTATTATATCTTCTAATGCATATATAGATATTGGAAAATAGGGGGGGATGCCTACAAATAGGGTGTGATCTCATATAATTGAAAAATATTACTAAAGATCTATCTGCTATATAGAAATCCTGATTAGGATTAATTTCTGTAAACTCTCCAATGGTAGGTAGATCTCTTGCTTTAATTTCAGCCTTAATAATCTCCGATATTCTCTGCACATAATGGCTACCAGGTTTAAATAATTCTGGCAGAGTATAGATATGGCCTGTTTCCACATCAAAGTTCAACGCCTTCACAATGGTATTCCCATGGGCACCACCAGAAAATGCATAATTAATTAGAGTTAAACTCAAAACACCCTTATCATTGTTCTTCAATTCATAAGTTCCATTCATTTCCTCAAAGGGTCTTTGCTTTTGAATTAATTCATAAACATTTTCCATTATAGTTCTATTTATAATTTCCTGGGCATCTGGATTTGAAAGACAAGATACCTGGGGGGGATAATCCACCTCAAAACCTCCATTTTTCATCCTCAGCGTACTCACCATAATAGGATATATTCGATTCTCCATAAGATTCCCCCCCTCACAATAAAATATATTATATTATATGCATGAATATTAAAAGAGATAACAATAGTTAATAATATGGTATAATAATTGAACTAGGAGGTTTAAAAAAAATGAAACAAGTATCTAAATTAATAAATTCCATCATATTAAATGGAGAATTCATAGAGGGAAATATTAGCAATCCTCGAAAAAAAAGACGAAAATAGCTATAATAAAATAGATATAAAGCCAGTGCTAATTAAAGAAGAAATAAAAATTCAATTTGCATACAATTATAAAACCAAAGTAATCCACGAAAATCTATCCCCCCCAAAAGAGGCAGTGGAAAATATAATGGAGATTTTAAACAATTTTAGACAGGGAATATTCTTTACCAAAGATGCAGATTATCAAATTCTAATATCTAAAAAAAGGCAAGGCGAAAATCCTAAAGAAGAATCCTACAAAATTAGAAATAGATCTGTCTCACAATAGAAAAAAAAGAATACATAATAGAAGAGGGAATCCCTTGTGATTTTCTCATAAGATTAGGAGTTATGAATAAAGATGGAAAAGTCCTAGCCAAAAGATACGATAAGTTTAGGCAAATCAATAGATTTCTAGAAATGGTAGAAGATATAATCCCAAATTTAGAAAAGGATAAAACCATAAATATTATAGACTTTGGATGTGGTAAAAGTTATCTTACCTTTGGACTATATCATTATCTAGTGAATATATTAAATATGGACGTAAATATAGTAGGACTAGATTTAAAACTAGATGTAATTCAATTCTGCAATGAAGTAGCCAAAGACTTGGATTACAATAAACTTAAATTTATCCATGGAGATATTGTAGATTTTAAAGAGGCCAAAGATGTAGACATGGTAGTTACCCTTCATGCCTGCGACACCGCCACAGATGCAGCTCTAATTCAGGCTATAAATTGGGATGCCAAAATCATATTATCTGTACCTTGCTGCCAACACGAATTTTACAATAAAATTCAAAATTCAGTATTAGAACCAATGCTAAAACATGGCATAATAAAAGAAAAACTAGCATCCTTAGTTACAGATAGTCTTAGGGGGGGAAATATATTAGAAATACAAGGCTATGATGTACAATTATTGGAATTTATAGATATGGAACACACACCTAAAAATATATTAATTAGAGCAGTAAAAACAAGGAATAATGACAATACTGAGGCCTTAGAAAACTATAAGGAATTTAAAAAAAATTCTGGGGGGGATTAGAAGATATATATATATAGAAAGGGAACTATTTCATTAAAATTTTAAAAAGCATTAACCTTCTATATCATAGTAGGAGTTTTAATAAGGTTCAAGTACGGAAAATCATTATTACATCTATAATAAATGGCAACGAAAGTTGCCATTTATTATAGAATTTTTTTTATAAACCAAAGCAGCTAAAAGAATATTAACAAAAGAAGCCACAGTAAGAGGCCCTACCCATGCCACAAAAAAACCCCCCCAGCCAAATATAGGTACCATTAAAAGAGCAGAAACTGGACCATTTAATATAGTAGTTACTATTACCCCCCCAACATAAATATTAAATCTATCATAAAAAAAACCTAAACAAATAAGAATAAACAGCCATTTGTGCTGCTACATAAATATGTATTGGAATACCCAAAACAAATCCAGAAGTTAAAGCTGTAAGCATATGGCCTAATGCAATTACCAAGGCTCCCTGCCAACCTCCAAGAAACAATGCGGCAAAATATCCCGGCATAGAATCAAAAGCCACAGTATTAAAAACCTTTATTAAAGAGCCAACAGCAGATAATGCTATAAGCATAGCCATAATAGTAAGAGTTTTAACATTCTTCATAGAAGAATTGTCATTCAAAAAAAATCCCTCCCTTTATTTTCATCTATATATATTGTACAACCCTATATAGCCAAAGTCAATACAGTCCATATTGACATAAAAATTTCAATATGATACCTTTAATAGGTTAATAGCTTTACAAATAATATAAAAGGAGAATTTAAATGAGCGATAACAAGGTACTAGCCACAGTCAATGGAAAGGATATAACAAATCAAGATGTATATAATTTCTTAAACCATCTAGACCCACAAATTGCAGCCCAATTTCATTCCCCACAAGCTAAATCAAATAGCAGAAGAATTAGTAAATCAAGAATTACTATACTTAAATGCAGTGGAAAATAAATTAGATCAAGAGGAAGGATTTCAAAAAGAATTAGAAATACTTAAGGAAAATTTCCTAAAACAATATGCAATAAATAAAGTCCTTCAAAACATAGAAATATCAGAAGCAGAAATAAATCAATATTATGATGAAAACAAAGAACATTTCCAAGTTCCAGAATCAGCCAGAGCCAGTCATATTTTAGTAGATAATGAAGAACAAGCTAAAGAAATAATAGAAGAAATGAACAATGGTCTATCCTTTGAAGAAGCAGCAGAGAAATATTCCAATTGTCCTTCAAAAGCCCAAGGTGGAGATTTAGGAGAATTCACTAGAGGCAGAATGGTGCCAGAATTTGAAACAGCAGCCTTCTCTATGGAAGAAGGAGAAATAAGCCAACCTATACAAACTCAATTCGGTTACCATATAATTAAATTAGCCTATAAAAAAAGACCCAAGCATAAGCCCAATAGAAGAAGTCAAAAACCAAATTCACCAACAATTAACCATGACAAAACAACAAGAAAGATATTTAAGCGAAACAAATAAATTAAAAGAAAAATACGAAGTAAAAACCTATTTTTAAACATAAATTCCCAAGACATATTGACAAAGCTCCTCCCTCCCTGTAATATAATATTACAAGGGAGGTTTTTTTTATGAAAGAATATGAAATTGGGAAAAACTAAGAAAAATCAGAGAAGAAGCAGGCATTAGCCAGGCTGATACAGTAGCAGAACTTAAACAAGAAGGCATACACATGAGTAGAGAAACCTTAAGTAAAGTAGAAAACTACAATAGATCCATTTCTGCTTTAGAATTAAATGCCCTATTAAATGTATATAACTCAGATATAGGGGGGGAATTTTTTTTCATAAAGAAGAGACAGAAGATTTAGTAACTTTCTTTAGGAAAAAGAATTTCTCTGAAAATTCCTTGGAAGAAGTGGCAGAAATTCAAGATATGGTGAGACTATTTGCCAGACAAGAGAAAATATATAAATCAGGAGGGAATCCAGATGAAAGATAAACTGAGACTGCCAGATGAATTATTAAGATTAGAAATCAAAGAATTAGCAGAAGAAACTAGAATTAGATTTGCAAAAAAAAGGCCTATCAGATATATTTGATATTCTCTCTGAAACAGCCTTTTTAATCAGAAAACCCTTAGATATAGAAGGACTCTCTGGATTTATTACCTATTTTGAAGAACGTTTTGTAGTATATCTAAATACGAATTTTACCCTAGGCCACGAAAGATACACTGCAGCCCACGAACTATACCATATAATGTACAATAAAGATATATTAAAAAGGAAAAAGTATTTATAGACAAAGATAAGCACGAAGAGGAAGATCTAAGGGCTGATATATTTGCAGCAGAATTTTTAATGCCAGAAGACTATGTAAAGAAAGTGTTTTATAAAAATGTAAATGTAGGGAAGAACAACATAGAACCAGAACATATAGTAAGAATGCACAATTTCTTTGATGTAAGCTATAAAGCCATGTTAAAAAGACTTATTCAATTAAATTTATGTTCACCTAAAAGATACAATAGACTTATAGAAATCGCCTCTCTAGAAAACAAAGACCAACTCCAAGCCTTAACAAAAGAAGAAGGCTTCGATATAGATTTAATAATCCCATCAAAAGCAAATCAAATCCCAGCAGAATATCTAATATACACAAAAGCAAATTATGAAAGCGGAAAAATAGATCAAGAAGAATACGAAAAAGCCTTAGCTTATGTAGGGGGAAATAGCTATGTTTTATGATTTAAATGATCCAGAAATAATAGAAAAATCCTACCAGAAAAAGCATATCGTATGGGGGGGAAGGCCATGAAAGAGAATAAGAGAGTGGATGAGGATAGGGAAGGAAAACCAGATGCAGAAGAGATAAATGCGGGAAGGAAGGCTAGGAAATTGGGGGGGAGGAGAAGATAAATGAAAATAGATAAAAGCGCAGTTAAGGGTTATGTAATTCATAAGGTTACGGATAGTAATTATTGTGTATGTAGGATATTAAGTGAATATGATAATTTGGAGGAGGCGAAGGAGGCATTGGTGAGTTTGTTGGCTCGTAATGTAACGGAAGAGGAATTGTTGGGGGGGGAGTATAGTCCTAGGAAATGATATAATATTATGTACTAATAAATCATAGATAAAAACTTTATTTATTGGGGGGGGATTAAGTTTGAAAACATTATATGATGTTTGTAAACCGAGAGAAAGCGTTTTTGATGAATCAAAAAGAGATGATACATTAGATTTATCCAATTTATTAGACGATTCAATAGATAGTGAAGAATTTTTTTTAAAGAAACTTATATAACAGAGGGAATGAATCTCTTATTTGACACGGCCTTTAAAAGATTTGAAGGAAAGTCTTCTAGTGGTATCATTAAACTAACTCAGGCAATGGGAGGCGGCAAGACTCACAATATGTTAGCTCTAGGGGGGGTTCTAGCTAAAGATAAAAAAAGCAAGAGAAAAAGTATTAGATGGTAAATTCAAGGATTTTGATCAGGATATAAATGTTGTGGCCTATACTGGAAGAGAAAGTGATTTAAAGTTTGGTATCTGGGGGGGCGAAATAGCAGAACAATTGGGGGGGAAAAAAAGACTATTTTAAAGACTATTATAGTCCCTTATGGCCCCTGGTCAGTCAGCATGGATTAATCTACTAAAAGATGAAAAGCCAACTTTAATTCTTTTAGATGAATTACCACCATATTTACAAAATGCTAGAGCTGTACCTATAGGTACGGGAACGCTAGCAGATATAACAACAACTGCATTATCAAATCTATTTAATGCAGTTAATAAAGCAGAACTTCATAATGTTTGTATAGTAGTTTCAGATTTACAAGCAACCTATGAAGAAGGTTCCAAAATACTTCAACATTCTTTTAAGGAATTAGACAATGAAATTGGCAGATCTGCCATTAATATAGAGCCAGTAGGGGGGGCTAATACAGATGATCTATACAATATTTTAAGAACTAGACTTTTTGAAGAAGTAGGTACAGAGGAAGATGTATTAGAAATAATAGAGGAGTATAAAGATGCCTTAAATGAAGCAAGGCAAATGCAATATACAAACTATACTGTAGATGAATTGTCTTTAGGTATAAAGAATTCATATCCCTTCCATCCTTCCATAAGGGATTTATTTGCAAGATTTAAGGAGAATCCAGGTTTTCAACAAACTAGAGGTTATATAAGACTTACAAGACTAATGGTGAAAGATTTATATACAAAGGATGGGAATGGAATTATAAAAGCTAAAGAAAAATCCCTTATAAATGCCTATGATATGGATCTAAACAATGGGGGGGAATTAGTTACAACTGTTAAAGGAATAAAGTCTAGTATATCAAATG
>JMBV01000094.1_pt1 | contig 33534 bp, 50 predicted proteins | sample 616531 | NCBI WGS metagenome assembly JMBV01 (sample SAMN02727904, study PRJNA239997) | anaerobic digester metagenome | biome: anaerobic digester; isolation source: mesophilic anaerobic digester inoculated with municipal waste water sludge... | place: Germany: Bielefeld University, CeBiTec ...
GGGTATTCTTGTTTCTCCAACAATTTATTGGACGAAGTAAGTATTTTAGGGTAAGGTTTTGCCCTAGAAAAAGAGTATACTAGAATGAAAGAGATAAAGAAGATATTAGATCCAAACAATATTATGAATCCTGGTAAGCTGTTTTAGAAAAGTTAAACATTACAAATAGGTAGAGAGGTGTAATCTAGTTGAAATATGTTAACTTAGCGGTTGATCTAGGTGCCTCAGGAGGCAAGGTTTTTGCAGGAACTCTACAAAACGACAAACTTGTTTTGCAAGAGGTTAATCGTTTTCCTAACAATGTGGTCGAAATAAATGGTGTCTCTTTTTGGGACATTCTGTACCTTTACAACAACATTCTTAACAGTGTAAATATTGCTCAAGAAAGAGGACTTGAAGTTCTTTCTTTAGGAATAGATAGTTGGGGTGTCGATTTTGGGTTACTGAACAAAAATAGATTTTTGATAAACAACCCTATTCACTACAGAAATATGTTTAAAACCAACATTATGCAAGAAGCTATTGAAAAAGTAGGTAAACAATGGATATATGAACATTCTCCGACCCAATTCCAACCCTTCAATACACTTTATCAGATATTAGCTTACAAAAAAAATATGCGCCAGATTTCTTAGAGATTTCTAAAGATTTACTGACCATCCCTTCTTTGTTCAATTATTTTTTTAACAGGAGAGAAAGCTATAGACTTTACTATGGCCACCACAACCCAGATATATAACCATAGAAAGAGAAGTTGGGATGAAGAGATAATAAAAAGATTTGAAATTCCAGATATACTACCAAAAATACTTCCTGCAGGAACAAAGATTGGAAAGATAAAAAAAAGGGATTATAAACAAAAATTCAGAAATAGAAGTCGTCTTACCGGCAAGTCACGATACAGGATCGGCATTCGCTGCAATTTCATCTGATCCGAAAGACACCCTGTTTATAAGTTTAGGAACATGGTGTCTGACAGGTGCAATAGTAGATGAAGTTCCTATTAGCAAAGAACTTATGGAAAATAATCTAGCAGCTGAAGGGTGCTTAGACGGCTCTTATAGAATATTGGCAAACATAACTGGAATGTGGTTAATTCAGGGCATAATACAAAGTCTGAATCTTCCCGATAACAATGAAACTTATGATAAGATCACAAAAATGGCAAAAGAAGCGAAACCATTCACTTCATACATTAATGTTGATGACGCATCCTTACAAAATCCTGATGATATGATCAAAGCAATAAAAGTACAATCGATTAAAGATAGTAAACTAGAACTAAAAGACACTTCAGAGGTTATCAGGACAGCTTTAGAAGGGATTGCATTTAGAGTAAATGAAACTAAAGAAAAACTGGAAAAAAAATAATTAAAAATTAATTTTAAAAGGGTACATGCAGTTGGTGGAGGAACAAGGAATAAATTACTATGTCAATTTATATCTGATGCAACTGGCCTAGAAGTAATTACAGGACCTGTCGAAGGAACAGCGGTGGGAAATTTAGTGTCTCAGTTGTATGCATTGGGAACATTGAAGAACTTTGAAGAAATAAGAGACTTAATTAAAAGATCATTTCAATTTCAAACATACGAGCCAGAAAATCCCAAATTATGGAAAGAAGCGTTTAGAAAATTAAAAATGTAATGAAATTCAATCAGAGGATGCTTAATAAAGCACCCTCTGATTTTTAGTTCATTAGTAAGCTTTTATGAAACTTTGAATATCTTCTACTCTAACAGGTTTATATTTATTAACCTCAATGATTCCTTCATTGGCTAATTCTTTAACTAAGTTATGTAATTCTTCATCCCAATAATTACCAATTATTTTCCAATTTTCTTCATAATCAGGTGTGAGAACACCGTTTTTAACTTCGATTATATACTTTTCTATGAGTTTTCTTAAATCTCCCCCCCACTTATAGCCGAGAAATCTGGATGATCTTCTGTTCTTCCCAGTAGTTTTGGAAGTGGTTCTCCTTCTTTAAATACAGGCCCATAAGTTAGTAACTGAGTGTTAGCTCGATAATTGTTTACCGTCAAAGTCAAAACATCGTCGCCTTTGATAGGTGTTCCATCTGACCTTCTAAGATTAATAATTCTTTCTCCTACAGGTTTAGATATATCAATTTCATAATAAACTCCTTTAAATATATCATAATTATATCCAGGAATCCTACTATTAAAAGAGATCGTTAAGTCATCTGGTTGATATTGATTGTAGAAAGATACTGACCATTCCATATATTTTTTTCAATTGACTTCCAGTGACCTCAAGTACATACAAAGTATTGTCATATTTATATATTAAAGAAATATCTGATCTTTTTATTGGACCTTCTTTGATATTTGCATCTTCTCTAAATGCGGCTGCTGCAGAAACATCTATTTTTCTATCTATGACTTGTTCGCCAAAATACATTTGAACAGAGTTTATAAGATCTAAAAGCGCAGTTGGTTGGATCCACACCTGTGGTATCCCTTTTATTTCATCTTCAGGAACTAATGGTCCGCCCACTAAAAATCCAATTACTTCGTTTGCGTAATCTAACGCCTTATAGTGAAAAGGCTTTAATTTTCTTGTTAACTCTTTATCAGGCTGTACATATCCACTAGAAGTTTTTACATCATGATTTGCTGATCTCTTGTCTACGATTTCAAATTTATCGTCCTTCTTTTCGAGTTCTAACACAACTTGTGATACAACTCCACCACGACTTGCTGGTTCAACAAGTAGTGTACCGTTCAATTTAACCTCTTGAGTTATATCGTTTTCCCGCTCATCAAAAATCTTGCCATTAATAGCCCTGTATATTTTTCCGTTGTAATAGTACATCTCAGCTATTTTCTGATGAGCATGGCCCAGTATTACTACATCTAAATCAGGAGTAACCTTTAAAATATCCAAAACACCGGAACCATAGGTGTCATATTCTTGTTCAAGGCCCATATGAAATGCGCCTACAATTACATCAACTTTACCTTTTAACTGAGCAACAGCTATTCTTACCTCATCAACAGGATCGACTACTATATAATCCTTCAAGTTTGCAGCATCCCATCTTGTAATATTAGGAGTTACCATCCCTATTATTCCAACTTTTATTCCATCTTCTGTTGTAACAATCTTATACGGAGCAGCTAATCTTGTACCGTCTGGATTATATACATTACCACATAACACACTGTTAGGATCCTCATCTTTGGGAACAAATTGTCGCATAACCTTTTTAAGAGTGGGGGGGATCCCATAGTTAAACTCATGGTTACCCAAAACAAAAACATCGTAATTCATCTCATTCAATGCAAAGATCATTGGATGAATCGCATCGTCTAAAAAAAATGTGAGAAAGATTTTCTTGGATAGTATCACCGTTGTCAATAAGAATTGTATTACTTGGGTTTTCACTCTTTAGCTCTCTAATTATGGTTGCAACTTGAGCTAGACTTCCACTATAATCTGGTTGGTTTAAAGCATAATCATAAGGTAAAAAAACGCCCATGTAGATCAGACGTAGCCAAAATCTGGAGTTCTATAGATTCTGCAAAAAAATATTGAAAAGACACATAATAATACCAAAAACATACTAAGAAATTTCTTTGTTGACATATTCCCACTCCTTTCTATATAGTTTATCCTTATTTTATTATAACAAAAGTGAATAAATTCTTTTTGTCTATTTTGATTTATTATATAAATTGACAAAAATCCGCTTTTTTTTGATATAATTCTACTGTTAACATATTTAATTTCTAATTGTAACTCAATTTTATATTTAATAGGATAGGGGGGGATGGGAAATGTACAAAAAGGTAACTATATTTATTTCAACTGTCTTATTAATCATCGCATTTGTCACAATACGTCATATGACGTTGCTTGGAAGCATTCTGTTTATAGTAGGAATATTAGGAAACCTATTTTCAATCTTTTTCTTAGATAAAGGAAAAGAAAAAGATGTCGATATTGTATACACTAAAATAAAAAAACAAGGACCTTTTGGTAGACAATATAGTAAAAAAAACTAGAAAAAGAAAATGAGAAACTCTATTATCTTTTCGATGAATTTACTAAAGTTATAAGAGATTTTCGAACTTCTATAGAAGAGATGACAAATCTTTCCAAGGTAGTAAAACAAACCGCTAATGAATCATCCCTGCTTTCTCAAAACCTTATTGATATTAATAATTTTATAGTTGAAGGTGCTCAGAAACAAGCTATGGATGCTGAAAATGTTACAAAAGATTTGATTGAATTATCAAATAGTTTTGATAGGATGTTCAACAACATCAATGAAATAGAAGATGAAATCAACAAGCTTAAAGAAAAAAAAGCAATAAAGGAATATCAAATATATCAGTATCCATGAAAGAAAGTGAGGAAATGCAAACCGCCTTTTCTAAGGCTATCCAAACAGAGCAGGCGTTAAAAACAGTGTAGATAATGCGTATAAAATTATATCTTCCATAGATTCACTAGCAGAAAGAATTAATTTAGTTTCACTTAATGCTGCAATAGAAGCGGCAAGAGCAGGAGAGGCTGGAAGAGGTTTTTCAGTTGTAGCACAAGAAATTAGAGATTTAGCTGAGCAAAGTAATAACCTTGTCCAAGAAATAGGGGGGGAAACACTAAAATTAATTAATGAAAAAGTTGATTCTACTATTGAATTAATTAATCATCTAGACGAAAGGGCTAATTCTCAACTTGAAGCAAACTCTGAAGTATACGATACTTTTAAAGATATTTACTTTAGCATCGCTGATTCTATAACCAAACTTTCAGCACTAAAAGATAGTGTCTCAGAATTGGCGGACATAAAAGACTCTGTGATTAACTCCATTACAAATATTGCTTCTCTCTCACAAGAATTTGCAGCATCTACAGAGGAAGCTCAGTCAATTAGCGAAATGCAAAAAGAATCCAACCTCATGCTCTTTGACCTTGCCCAAAAATTAATGAAAACAGTTCAAGAAGTAAGTACTGGGATAGCTAATTACAATATAGACGTACAAGAAAAGAAGTTAAAAAAAAGATCGGTTTTGTACATCTTCTACCTGAGGATCACCCATTTATTACCGAAATGATAAAAAAACGGACAAAAAAACTGCCGAGAGGTACGGTTATGAATTTTTGGTAAACTGCCCAGAAGCAGGCGCTCAAAGATTTGAAAGACAAATAGAAAAGATAAGAGAGCTTGAGACAAAGGGAATAAACTATTTAATATTGACCCCCCCTGCTGACAGTGAACGCTTTGCTTCAGTTATCAATGAATTAGACGAAAAAGGTGTTAAAACAATATGTATTGACTCTGATTGTCCAAACAGCAAAAGACTAAGCTTTATCGGTACAGATAATTATGCTGCTGGAATAAAAATGGGTGAAGTAATAGCCAAGCACCTTAAAAACAAAGAAAAAGGTGATGTAATAATCAGTATGACAGACAAAAATCGAACAAATATGGTAGAACGTTTAACAGGTGTAGAAGACGAGCTAAAAAAACACAAAAATCTGAAAATAATTGCAATGGACTATGGAAAGATAAACACAACTGACAGAATAAAAAAAATTTAGAAGAGCTAGTAAGAAAATATCCACATTTTGATCTAATGGCTGGGCTTGATGCACATTTTTGCGAAATGGTTGAAATACTCAAAAAGAAATGCAATTTAACAGATAAAATTTTTATAGGTTTTGATAATATCCCCCCCAAAAACATTGAACTTCTTGAAAAAGGTGTTGTTGATGCAATAGTAGCCCAACGTCAAGAATTATTCACAAATATCGCCATAAGGAAAATATATAGTTATGAAGCAGGCAACCCTGAAACTGGCGTTGAGCTGTTAGACACCTATGAAATCAATAAAATTAATGTTGGTGCACTACTAGCATTAAAGAAAGAATAATAAATATTAGTCTTTAACAAAATGATTCTACAAATTCAGGTAAAGGAAGAGGTTTACTAAAATAATAACCCTGTATTTCATAACATCCTTTTGATTGAAGAAAGGACAACTGTTCTTCTGTTTCTACTCCTTCTGCAATAACTTCAAGCCCTAAAATATGAGACATAGAAATTATACTAGAGACGAGCCTTTTTGAAGACTCACTTTTAAAAGGTCATCAACAAAAGATTTATCGATCTTTATTTTGTCAATCCTTAACTTGTTAAGATATGACAATGAAGAAAACCTGTACCAAAGTCGTCTAAAGCAATTTGTAATCCCATATTTTTCAAGGCGTTAATCTTTTCTGTGCAGAATAAAATCGTCGATGAAAATCTCCTCAGTCAGTTCAACCCCTAAACACGAAGGATCTATACCATACTTATCCAAAACAATCTCAATAAAATTCAAAAAAAATCTTCATCTTCAAAAAAAAGATTTAGAAACATTAAAAAAATACCTTTAATCTATTCTTTGAAGAATTCAGTTCTTTAGCTATTTTAGTAGTACTTTCTAAAACAAATCTATCTATCTCAGTCATCAACCCTTTTTTTCTTTGCAACCTCTAAAAAGTCCATAGGAGATAAAATAGTGCCGTCGCTCTTTTGTAACCTAACTAAAGCCTCTGCACCTATTAACTCAAAATTACGTGTTTCTATCTGTGGCTGAAAAATAATACAAGCTTATTGTTCTGTAGGGCCTGATATATCTCTTCTTCAATAAGATTTTCATATTTTATCAAATTAGATAAATCTGGTGAATAAAAGTTGATATCGTTTTTTTTGAAGAAACGTTTAACGCCGTTCTAGCTTGATTTATCAACTGCTCAGGATCATTTGAATTATGAGGATAAGTACTGATACCAATTCTTGCTTTAATAAATGCTTTTTCTCCAAATATTTGCAAAGGCTCTGCTAATGTTTTAATTAGTGTATTTGAAATTTCTTCTATATTCTCTAAAGAGTTAAGACTTCCAAATAAAGCAAATTCGTCATCAGCAATTCTTGAAACAAAAAAAATCGTTCGCTGCAATTTTAGTAACTCTTTCTGTTATTTCTTTTATAATAATGTTTGTTTTCTCAAATCATAAACTATAGGTAACTCATGCATTTTATTAATCTTTATAACTATTAGGACATATTCTGCATCACTATTCACTGTAGTTTTTGAAATAACATCTCTCATTTTCTCTAATAGAAATTCTTTATTTGGCAACCATGTTTGAAAGTCATACTTATGTACCCTGGTAAGCTCTTCTTCTCTTTTAATATTAGTAGTTATATCAGAATTGATTGCAATATAGCCTATTAGCTCGTTGTTGTACCCCCCCTTAATTTCAAAGATATTCGAATATGTAAAATGATTTCTCCATTCTTTTTTTATTGATTATCCTACCATTCCAAAATCCCTTCGTCTTAAGGTCATACCACATTCTCTGATAAAAAGTTTTATCATGCATATTAGAAGACCAAAAATGGGGATCTTTTCCAACTACTTCTTCAAGAGAATAACCCATCATATCACTAAAAGCCTTATTAATCGTTACTACTTTATTGTTTTTATCAGTTATTACAATGGCCTGCTGGGAATTATCAAACACATCTTTTGGAAAGAAAGTTTCAGGAGTTATCATTCCGTACTTCTGTTTAGTATTTCTAATCAATATATATATGATATCCCTATCATCCATTCGTTTTTTTCTTTCCAACTAATTCAAAATTATCAAAGCCTTCACGTTTTTCCTTTAACGATACTCTTAAAATCCATTCACTACCATAATCATAATTATTTAAATTGTGCTGAAACCTGTGAAAATCTTCTTCTCGCAATAATTTTATTAATTCATCTAGATTTCTAGGGATTTCATCTTTTCCAAAGCCGGTCACTCTCTTAAAATTTGATGAGTACATAATCTTGCGATTTGATAAGTCTATTCTAATAACAGCACCGGTGTGCATCTCTGATGAAGAATCATACATGTCCAATAATTCGTCTTTTTCTTCGTTACTGAGTCTATGATTTTCCATATCTCGTCCACCTATTAGCAAAATAATTTGAGAAAACCACAATATTATATAACAGTTTTTTTTACATTAAAATAAATAACAGATAAAATCTTATTAATTTTTTTTGTTTGTAAAATTCTTATTTAGTGAAGCTTACTATAAGACTTATAACAGGAAAAACAACATACTTATTGTTCCTGATTGTTAATAAAAGTAAATTAAAAGATAACATTGTATTAAAAAAAATAATAATTTTGGTCAATTATACCTCAAATATTATCTTTTGTAGAGAAATTGTCACTTCTCTTCTGAGATGCAATAAATAGAAAAACAAAGCTATAACCATACCCAGGGTTGGAACGAGAAAAGCTCCTCTATAACCAAAATTTGCGATGACACTTCCCATAAGGCTTAGAGAGATTGTTTGTGAGAGAACTACTACAATGTTATTAATACCGAAGATCTTTCCTTGATAATTTTGAGGAACCGAATTAGATATTATTACAACATTCATTGTATAAATGATACCCAACGCTCCACTAAACAAAAACAATATCAAAAAAAAGAAAGGGTGAGTGTATAGAAAGAAAATTTTCATAAAATAGAAAGATTAATGAAAATGTAGTGAGTAGCGTTAATATGGTAAATATATATAATTTTTTTTCTTCCTAAGATTTTACTAAAAATGCCTGTAATTGTTGAAAAAAAAGAGCACTGATTAATGTTGAAATGCCCATAAAAAAAAGAGGCTTTTTCTAAAGACAAAGAGAATTCAGTTTTTAAGAACGAAGTGGCATAAGGTAGAACGCCTCCAACCGTAAACCAAATTCCGAACTGTGAAATAAGGAGAAGAGAAACATGTTTAAATACCTTAGAATTATTTTCTGATAAAGAATTTTCTTTTTCATCTAGCAACGGTGAACTATTTAGTTTTTTTTAAAAACAAAGGCACAACAAAAAGGACTCCTATTAAGGAAAGCAATATTATAACAAACTCGATACTTTTTGAGATCACTACACCTATCAAAATAGAAGATAAAACATAGAAATATTCGAAACTCCCATCACAAATCCATAATTTCTATCCTTATTATAATCTTTGCTCACACTGCTTACAAAAGCAGAATAAGGGGTTTGTATACTAAAAGTTGTCGTTACAAAAACAATAGTTGTAAAATATAGAAGAAACCTATTTTTCAAACTTAATAAACCCATAGCAATAAAAGCTACCAAGAAAAGTACTTTTATATAAATTAAGTAGTCTCTCTTTTTATCGCTTAAATAACCTATCAACATCCCTGTAAAAATAGTTAGAAACATTCCTATTGAGACTAAATAACCTGGTATTACCATTGAATCTAAAGCTTCATTTAAATATGGAATCAAAACAAAATTATAGACCGCATACAATATGCCAATGGATATACTTCCACTTAAAATACTAATCAAATTTATCGACCTCTTCCAAGAATTTTGCGTATTTTTTTAAAAGAAATGTTATTCTCATTTTGAATCAGATGAATTATATCTTTAGGAATATTGTGACTGTTCGCCTGAAATGCTGAAAGAGCACCTGCTATTGCAGCAATTGTGTCAGTATCCCCTCCAATTGACGCACCCATCCTAATAGCAAGCCATACATCATCTTTACAATAGGTTCCAATTGCTATTGCTGCACCAGCTACATCAACGGCCTCCATTGTGGTTCCAAATATGTAGTAAATCTTTTGAAGAAATTTATCAACTTCGTCTGCTTCTGGAATATACTGTTTTATAATCTTTAATCTTTCTGCTATTGAAGGTCCTACGAACTCCTTCTCAGTCAATCTTTCTCCGATCTTTGAACCCTTTATTGCCGCATCAATTATTTCGTTTGTATTCGCGCCTTTTGAGGCATAATAATATGCAAACCCTACAGCCAATGAGGATTCAATCGCTAAATTGGTGTTATGTGTGGGTATAACACAATTGATAATTGACGTTATCAATGAAGACTCATCTTTATCCATATGATAGAGAACAGGGGCTAAAACTCTCATTGGGGCACCACTAGTTGTACCATTAGCTTCAACTTCTATTCCTTTATCAAAATATTCAATGGATTTTTTTTGTGCTAGGTCCAATGTATCCTTTTTCATCCGGCTTACATTCTTTGAACCATCTTAAAAGTGCTCTTTTCACGGTTTCTTCTGAAAATTTTTGCTTTTATGGTATTCTTCTATTAAGTACAGAACTTGCTCTGTATCATCAGTAACTTCACCGAGCTTTAGCCCCCCCTTAGAATGAATCATAGAGTACTTAGGATCGATTAATTCGCTGACAAACCCAAATTTTCTTTTTATTTGCCTGTATGTCATAAATTCAGTAGGCATTCCTAATGCATCGCCTGCGGCAAATGCCTCTAAAATAATTTCAAATCTATTCATTTCAAGCCTCCAATTTAATTGTAAGACCACTGTGTTCTTCACCTTTAATACAAACTTCTGATTGTTTTAGATCTATCTTTGGATTTCCATCTATAATGCAAAAGGCATCAAAATTTGATATATAGATTAAGTCTGTTTGGCTAAATATAATTTGTTTAAGTTCAGAACAATATGGCAAAGAATTATCCTCCATAAAAAAATATGATTGGCTCAGAGGATATGATCATACCATAGCTGTTAGTAGAATATGGTAGATGACAAAATAATCCTGTAACAGCTTTTGAGAGATAATAATTTTTTTTCTCTATCCGAAAAAGGCGAGATAATTATTTGGGAGAGCTTTTTTTCCTAAAGGAATGTTTTTTTTGATTTACAACAACAGAACTATGGGCAAGTTGAATGTAGCCCGGATTTTTAATAACCCTTTTATTATGATAGAAAAAATCATATGCAGCCACAGTTCTCTTTTCACCATCTACAGTTGAAACGAGCGTATCCCCTATTACTACATCTATAAAAGATGTACCTAAAAACTGATTATTACTATATACATTAAGCCCCCCCTAACCCAAGAAGTTTATTCCTGTAAAATCAAAATTAATTAAATCTTCCACAGATCTAAAAGTTATAAATGGGCCGCAACAAGCAGTCCCAGTTGCAACCCCCCCTGCAAGAGGTATCAACTTATTCTCTTCTTTCATACCTACGATGATATCAACAGCTGTACCATCGCCACCAAAAAAATACAATTAAGTCTACAGCACAAGATAAGCTTTTTCCTGCGTTAACAGAATCCCTATAATCTCCATAAATTATTTCTGAACCGATAACTTTTATTTTAAGAAAATCCCTGATATGAATGAATGTTGAAAGGTAGAATACAATTCTTGATCTTTTACTTTAAGAGCAAACGCTTTTAGCAAATCTTCATTTATTTTTCCTCTACCTGAATTTGGATTTATTACTACCCCCCCTATCTTCATATAGTTTTTCCTCCATTTTTAGTATGCTAAGAGCGGTATCTAAATCAGTAATTAAAGAATTAATGTATCGAGCCTTTATTGCAGCATAGATTGCAGGAACTTTTTCCTTACCTCCTGCTACTCCTATTACTTCTGGCGTTTTTTTTGAGTTGATCAAGAGAAATTCCAAGCATGCTTATTCCAACATTTTTACATTCCGTTCCATCCGCAGTGAAAAACCTTCCTGCTATATCGCCTACCGCTTGGGCTTTAATTAAATTGGCAAGAAATTCTTGATCAAAAATATCTTTAAAGGCGTTTGAAAGAGATATAGGCTCCCCCCCTATCCCAACGATGGCCAAATCCAATTTGTCCCACATATCAGTTACTAACTTTATAGAATTATCCTGAAGCATAATCTCTAGGACTGCTGGGTTTTCTAGAACAGCAGGCGCGTGCAAATAATATCGCATTGCATGAAATGCATTAGCCATCTTTTCAACTATCGAGTTCATTTGATATTGGTAACGAAACTGACCTACACCGCCAAGTAAAGGTACAAATAAAGTATTGTTATAGCGACCATTGAATACAATTCTTTCACAAGTCTGATAAAGCGTTCTTCCCCCCCAAGAAACACCAATAATCTGACCGTCTTTAATATAACTAGATAAAAATTTTGCCGCTGCAGTTGCTATCGATGAAATATTCTTTCTTTGAGAAAGGCAATCTACAATGACGACATTTTTAAGATTAAATTTTTCAACAAGTAATTCAGACGTTTCTTCTTCATCGTTTAAAACTGATCCTGTGTCTATTTCAATCTTTACAATACCCATCTCTCGACCTGCAGCAAGCAATCTACTTACTTTTGGTCTAGATATTCCAACAATTTTTGCGATTTCATTTTGGGTTTTGTTTTCAAGATAATAGAGCTTACAAACTTTTATGATTAGCTCTCGTTCATCAAGACTTTTCAAAAGTAAGTTACACCTCCTTAGCTTCAACAAGGTTAGGTCCTAGTCTTGTAATAACCATAGAAGCATTTTGATGAGCAGATTCAACACTATCTCCAATTTCTCCCGTTTTCAAATAACCCTCGATAAACCCAGCACAGAAAGCGTCTCCTGCTCCTGTAGTGTCTATAATCTTACTCAAAACGTTAGGAACTTTAAAATAATACTTTTTCCCTGTCTTATCTATAAGTAAAGTATCTTTTGAACCCCCCCTAGTTATAATTATATTTGTTGAGATTTTATCAAGCCCTTCCTTTAACATTGCGGCCTCCGATTCTGAAAAAAAATTATGAAATCAACTGCTTTTGAAATACTAACAATTCCTTCTAATTTGTGATAATACAAACCAAATGCACCCGGCATATAAACCTTTAGGGGAACTTTAAACCATTCAATTACTTCTAAAGCAATTTTATCATAACTTTCAACTATACATAAAGCGTCATATTCCGCATTTTCAATCTTTCCAGAAAATAATGCTACCCCCCCTCCAAAAGATATAATTCTTCTTTCTGCCTCAGAATCAATTAAAACCATAGTAACTGCGCCAGGACCTTCTTCCAAGGAATAAATGGGGTTTAAATTATTAACTTTACTTAATTTATCTAAAATATATGAAGAAGTTGCATCGTTGCCTGTACCAAAATAAAAATCCACCTTGGAATTAATCGACAAATTCAGGGCAACATTTGCACCACTTCCACCCAAAAAAACATCTTTTTTTCTTTTGCAAATACTAAAGAATCCCTCTCAGGAAATTTATCCAACAAAACATAAATATCTTTAGAGACCGCTCCTATAACTGCAACCTTCATTTAATCGCTCCTTTCGTTAACCCTCCAATCAAATATCTTTGTGCGAAAAGGAAAATCAATATTGGAGGTAATGCCGTAAGCAATGCTGCTGCTGAAAGAGAGCCCCCCCACTCTACTGCACCACCAGTTCCAACAAAACTAGTGTTCAAAAAGACTGGCAATGTTTGTTTTATACTTTCCCTCATCATAACTAACGCAAAAAGAAATTCATTCCAAGAAAGTAAAAAAAAGTAAAAGTACCAACAGCTATTATGCCAGGAATTGCAAGTGGAAAAATTACCTTTCTCAATGCTTTAAATTGTGTACAACCATCTATCAATGCAGCTTCTTCAAGTTCTCTAGGTATTGAGTCAAAATAACTTGTCATTAAAGAGCTACTAAATGGAATTGTAGCCATTGTATGTAGGATAATTAATCCTACAAGAGAATTATAAAGCCCTAACTTATTGTATAATGTAAATATCCCAATAACTAATAGGATACCCGGAAAAGCTTGTGATGCTAACAACCAACCTAACAAGAGATTTTCCCTTTAAAACTAAATCGTGAGATTGCATATCCTGATAAAGAAGTTACAATGATACCAAATAATGTAGTAACAATAGCAATTATAAAACTATTAATAAAAATTCTAGTAAACTGTGTTTGCTGAAAAATATATGAAAAGTTTCCAACAAACAATTTATTGGGGGGGAGCCCAAGAGGTTTACTATAAATATCCCCTGTTTCCCTAAATGCGTTTAGAATAAGCATAATTAAGGGAAACAACAGTAATATAATAATCACAACAGCAGTTATATTGGCTATCGCAACAACACTTTTCTTAGTTTTCATAATTAAATCTCCCCCCCTTAATATGAAAGGCAAGAGGTATCATCAATATAATTAAAGAAATAATTCCTATCGCTGAAGCATAACCTTGTTGGAAATATCCAAACGCATTCTGATATGCATACAACGAAAGTAGAATTGACGAATTACCAGGTCCACCCCCCCTTGTCATTGTAAATACGATGTCAAACATATTGAATGTCCAAATAGACGTTAACATAGCAACCGTTAAAATAAGATCTCTCATCATAGGTAATGTAATGTAGAAAAATTTTTTTCATTGTTCCTGCCCCATCTATATCTGCAGCCTCATAAATGTCCCCAGGTAAAGATTGAAGACCACCTAAAAGCATTACTGTAACAAAGGGTAATCCAACCCAAATATTTGCAACAATACAAGCAAATAATGAATATCCGGGTGTGATAAGCCAAGAAGGAGGATTCGAAAACCCTATACCTTTTAAAATAACATTGATTGGACCAGAAGTACCAAAAAAATATCTCCAAATAAGAGCGGAAACAACTGGTGGAATAGCCCAAGGGAGTAGTACAAGAGTTCTATGAACATTTCTAAATTTTATATATGGAAGGTTAAGTAACATTGCAATTAACAATCCTAAAATTACCTCTATCGCTACACAACTAATTGTCCAAATGATATTATTTTTCAATCCTAACCAAAAATATGATCTTGAAATAGCTCTTTGAAATTATCGAATCCACAGAAATGCCTGCCGACTCCAAAGACTTGATCCGCATAAAAACCGTTTATAATACCTTTTACGAAAGGGTATATGTTAATCAAAATCATTACAACAAGAATAGGAAAAATATATGGAAATGCTTTGGCAGTTTCACTTTTTCTACTCATTGCAGGAATTCCTCCTTTGGAGTAACTAAAAATTTTTATATGATCCTAAATTTTTTTTAGTATATTGTCTAAATAATTAATTCTTCAAGTATTTTTTTTCTTATAACATATAGTTTATCTGTAGTAAGATCTTTTGAAATAAATTATTGAAGCCCCCCAATCTTTTGAGTACCTTATTACCTTCTTTTTCAATATTTTTAAATGCTTCATCAATAGTAATTTCCCCCCCTAGAATTACCCTTTCTATTTGAGGTACAAATGCCTGCCATTCAAAAGTAAGATATCCTGGCATGTTAGATCTCACATTGCGTGCATAAGGTAACCATGAATAAAGAATATTCCACTCATATTCAGTAGAACGAAATCTTGGATCTTCAACAGAAGAGTTTCTTACAGGAAATAACCAGTCAGCGTAAGCCATATCTGCAGAATTTTCTGTATTAGTTAGAAACTCTACAAATCTGAAAGCTTCTTCCTTATATTTACATGCTTTTGATATACCTAACCCTTGAGGATTGGAAGGGCTTACAATATTTTTACCTGTAACAAGAAGCATACCCCAATTATCCATTTACTTTGAACCAAAAACCTTCTGTTCCAACAGCCAAATGTAACCATCGCATAACGACCGTTAAGAAAATTTTGCATAAGAGAAGTGTAATCTATACTCATAACATCTGGCGGTGATACTTTATACTTAGTTATTAATGATATATAAAATTCGATTGCTTCCTTTGCATTGTCATCAATTTCTACCTTCCATTTTCCTTTATCATCCATCACAAGCACATGACCATCGTTTTGTTCAATAAGGGCCCAGTGAAAATACTCCATTGTAGGAGCAAGAAATCCCCATCTTTTTACCTCTCCTGTTTTTGAATCTCTTATTGTAACCTTTTGTGCTATGTCAAGTAATTCATCCCAACCAATCATTCTATTGTCAGGAACTGTAATTCCATTTTCTTTAAAAATATCTTTGTTATAAAAGACTACCTGTATCTCCTGAAGCCAAGGAACACCATAAATATTACCTTTAAGGTCACTACATTCAGTAAAAGCCATGGAGAAATATCGTTCAACATTTCATTGGAGATATAATTATTTAGTGGACTAACAAAACCCATTAGGCCATATTCAGCAAGCACGTCAGTATCTGTATGAATAATATCCGGTGGATTTCCGCCTCTAAAACTTGTTTGAAGAAATTCATCAGATGTTTCCCATGTACCCCCCCACATAATATTAATTTGAACATCAGGATTTTCTTCATTCCACATATCAACAAGATCGTATACTTCATCTACTGTTTGGGGCTGCCAAGCTAAACAGTAAAAATCTAAAGTTATCGAAAAAAAACAGAACAGAAGATAATAAAAAAAGTGATAAAAAAATATATACCTCTTTTTCATAGCAACACCTCCATTAATTTATCTTTAGAATTACCTTGATATTATTTTTATCCATAGCTGCTTGTAAAGCCTCGTGTATATCTTTTAATTCAAAGATTTCACTTATTAATTTTCCATACCTATCTGGATCTTCACATAACATCTCATAGGCTTTTTTTTAAACTCGTTCTCGGTAAAACCAAAAGCCCCTACTATATTAACTTCTTCATAGTGAATGTAATAAGGATCAATTTCAAGTCTAGCATTTCGTGGCATTCCTCCAAACAACTCAAAACTGCCCCCAGGAGCCACTAGAGGAACTAATTTACTAACCAAATCAACTTTATCATTTGCCAAAATTATAGAATCGTATGAAGGCTGATCTTGCAGAAATTTTTTTAAAACTATCCTCTTTAAAGTCTATAGTATCTAGACCACATGATTGAGCAATATTTAACCTTTTTTCATCAACTTCTGCGATAGTAGGGATACATCCCAACTTTTTCAACGTAATTCCTAGTAAAAGCCCATTGGCCCACTTCCCACAATAAGAACCTTTTGTGAGGTTTTATATTCGCTCTTTCAATACCATGAATAGCGCACGCAAGTGGTTCTGCCAACACCATTACTCCTTTAGGCGTATCATCAGGTACACGAAAAGCAGCTCTCTTAAGAATTTCCTCAGGAACCGTTACATACTCAGCAAAAGCTCCACCGGTTGCATACTTGTTTTTGCACAACTCTGATTTACCTTCTCTACACGCCTCACATTTATTACATCCTATATATGGAGCTATAACATAAGTACCTTCTGTAAAATCTTTTTCAATATTTTCTCCAACCTCAACTATTCTTCCAACAAATTCATGTCCTAATATACAAGGTGGCTGAAACATTGGATGACCCCCCCTAACAAAAGTTTTTACATCAGTTCCGCATATTCCTGCCATCTCAATTTTTACTAGTGCTTCAGAAGAATTTATACGTGGTTTTTCTACCTCTTCAATTTCAATTTGTCCTATTCCTTTATATACTGCTGCTTTCATTTTAACACGTCCTTCTTTTATATTTTAAAGAATGTATTTTATTGACTTACAAATACGATGTAATGTTTATAATTCATATTTTGCATAAGCTAATTCAAGTTATGTTAGAATAAAATATATAATTTAATTTTTCAAGGTAGACAGAAGAGGAGACTATCGGCAAACAATACTAATAAAACCTTATTATTTATGCTTAAACCTGTTTTTATTAATTGTTCTTTGAAGTATGCAAAAATCGTGTTTTTTTTCTTGAATGAATCAAGTATATGTAGAAATGTATTTTTGTTATTTTCCTCTTCTGTCTACAAGACAATATGATTTTTAGATCTCTACTCTCACTCCAACAACCCACCAGCACCAATTGGGATATTTTTCAAAAAGTTCTGGATGTTCTTGAAGTGGGAAAACTAATTTAATTGGTCCTCCTTGACTCGATGGAATTGCGCGAACCTTTTCTCCAGAAACTGTAGCATAAGCTAAAATAATCGGATATTCCATTACGTCTGCGTACTCTACTGAAACTTCCATACCATCAGATGCCACAATCACAACATTTTTAGTATTGGCAGGTACTCCTACATACTTTAGAAGATCAGAAATTGCAACACCCCTATAAGTCTTATCTCCAAGATAGGGATCAGTAACAAAATAGGTTACTTGCTCAAAAGATTCAAGTTCTTCCATTGTAAAGACATGCTCTCCCTTTTCATCTCTTAAAGCTATAACTCCACTAACAGTTAAAGTAGTGGTCTCTGCCATGATGATTCCTGTAACAAAATCAACGTGATCAAACATAGAAAAGCTTTTTCATAAGTAAAAACCTCCTTCTCATTCTATTTTTCGTGAACAAGACCTTCGCTCACGATTATACGCATAGGATCAGCAACTACCTCACTATCCCTATAAATTCCAAAAATAGAGTACTTTTGATTTTTTTTGTCACTTCAAAAGGCAACGTTACGCATTTTTCTAAAGTTGTCATAAAGACATCCGAACCATCATTAAAAATATAAGTTTTACCAGATTGTCCTGTATTTATACAATCGCTTAGTAAAACATCTAACCCAACAAACGCTTGAGAATTTGTCTTTATAGTTTTCATAGTAACAGGATTATTTTTAACATAAACTTCTTTACTGTAAAGCTGATCTCCAAGCTTTATTCCTATCTTATTGATACCATCGGTACAAGTTGCAAAGTTAATAAAAATATAATACTCTGTCCAGTAGCTCATTTGGCGAGAAAACACATCACAAAGGTAAGACATATCGTTTAGAAGTACCGAAATACTTTCAGAAGTATTAGGAAAAACCACTATCCTTAAATATTCCATACCTGATAAAGGAGTTTCTGTATTTTTTTTAAATCAAACCAAACTGAAGGATATTCATCAATTTTAATATATGCATAGTCTATCTTACCTCTATGTAACTCAAATAACGTAAATCCATAAGCATCTCCATAAGCAGAATCACCTTCCCACCATCCTCCACAAACAGCCCCACAAGTAAGTTCTAAAAATGGTTCTTTAAAAAAACGTCCTTGTAGTATGCCAATGTCCTGAAATGTGGTTAGAAAAAGTATTTGAAAGAATTTGAACAAGTTGTTCGGAGTTATCAGTTCTGGAAAGAGAAAAGATAGGTTCATGAGAGAAAAAAAAGTTATTGGGACTTCTTGAGAAATGTTCTCTATATCCTGCTTTAACCAATCAAGTTGAGTAGAATCAATTTCATACTGAAGTGACCCATTGACTACATTGTGGGAATTAAGGATTATAAAATGATTTCCTAGATAGTTGAATGAATAATAATCTGGACCAAATACATCTTGATAAATTACTATAGGGTTATCTTTCTTTTTTTTCAATTTCATGATTACCAACAACATAAAAAGTCGGAATATCAGAAATGTCCAAATATGATTTCACTTTGTTTGCCCATCTGTAAGCTATTTCGTCTTCAACATTGGCAGTATCTGCTATCATATCTCCGTTACAAATAATGAAGTCCGGAGATATACCGGTTAACATTTCTTTTAATTTTTCCATATAATGATCTGGATTATCTATCATCTCTCTATCTGGTAAGGCATCTGAAAATCATCAGGATCGTCAGCATAATGAATATCACTAACAACTACAAAAACTCCTTTTTCCTCGTATGGTTCAAGAATAAAATTGTGCTCTTCCTTATCTTTTACATACCATTCACTACACCTATATCCATCTGGAATCACAAGAAACACAAAACCATCTTCTGATCGAGGAATACTATAATATCCATTTTCTTCAATTTTTGTGAAAGTTGAACCATTTGAAACATAACCATCTGAAAAAGGTACAGAATTATTCTCCTCTAAAATATAGACGAAACCTTTAGTTGAAACACTTTCACTAAAAACTAATCCAGTCATTAATAAACAGACAAAAATTACTAGACACCTTTTCCTCATAAATTCCACCCCCCCGTAATTGTTAGCTATGAACTAACTCAACAAGTTTTCTTACATAATCAGCCTGATCTTCAGCCTGAAAAACATTTCTGCCATAGGCAACTCCTTTAGCTCCTAGTTCGATTGCTTCTTTAGCAGTTTCAAGAGCATCTTTTCCTTTAGGGCCCCCTGCAATAACCACAGGAATTTTAGCAGAATTAATCACTTGAGAAAATGAGTCTTTATCAGTATAGTACACTTTCACTATGTCAGCACCTAATTCATAAGCTACCCTTACACCCAAAGAAATAAATTTTGGATCGGTAAAATGATCTGGTGATTGAGGAAGCATTTCTGCTATAAGAGGAACCCCTGCTACTGAACAATCTTCAGCTATCCTTCCCAATAATTCTAGAGATTGATTCTCTCCCGAACCTCCAATAAACCCCCCCATAACTACAACCCCCCCATCAGCACCTAAAGAGATTGCATTCCTAACACTTGAAATAAGACGATGATAATCAAAAGAAGGAGAATAATTGGTTGAAGCACCGGTAATTCGGCATAATACAGCTAAGTTACCACCTAATATTTGGGCGTTATCTTGAATTGCTCCTGGATTAAGTATTACCGCGTCTGCTTGTCCGCATTTAACGTTTTTTTTAAAGTTGTTTGAATATCTGCGATACCAACAATAGGTCCTTGAAATTGACCATGATCCAATGCAACAATGACAGTTTTACCATCAGCTTTAAATATTCTATTCATTCTAATGATTTTTCCAGACATACCCTTCCTCCTTATTTTTATTCTTTTACTTTCTTTAGAAATTCCAAAATCCTTATTAGATGTATTTTTTTTAGATTTGTTTTTTTTACAAAAAAAACTCACTATTTATATTCATAATAAACTATTAGTTTTTTTAATCTTTTTGGTACTTATAACAAGGGGGAGAGGGGGGCTCCGCCCTGTTACCCTTTTAAATTCAAAAATGTCATCCTTGTAACCAAAAAAAATGTTAACAACAAACAAAAACTGAACATTTGTTCTGAACATTTGTTAATTAAAAGTATAGTATCATGATTTTGTTTCAAAGAAGTTAATTTATTATATAAATACAGTAAATTAATTGAGGGGGGGTTATAATTTTTACAAAAGTTTTAGCAAAAATGATCATTAAAAAAAAGAGATACACATTGAAGAAGATTATATTTAAGTTTTTTAAGAAGTATTTTGTAAGAAAAAAATGAACATAATAACAGTTAGCAATAATATAATCCCCCCCACGATCCTTATTAGTCGTGGGATTATATGATGGTTATCTCAAGAACACACCTAATTCCCAAATGGAAAATGCATCTGGAGTCCACTGTGAACACCCTGCTTTTGCCCCCCCTGAATCTTTTGGCCTTTCAAACATACTAATGCGGATATATCGTGCGTTTATTATATTATCAAGGTTTATTACATCTACCGGTTGTGGAGGATCTTTCTCCTTTAAGGCATTTTCTTGATCAGCTATCTTTTCCCAATTATTGTCGTCTTTTGATACCTCAATAGCATATCTTGTGGCCCAATATTCCCATTCAATAACAATCTGGTTAAACGCTATTTCTTGACCTAAATCTAAGGTAAAACTCTCTATATCTTTCTTAAAAATCTTTGAGGCCCATCTTGTGTTTGGATCTCCATCAATAGCCATATCAGGTATATAGTCATATGTTGTATAGTACTTTGAATCGGTATTAAGAGCAATAGAAGACGCGCAAGCTGATTTATTTAAAGCAAGGTTTGGTGATTCAGTTATATCTAAATTACTATCTTTTCCTGGTATTTCCAAAACAATTATTGAGTAAGGTTTTGCCGAATATTCAAAAATACTGTGTATGTTATTTAATCCTTCTTTTCTTAACCCATAATCTGTAGGATTGCCTATATTTACTGGACCATCTAGAATCCATGCGGCTCCATCTTCTCTTGGTACAAATGTTCCTAAATCAAAATTAATGTTAAAACTTTTATTTGCTGACTTATTAATAATCATAATATATAAATTTTTCTCGTTTTTACTCAAACTTGTGTATATACTCAAATCCTGCCTATTACAGGTGTTTTCAACTAATATTTTTCCAAAATGCTTGTTGAAAAGCACATAGGGATAGAAACTTACATAGGGCTGCATATTTGGACTAAACATACCAAAATCACCTTGTTGAGGAGGATATGGATTCATCAACGCCCAAAAAGCTGCACCGCTTAGATTTTCTTTTGCAAATATGCCAAGCATATCAGCCACCCATAACCCAGCGGGCAAAGAATTAACTGTCCAATCTTCTGGCCCCCCCACCAAACAGGCGCAAAAGAACCTATTTGATATTCTACATCTTTGTAGGGATATACTTCTTCTACCCATTGTCTTAAAGTTGCTATCTGCTTTGGCAATTTTTGAGTGGAATTAAGAAGATCTGCATAAAAAGAATCTTTGTTGTTTTTATCGTATGGAGAGTTTGAATACACCGCTTTTGAAGGTGGTAGAGGAAAAAAATGTATAGAATAAACGTCTATTAAATCTCCAATTTCTCTTATTACTTTCTTTGTATAATTTTCGTTGTCTACAGAAACATTTGCCACAATTTTTATTGAAGGATCTACTTCTTTCATAACAGGCACAAATGTCTTCATCTTATCAATAAACTGATCAACATTCATAGTCAAATATGGCTCATCTGCTACCTCCCAATATTTAACGTCTGCATTCAATTCGAAATTAAGATACCTTATCCATTGAGCTGCCAAAGATGGCGACTCATTCGGATTCAAAGATATTTTGATATATGCTCCTATATCTTCTGCAATATTAAGCAAGTCATCAGAACTCAATTCGTTTTTTTGAGTGAAGATTGTTCCATACAAAATCATAACCAAAATTTCCCCCCCTGGATAAACAAGATAACAAATACCTGCATCTTTCATATTATTCGCTATTCTAGAATTAAATATACCTTGGCTTACTAATGTTTCATTCCAAGCTGGTAAATGTATACCAAAAATCCTTTCATTGATTTCAGAAATATGTTTATCGGTAAATACTTTTACTGATAGTTGATCATGAGGGACATCCCCAGAAGAAGAGAAAGTAAGATTAATAGATAACAAAAAGAGAAAAGTCAAATAAATACCCTTTTTCATAAAAGCCAACCCCCCCTTAAACTGTTGGACATTCTAAATATTACCAAAACCGCTCACTACGAAACCTTTTATAAAATTTTTCTGAAAATAAACGAAAACTATAAGCATTGGAACAACTTGGTAAACAAGACCTGTCAATACTAGATGCTGTGTTTCAGCTGATGCAAAGCTAACGCTAATCTTTGAATTCCAACAGGAACGGTCATTAAATTTGGAGAAAAAGACGATATAATCATAGGCCACAAAAAGTTGTTCCATTGACCGATAAATGTTGTAATTGCTAATGCGGATAGCCCGGGTTTTATGTTAGGCAAAATAATAGATCTGTAGATCTTGAACTCACTGGCTCCATCTATTCTAGCAGAATCTAAAAGTTCGTCTGGAATACTCATAATAAACTGTCTGAGTAAAAATATTCCATACCCACTAACCAAAAACGGAACAATTAAAGAAAGATGATTTGTCAGCATGCCAAAAGTTTTCATTAGAAAAAAAAGTTTGGAATAAGAAAGATAAAAACAGGAAACATCATCGTAACTAGAATAAATTGAAATACAGGTTTTTTTCCTGGAAAATGAAGTTTAGCAAAAGCATACCCTGCAAGAGAACTTGTTAAAATCACACCTATCGTTGCTGTTCCTGCAACCAAAAGACTATTTAGATAGTATTTCCCAATAGGGACCCGCTTTAACACATCGATGTAATTGTGCCATTGAGGTTTTCTGGAATCCATTTAGGTGGAATAGAGGTTATTTCTTGTGGAGTCATTAATGAGGATGAAACCATCCAAAAGAAAGGTAAAACCATCCAAAACGCTGCAAAGATTATGATTAAATACCTAAAAAAAATTCTTTTATAATTCGTTTGCTTTTACTATTCATAACCTTCGATTCCTCCTTTTTTTAAACGCTCTTAAGACCAAAATATTAGCAATAAAGATTATACAAAACAGGATAAATGCACCTGCAGACGCCCTTCCCATTCTAAGAGATTGGAAAGCAGTTTCATATACATACCAAGATACTGTCATTACGCTTTTGGCTGGAGCATTTATTCCCATAATGTATGGCAAATCAAATACTTGCCAAGCTCCAATCATACCAGTTGCTGTCAAAAACAACAAGATAGGTCTTAAGAGCGGTAAGGTTATGCTCCAAAATATTCTAAAAGACCCTGCACCGTCTATTTTGCAGCATCATAATAATCTTGAGGAATATTTTGTAAACTGGCTGTGATTATCAGTATTTGCATCCCCCCCACTCCCGCCCAAATTGCTGTGATAATTATAGATAATAATGCAGTTTTTGGATCAGTTAACCATCTTATAGGCGCTATACCAAACCATCCTAAGATCTGGTTTATTAATCCATTGTTTGCCCGGTACAAATATCCCCATATAGTCCCTATTGCAACAGCTGGTGTAACTGCTGGAAGAAAAAAAATAACAATCTCCAAAAGCCTGAAAATTTACTTCCGTTTATTAAGACAGCCAAAATTAGGGAAATAAAAATACCTACTAAAACTGTTACAACAGAATAAATGACAGTATTTATAACCGAACTGACAAACAAATCGTTCCCAAACAACCATTTATAATTATCCAATCCCACCCATGCTGCAGAGAAAGGGAGTTAGACCTGTCCATCTTTTGAATGAAGCAATTAATGAAAAAGCTACAGGAAAAATGAAGAAATTGAATAGAATATAAGGGAGGGGGGATATGAAACCATATCCCGCTCTCGCCCTTTTATGGCCAATTTTAGACATTTTGAATGATCACTTCCTTATCAATAGAATTCACTAAGAATTTCGTCTATCTGCTTTTGGCGTCTGCCAATGCTTTTTCGGGTGTTTTTCTTTGTTGTCTTGCTTCTTTTATTTCTCTCCAAATAATATTTTTAATTTCTTCTCCTTGGGCTACATTTGGTTCAGGAACAGTATTTGCCAATTCTTGTACGTAAACAGACGTGTAAAGGTCGTTAAGTTTGTCTGGGAAAGCATCAATATCAGCTTTTCGTGAAGGAATTGCCCCCAATGTTATTTGCTAAGAACTCTCCCATTCTTGTTGAACCATTTGATAGTGGATCAATACATAACCATTTCAAGAATTTCCATGCTTCATTTTTATTCTTAGAAAGTGCATCTACGCCAACAAACCATGTATAACTAACTGATTTTGGATCTTTCATTGGTGGAATAGGTGCAACACCAATTGTTTCTTCGTATTTATCTCCAAAAGCTATTTTTAAACTGCTTTCCCACCAAGGAGCAAGAATTACCATAGCTGCTCTTCCGTTTTGGAAATCCGCATGAGTTGCTGCTGAGTCAGTTCCTCCTCTTCTGAAAATTTCTATTTCTGCATCTAAAGCCTCAAGAGCTTCTTTACTATCTAGCAAGCACTTTTTGTTATCGTTTGAAAACAGTTGTCCACCTAAGCTGTATAATCTTGCAAGATAAGGATGAACCGTACCTGAGTTAGAGCTTGTGTCATATACGTAACCGTATTGTTGTACTGTGCCGTCATCTTTCTTTATTGTTAATTTAGAGGCCATATCTATTAATTCGTCCCAAGTTTTTGGAGCTTGATCATATCCTCCAGCTTTTAAGATCTTCTTGTTGTAAACTAGGGCATAGTTTGCAACTTCTGTTGGTATTCCTCTGATTTCTCCGTTAATTGTTGCGCCACCTACAGCTGCCTCTACAAAGTCATTTTTTTAAAGCAGAAGTTATATCTTTTGGAACTTTATCTAATACTCCAGATTCAACAAGTTGAACTCCCCCCCAAAGTGAGTATAGAACATATATATCAGACGCTGCACCTGCTAATCTTCCTACCAAGATTCTAGTTAGATATTCGCCAAAAGGAACCATTTGAATTTCAATTTCCACATCAGGATTAGCTGCCATGTATTCTTCTGCATATTGCCTTAAACCTTTTGTAACCACCTTACCATCTTTATCTTTTATTCCTTCTACTTGATAATCACTCCAATGTACCGCAAAGGTAAGTTTTGTTTTAGCAAACGCCATACTACTAACCAAAAGGGCCACCAACAAAATCGTTAAAATACATCTTTTCATACCGCTAACCTCCTCAATTTATTTTGAAACCAGATGCATGAACCCAAGATTACTTTTCTATTAATAAAACTTTCGTTTCTTGAGCATCTAATGTTAATGAGAGAGAAGTTATTTGGTTATTATGAGAAAAATGAACAACTTGTTTTGATTTTAAATCTGTAATTTTTTTAATGTTTCCAAAATCGTTGTTTTTGAAAGATAATTTTACGTCTACATCTTTTTCCCCATGATTAAAGACAAAGCAAAAATATCCGTTATTAAAAGTCGATAGTCGAGCTTCGATGTCATCTTCACTTACGCCAGTCACTTCTACACTAAAAGGTGAAACTACTCCTGCTTGTTTTGCTATTTTTGATAAGAATTCGATATTTCCTTCATACCTAGTATGTTCGTAGGCTTTTCCAATAACTGTTCCTATGATATATGCCTTTCCTGAACCAAAAGAATTTTCAAGAGCAACCGCTTTGTCATTATAACTAAGTAACACGTTAGCACTAGATGGTTCAAAGAAACATAAATAATCGGTAGCTGTTATGTCTAGTGCATCTGACTTTAGATTTATGGGTTCTTTTATGTTGCTTGTCGATATTTCAACACATCCAAAAACCTCGTTTAATCCTGAACCTGGTATTTTTAATGCAAGTTCTCCTTTTTCGTTAACCCAAGGACCTCTTCCATCTGCAACAAGTGTTCCTCCGTTCTCTACATAATCTTTTATAACTTTCCCACATTCATCAGATAACGCGATAAGGAAAGGCGCAAAGATAATCTTATATTTCTTAAGGTCTTTTTTTTAGCAGATCATCGATATGAATAAAATCAACGTTTATATTTTCTTTCATCATTGCTTTGTACATGCCAAACATATCTTGCCTAATAATATCGGCAGATCTTCCCCCCCTTAACGCAGCTATCATCTTATAGCTATCAATACTGTATATAATTGCAGCTTGAGCTGGAAGTGGCTCAGATTCAAGAAATTCATCCATGTGTTCGGTAACTATCTTTGAAACTGTGCCTGCAGCCTCTGCCTTCTCGTTGATAGACCCATCAGGTTCGGTAAGTCCAAAACCTGAAACCTCGAAACCAACACTCATTTGAAACCACGCGTAGTAGTTTAATCCTTTTGCTTTTCGTGAGATAGCCAGCCACGCCCATCTTTCAAGATCTTTGTCGGTTACAGGAACTCCAAAATCTAAACCAGTAACCCCCAAGTCCTGTTTGAAGCTCACCTAACAAAAATTCTTTACCTCTACTATCTGCTGAACTTCTAGTTGCATCCAAAGCTACTCCCATATGATGGGGCTTTAAAGGCATCCATGAACCAGTATGTTTTGGATAAAATGAAGTACCCCCCATACATCAACTTTTTCCGCTAATTTCCAATCATCTGAAGATCCATAACCTATTCCAGGAAGACTATACACGCTTGATATTGCAGCATGACTAGAAACAATATGCCTTTTATCGACATTTTTTTATAGTTTTAACCTTCCATTCTAAATCTTTAGAAATTTTTTTCTATGTTGAAGGATATCCAATCGAGAAGGTCTGAGAAGGTAGATAATGAGGTATAACGTGGTGGAACTACTTCATCCCAATTTCTATGTTTCCTGTACCAAGCTTCGTTCAATTTTTCTATATCCTTGTATTTGTTTTTCAACCATTCCTTAAACTTCTTTTGGGTGTTCTCGCAGTAACAGAACCAAGGATCTTTCATATAGTCAATCCAAGACCATTGAACAATATGAGGTTCCGACCAAATATCCCAAGCGTAAAAGGACGTATGCTTTGAAACAACTTTTGCTAGATTCTCAAGAAATTGAGATATATGCTTTTGTACAACAGGATGATCGCTACAGACACCTGGAGAAGCTTGGGTCTCAATCTTCAAACCTGACCTATCAACAAACAAAGAATCAGGATACTCTGTTGCAACCCAACTTGGAGCAGAATCAGTGTATACCTGCACCAATACTTTTAGTCCTAATTCATCGGTAATAGAAAGCAGGGTCTCAATTGTTTCAAAGTCCCATTCATTTGGTTTTGGTTCCCCTGCTAACCAGTCATACCAAAAACGAATTGAGTTAAACCCAAGTTCTTTTATCTGGATAATATCGTCCCTAACTTTTTTTACATCATGAATTTTAGTCACCATAGGTGCTCGTGATCGTTCAGGTCCATACCAAACTGAAACAGGCAAAAAATCCATTTTAATCCTCCTCAACATTTATTAGTCATTTTAAAGATCATAAAACTTATTTTATCAACGTTTTATAATTAAATTTTTGAAAGAAAATCTTTATCTTTCGCAACCGTCCTACTTGAATGTATCTCACTGTTTCTCTCTATTTGTACTGAAAGAAAAGGGGGGGAGGGCTGCTGCCCTTTAACCCTCTTAAATAGACTTTTTTTCTAATGTTTTGTTATTTTTCTATTATGTTCATCAAAAACTGTAATGTTATACTCTACTCCAAAGCCAGGAACGTTTGGAGATACAAATATTTTCAAATCATAACCTTTGTTATTTAATATATTTGCGGTTTCTACCAATAATGACTGAGTAATAGCGATAGTAGCAATTGAAGATGTAGCTCCAACTTTTTCATTTCTACCTTCTAAAGGAACGATAGCATCTTCATGAGGGACGCAATTGTCTATTAATACGTCTGCAATATCTGAAAGCTTTTTCCCGGAAGAATGAGTTGCCTTTGCCCTCTTTTGATTTTCTAAAGAGGTAACTGCTACAACCTTTGCACCTACTTCTTTTCCATATAGTGCAGCTTCAACAGGTGCTGCGTTTACTCCTCCATGAGAATAAACAATCATAACGTCGCCTTTTCTTATTGGTTGATATCGCAAATACGCATCCTTAACATATCCTTCTTTTCTTTCAATAATAAGAAGGCCTGGAGCACTTGCAGGTCCTGTTGGACTAAACCACATAAGTCTAGGGTCTGTAAGAGCATTTAAACCTATAAAACTACCGTATCTTGGGAAAGCATCCAACGCAGGAATCACAGAATGTCCACTACCAAAAAGATGAACAAATCCACCATTGTAAATACAATCTGACATTATCTTACTCACTTTTTCAATAGCTTCTTTTTCCTTTTGATGTTGTTTATTATTCCTTCTACACCCTCTAAATATTTTTCAAAAACAAGTCTGTCATCTCCTATTCATATAATCTAATGCGTACTTTCCAATTCCTATTAATTGTGCATCTTCTCCTAAAACAGAGGGAACTATTTCTATATTTTTAATAATGGGACTTAGATATCTTTTCATAGCTTCTTCTGCTTCGGATTTAAAGATATTCCATCTTTGCCCAACACTTCCTGCCATGATTATTATTTCAGGATCTAAAATGTTAATAATTGTCGCTAAACTTCTTCCTAAAAGATAAGAAACATTTGATATAAACTTTTGTGAGCATTCACCCCCCCCTTTTTCATAATCATCAAAAATATCAAAAGCCCTTTGACTTTCTTTTGCATTTTCATAATTTTTACTCATATAATATCCTGAGATATTAGACTCAAGCATTCCAACCTTGTTTGAATATTCATTCTCTTCTCCTATAGGTATCCAACCTATCGAACCTGCTGCACCATGTGCTCCTTTGATAATATGTCCATCTACTTGAATACCCAAACCAACACCAGTTCCAATAATAAAATAAGCAGAATTTTGAGTTTACTGCTACTCCTTTCCAAGTTTCTCCTATTAATCCTGATACTCTGTCATCTAAGATATCAATTACTTTACCAATTTTTCTTCTAACTTAGCTTTTAAAGGGTATGGATCGCCTCCAAAGGCGTTTGGAAGCCATACATAACCTTCATCTAAAACTGCTCCAGCAACTGATACTCCAAAACTGTCGATATCGTTGTACTTTTCGTATATTTTTAGAAAGAGTTCTATTACTTCATCAGGACTTTGAGGCGTATTGAATTTTGCTTTGTCTGTTAAAAAAAACCTGTTTCATTGCAAATTGCAGATCTAATATAAGTACCACCGATATCTAAAGTCAATATTCTCACATCTTTCACTTCCTCAAAATAATTTCTACAGCGTATTTGTCTGCTCTAATAACCGATTCAGTGTATTCTACTGGTATATCCGATACATCATAACCAATTCTCTCTACAATAAATCCAGCAAAAGGTGGTTTTACTTTTAAAAGCTTACATTCATGATTATCTAAAATAGTGGCATAATACTTTTCTTCTGCTTTGACAATATGTAGCCCGTATCGAGTTTCAAGCAGGTTGTATAACGATTGAGTTAGAGAGTTGTCGAAAAAAATCAGGGGCAAGCTTTTCTAGGGTATAGAAAGTTTGAATACCTATTGGCTCATCTTGTGCATATCTTATTCTTTTAACCATTATTACGGGCGTTCCAATTTCTATTGCTAAAGCCTTTGCTATCTTTTTATTAGCTTCTATAATTCCATTTTCTAAAACTACAGATTTAGGTTCAAGCCCTTTCATTTTCATTTCTTCAGAAAAACTTGTAAGTTTTCTAGGACCTTGTTTTATTCGATTATCAACAACAAAGGTCCCAATTCCTTGCCTTTTTACTAAGAATCCCTCTTGGACAAGCAACGAAATAGCCTGTCTTACTACAGACTTACTTACCTCAAAAGTTTTAGAAAGCTCATCTTCTGTGGGTATCCTATCGCCCGGTTGAAAAACACCCAGAAGAATATTTTTTTTCGTATGATCTCTTTTAATTGATGGTATAAAGGTTCTTTTGATGAATAATCTAATTTACCATTGAGTTGCATCACATTTCAAAGCTCCTTTTCATAATATTCATACTAATCATTATAATGATTATAATATTTAAACCATTAAAAATCAAATGACAATTCTTGAGATAAACCAAGAAATTTCATTTTATATTACAATAATTCTTTTTAATTACCTTTGTTGCATTGTAATTAAATATTTTGATAATTTATCCAATTTTCAGTTTTTTTAATAGCTAGCTTGTGTCTTGATTTAAGATGCATATTTATTACTAAAAACAAAAAAAATCCCTCTAGAAAGAGGGGAAAGATTAATTATAATTAGATATTAAGGCTAAATTTCATGCACATCTATTATATCCATTATAACATCGAATTCATTTCTTGAAAAACCTTTGTCAAGATATTCTACCTCACCTACTTGATTATCGTATGGATCAGATCTTAAGAATTTCTTTTGTGGCAAAAGGTCATAGTGAAATTCCGAATTAGCAACCATTCTAAAGGGGGGGTCTAGGTTACCAAAATAGAAATTCCATCTTCTTTCATTTTTAGCCCTGTAAGCACTGCCACCAAATGAAAGATCTGCAAATAACCATCCATATGGTTCTATATAAAACTGTGCCCAATCATGAGGGCCAACACCATATGGAGTTACATACAAACCCGATTGCCATTTTGCTGGAATTCCTACAATTCTACATAAGGTTATAAACAGAAGGGCTTGAACACCGCAATCTCCTTTCAAATTGTATGCAGCATATTCTGGAATATTAACAATTGACACATAAGGTCTGACATAAGAGTACTGAACATTTTGAGTTATATAATCATAAATCTTTCTAGCCTTAAGCAAAGGATTTACTTCTTCTTTAACTATCTCTCTTGCCAAATCTACTAAAAATGGAGAAAACTTGATTTGAGGTAACCATTCATTTGTGTGAAATTTGGGCTGCCTTTTAAGCACTTTATTAAAATCAGGATTTACATATTTTACATGATTTTCGTATGAATATTCGACTGTAAAATTTTCGTTTTCTTTCAATTGTTCTTCAAAGAATATAGTTCTTTGGGGGGGGTATGTTTCTGGAGAGATAAATTTTGCAGTATGAGAGGTGTTAAGTATGTTAATATTAGCTATCTGTTGAGCTTTTTGTGGAATAGGCAAGTGAACCCTCACAGTTTCATTAATTCTGGCATGCTCACTTTTCATCTTAATACCAGTTTTGAGATGGATGAAATAGCTTTTTTTTCGCCTTTTTCAATAATTTCTTTTATAGTATCATCTAAGAAATCTCTTTCCACTTCATTTTCTATTTCTTTAATTCTCAGACGTTCTTTAATTGTTGGATGCACTTTTATGATATTATCTAAAAATCGCTTGCTGAACATCTCTCTTCCTTCAATGAATATCCAATCTGCATAGCGTTGATCTTTCAAATCTTCTAAATCTTGCCTTGTAAAACCTTCAATTTTTTTCTTGAGCTAGCTCCAAAGCTTCTTCGAAAGTATATATGTATTCATTTTTAAGAACGTTGAGTCTGTACTTTTCAAAGTTTAGGCGTTGCTTCAACGTATTTGAGATGTTTCTATCTAAATAAATATCAATCAATCTAACTGCTTTTTGAAATTCTCCAAAACAAATTAAATTATTTACATCTTCAGGTAAATCGGCTATCAAAAATCTAAACTGTTCAAAATATTTCGCCTCCTATAATTTGAAGATACAAACTATTCTTAACTTTTATTATACTATATTTTGTTATAATCCACATAAATTCAAACCTTGTAGAGCCGCTCTATACGAGCGTCTCGTTTTTTTGTTTTAAATAATGATAAAACCTTGGAGACGCCCATATAGGTCGTCTCTACACTTGATTTAATAAATGTTTAAATCAATTATTGATTGGTAAACATATAATTTGTGTTTTGAATTATTCTAGGAAACTACATCAATTTTAGTTGTAGAGACGCTCTATACGAGCGTCTTTTTGTTTTCAAAATAACCATTAAACCCAGAGACGCCCATATAGGTCGTCTCTACACGAGGTTAAATCAATTTTTGGAAGATTATTAAATGTAAAATTACCCGTCCTTGAATAAGAACAGTTGTTTTGTATGGTATAATTAAGGTGGAAGTTAAATTACTGAACTTATTGATGCTCAAATAACACCAAAAGTGAGGACACCTAATGAACGAAATAAACAATCCACATGATGCTTTTTCAAAATGAGTTTTGGAGATATAGAAATAGCAAAAGATTTCTTACAAAACTATCTACCAAAAAAATGTTGTTAAAGCGATAGATTTAAATTATTTAGTGAAAGAAAATGGAAGTTATGTAGATGAGGAATTTCAAAATGTGCAATCAGATTTATTATGGAAAACTAAGATAAACAATCATGCGGAATATATATACTTTCTATTTGAGCATAAGAGTTATAAAGATAAAAAAAATCATATTTCAGTTATTAAAATACATGCTTAAAATATGGGAAGATACATACGAAAAATCAAAAAAATACTATTCCGATAATAATACCCATAGTAATATACCATGGAGAAACTGCATGGAATATAGAAACTAACCTAATAAACCTTATTGAAGGAATAAAAGCCATGCCCGAAGAAATAAGAAAATACATACCAAGTTATGAGTATGAGCTGCAAGATTTCTCACCAAAGTCGAAAGCAAGTATAGTAGGGGGGAAGCGTACACAAGATTGGTGATAGAAGTAATGAGGAGTGCATTTGAAAAAGATATAGAAAGA
>JMBV01000095.1_pt1 | contig 33458 bp, 49 predicted proteins | sample 616531 | NCBI WGS metagenome assembly JMBV01 (sample SAMN02727904, study PRJNA239997) | anaerobic digester metagenome | biome: anaerobic digester; isolation source: mesophilic anaerobic digester inoculated with municipal waste water sludge... | place: Germany: Bielefeld University, CeBiTec ...
GTGTAGTATATTTACCCAACGGTGATGGGCATCGCGCCCGGAAATCGACAGGGATTTGCGCGATGGAGGCGAAGCAAGGACTGTAATGAAAGGAAGGGAAGGCCAATGGAGAAGACAGCCTTGCTTATCTTTGCCGCAACCTATTTGTTACTGCTCGTTTTTCCCCGTATTAGGGCCCAGATCGCCCTTGTGGCAGCTATAGTCTTTGTTCTAATCGGCATTGTGCCCGGCCGGGACGTATTTGGCCTGATTGATTGGAATGTGATTTTAATGATTGCCGGCACGATGGGAATTGTGTCGCTGTTTATTGAGTCGCGCCTGCCTGCGCTTTTAGCAGATTTGATTTTAGAAAAGACGCCGGACATTCGCTGGGCGGTGGTGGCTTTGGCGCTGTTCAGCGGTTTTATTTCCGCTTTTATCGATAATGTGGCAACTGTACTGATTGTGGCACCCATCGCCATCACGGTTGCCAAAAAGCAGAATGTGTCCCCCGTGACCAGCGTGATTGCTGTGGCCATTTCTTCTAATTTGCAGGGTGCGGCTACTTTGGTGGGCGATGCCACTTCAATTTTGTTGGGCGGGTATGCGGGCCTTGATTTTTTTGGACTTTTTCTTTGTCCAAGGCAGGCCCGGCCTATTTTGGCTCGTGCAGTGTGCCGCCTTGGCCGCCACCGGTATTTTGTTTTTGACGCTGCGCCGCAATACACAAAGGGTTATACCGCAAAAGCGGACGGCTGTTAAGGACTATTTCCCCCCCGGGCTGCTTCTGGCATTTATGGTCATCTCGCTTATTTTGGCATCCTTTATTTCCCAAAAACCGGCGATTACAAATGGACTGATTTGCATGGCCCTCTTGGGCTTGGGCCTGGTTAGAGAGTTGGTCCGGGGTCGGGGATCGCAAGCAGTTAAAGATGTGATCCTAGATATTGATTATTTCACCTTGGCGCTGTTGGCCGGGTTGTTCATTATTATCGGCGGTTTAACCAAGGTGGGTGTAATCGAAAGGATCAGCCTCTTGATTGTGCATTTGGGGGGGCGGGGGGGCAGTACCTTTGTGGTTTTCTCGGTTGTAGTCTGGCTTTCAGTTTTGGTTTCGGGCTTTGTGGATAATATACCTATGTGGCCACTATGCTTCCGGTTGTGCAGGGGGGGGTAGCCGGGCATTTGCAGATAGAGCCCAATCTACTTTATTTCGCCCTCTTAATCGGTGCTACCCTAGGCGGCAATTTAACACCTATTGGGGCTTCCGCCAATATTACCGCCTTGGGGGGGCTGTTGCGCCGGGAAGGCTATGAAGTCGGGGGGGCAGGCGAGTTTATGCGCCTCAGCATACCCTTTACAATAGCAGCCGTGTCCACCGGGTATGTGCTATTGTGGCTGGTCTGGGGGGGTGGTACAATTTGATCGGTACCAGAAATGAAAGTTCGCTGCATGCGGGCCTGAAAGAGTATTACAGGCGCCGGGGGGGGATTTGGTGGAAGCGGAGGTAGACGGCTACATAATCGATCTTGTGCAGGGCGAGAAATTAGTGGAAATCCAGACAGCTAATTTCGGTGCTTTAAAAGATAAACTAAAGGCGCTGCTGCCCCATTATGCGGTGCATCTCATTTATCCGATCGCGGTGGAACGCCATCTGATCTATATAGATCCTCAGACGGGGGGGAGCTGCTGGAAAGAAGAAAATCCCCGAAAAAAAGGTACAATCTACGAATTATTTGCGGAGTTGATTCGCATTCCCCTGTTGATTGGTGAGCCTAATCTTACGCTGGAGGCGGCGTTTGTTGCAGAAGAAGAGATTCGCTGCCGCGATGGACAAGGCAGTTGGCGGCGGCGTGGCGTGAGCATTGTGGATCGCCGCCTCTGTGCAGTTGTGGAACGCAGGCAGTTTTCTGCAAAAGGGGGGGATTACCTGGCGGTGCTGCCCCCCCCGATCTGCCCTGTCCTTTCACTAATCGGCAGTTAGCTCAAAAAGTGGGTATTTCTCAACCGGCCGCCCGTAAAGTGACCTACACGCTGAGGAAGGCGGGCTGGGTTCAAGAAGTGGGCAGAGAGGGAAATGCCATTCTGCATAAGGTGGGTTGAAATCATAGTTATCCACATTATACACAGGTTACCCACAACATTCCGCGTGAAACGTATGTTTTTACCCAGCATTTAGTGGTTCATCTATTAGTAATGTATAGCAGCAGTGAAATAATTAACGAACCTGAAACATTGAAAAGCAGCGAATAATGATATAAAATAAAGTTAATTAATAGCTTATCAGCCAAAAGGAGGGGGGGATAAAGCTGAAAAAGACATACCTATAAAACACGCGCGCCGCGTGATTAATGTTGGCTGCGTACTTTTGGTAACCAGTGCCGCGGGAGATCGCCGGAATGTGATGTCCTTGGCCTGGCAGACACCCGTTTCTTCTCAGCCGTCGCTGGTGGGTATCGCCGTCGCCCGCACGCATTTCACTGCTGAGCTGATCGCGCAAAGCCGTGAGTTTGTTTTGAATGTTCCCGGGGGGGCCGATCTTTTGCCCCCCCAAGTGGGCGCAAGCGGCAGCATCTCGGGGGGGCGAGCAATCGATAAATTCGAAAAAGTTAAGATCACGGCCGTACCGGCCCAAGTAGTGCAGGCCCCCTTGATTCGGGAATGCCTGGGCCATGTGGAATGTAGGGTGGTGGAACAGCATACGCTAGGCGATCATATCTTTTTGTCGGCGAAATAGTGGCCGCTTCAGCCAACCAAGGGCTGTTTGAGGAAAATCGCTGGCATGAGCAGGTTCAGTTACTGCATCATTTGGGCGGCGATCATTACTATCTCGCGGGAAATAGACTGCTGCGCGGCTAAGGGGGGGCAGACAGCGGCTGCAGGACGAATGGGAAAAGAAAGAGGGAGGAATACAGATGAGAATTATGACTGAACAGAATCTAAGGGACGCTTTTGCCGGCGAAAGCCAGGCACATATGAAATACCTACTGTACAGCGATGTGGCAGAAAAAGAGGGCTATCACAATGTGGCCCGGCTTTTTAAGGCGATCGCCTATGCGGAATTAGTCCATGCCCGCAACCACCTCAGGGAGCTGGGCGGCATTAACGATTCCGTTGCTAACCTGCAGGATGGCATTGACGGGGGGGAGACCTTTGAGATTGAAGAAATGTATCCGGCCTACAAAGTAGTCGCGGAACTGCAGCAGGAAAAAGGTGCGGTGCGTTCTACACATTATGCACTGGAAGCGGAAAAGATCCATGCCAAGATGTACACAGACGCCAAAAAGGTTGTGATGGAGCAGCAGGACATAAAAATCGGCACGATCCGCATCTGCGATGTCTGCGGCTACACTCATGATGGCGACATTCCCGAAAAGTGCCCCATTTGCAGAGCACCGAAAGAGAAGTTTTCATCCTTCTAGAGGGGGGGGAAGTTATGGCCAACACCTTTAATATCAGGATTGGAGGCGAAGCGGGACAGGGTTTAGTTTCTATTGGCAGTATTCTGATGCGGGCCGCGGCCCGAGAGGGCTGGTATTTATTCGCCCACCAGGATTATGAATCAAGAATCCGCGGCGGCCACAACTTTTTTTCAAATCCGCCTCGGGAGCAGCCCGCCGGCGGCAGGCGAAGACAGGCTCGATTTGGTGGTTTCTCTTGATCAGGCAACCATTCCAAGGGCACAGGAACACTTAACTGACGATAGCTTGATTATCTATGATCCGGACCTTTTCAAGGCAGCGCCGCCTTTTGCGGGGCAGGAAAATGTTATAGCGATCCGCTTTGTGCAGGTCACTGAAAAATGGGGCAGCCAAAATTATGGCCAATGCGGTGGCTGCCGGTGCTGTGTGGGCGCTGCTCAGTGATGACTTTACCGGTTTGGCGGAAATCTTGGCCGAGTTGTTTGCGGGTCGAGGCGAAGCAGTTGTTGCGGGCAATCAGTCCGTGGCCCGGGCGGGTTTTGACAAAGTCCGGGAGATAGCGGCGGGGCGTCCAAAACCGGCAAAGCCGGAACGGCCCGGTGCAAGGATATTGTTAAACGGCAACGATGCATTGCCTCTGGGGGCGTTGGCTGCCGGGCTCAAATTTATGAGTGCCTATCCCATGACGCCCGCAACGGGCATCACCGAGTTTATTTCCCGCCACGGGCGGGAGGCGGCGGTGGTCATGGAGCAGGCCGAAGATGAAATCTCTGCAATCAATATGGCACTTGGAGCCAGTTTTGCCGGGGGGGTGCGGGCCATGACTGCCACCTCCGGTGGGGGGGGCTTTGCCCTCATGACGGAGGCTTTGGGTTTGGCCGGTTCAGCTGAAATACCAATAGTAGTTATTAACGCCCAGCGTCCCGGTCCAAGTACCGGACTGCCCACTCGGACAGAACAGGGGGGGATCTAACCTTTGCAACTGCCATGTCGTTCGGTGATTTCCCCCCCCGCGCTGTTTTGGCCCCCCCGGTGACGTTACGGAGGCCTTTTACTTAATGGGTGAAGCATTTAACCTGGCTGAGCAGTTTCAGATGCCTGTGGTGGTGCTAAGCGATCAGCACTTGGCGGATTCCTACACTACTGCGGCGCCCTTTGCTCCGGAACGGGTTAAGATTGACCGGGGCAAGCTTGCATCGGGGGGGCTGAGGCGGGACAGGATTATCTGCGGTATCGGTTTACCGAGGATGGGATTTCGCCCAGGCTTTATCCCGGTTTCGGTGCAGGTTTGGTAATCAGCGCCGGAGATGAGCATGACCAAAAAGGGCATTTAACGGAAGATGCGGAGACACGGGCTAAAATGGTGGAAAAACGGATAGCCAAGCAAAAACTGGTGGAAGAAAGGGTGCTGCGGCCAGTTTTGTGCGGCGCGGAGCAGCCTCAAATTGTTTTGATCGGCTTCGGGTCCACCAAGGGGGGGCCATCGCTGAGGCGGTCTCAAGATTAAACAAAAGCGGCACAAAGGCCCGGGGGGGTGTCCATCTGCCTCAGGTTTTCCTCTGCCTGACAGTCTGGGCGAAATATTGATGGGGGGGCCCGGTGAAAAATACGTAGTGGAAAGCAATGTTTCCGGGCAGCTGCAGGCGTTAATTGCCTCTCGCTTCGCATGGAAACCCCCCCGGGGGCACGTGCGTCGTTATGATGGCAGGCCGATTAATGCCCCCCTTATATCTTAGACTGGCTCGAAGGAGGTGGGGCCCGTGACTAGGCTTCATGAATTTTCAATCGCCGCCGAAACGGCATGGTGCCCGGGCTGCGGTAATTTCGGCATTCTGCGTTCTTTAAGCAAGGCCTTGGAAGAACTGGCCCTCAAGCCCAGTGAGGTGCTGTATGTATCGGGCATCGGGCAGGCCGGAAAAACCCCCCCCATTATATTGCGGGCAATGTTTTGAACACACTGCACGGCCGGACATTACCCACCGCTACAGGGGGGGCCAAGCTGGCCAATGGTGATTTGACCGTTTTTGCCATTGGCGGGGGGATGGGGGGATGGCTACGCGGAGGGGGGGGCAATCATTTTTGCATGCCATTCGCAAAACGTGGATCTTACCTACCTTGTCCATGATAATCAGGTATTTGGACTGACCAAGGGCCAGGCTTCGCCCCCCCGTTCCGATGCGGGCATGGTGACCGGAACTACGCCTCAGGGCGTGGCCAGCGAAGCCTTTAATCCTCTGGCGGCGGCGATCACCTTAAACGGCGGCTTTGTGGCCCGCAGTTTCGCCGGCGATCAGGAACATTTGACCAGGACAATCAAGGCAGCTGTGCAGCATAAAGCTTTGCCTTAATTGATATTCTCCAGCCCTGTGTTACTTTCAACCGGATTAACACCTATCAATACTATCGGCAGCGGGTGTATGATTTGGATCAGGAAGTAGGTTATGACCGTACCGATCGGGATGGGGGGGCTTGGCGAAAAGCTGGGAGTGGGGGGGTGAGCGGATACCCATCGGTATTCTCTATCAGGTGCAGCGGCCCACCTTGGCTGACCAGCACCGCGAGGTTTTGCGGACACCCTTGGTCAGGCAGGAGCGGGATTGGCGCTTCGTCCAATCCGTGCTGGCGACATATAAAGTTTAGGAAAGGGGGGGCTGAACAGCCCCTTTTTGCTTTTGAGGACAGGATTTCACGCACCTGGCAGAGAAATACTAAAAAAATGGGTGGGTAATTCAGGCAAAGGATGAGGCAGTTGGCAACGAATTTCGTACAAGCATATGATAAGGGAGCCGTTCTTTTTGTGCCGGGTGATGCGGCCACCTCCGTTTATTTTATCTTGGCCGGGACAATCATCGCCACACAAGGTGATAAACAGTCCTTATTGGGGGGTAGGGGGGGCTTTTTAGGCGATGCGGCCTTCTTTCGAGAAATACCCCACAGCTACGCGGCGGTATGCGCCACCGATGTCAAAGTTTTGGAGATGAACAAAAAAAACATGACGCGTGTACTCGCCAATCAACCCGGTATCGCCTGTTCTCTGCTGCAAGAATTGGCATTAAAGGTGACCAATCCGGAACTGATGCAGTTTTCCAGGGTGTAAAGGAAGAAGAAGTGGAAAAAAAACGGACTTTCTCGGGGACCTTCTGCCGCAGGGGGGGCATCCTGAATTCAATCTGCGAGTACCGGCAGAATATAATGAATATTTGTTTTCCACCGAAGTGACTTGCCCCCCCATGTGTAGCACTAGCTTTACCGGATTAAGGATGCGCACAACCCGTTTGCAGGTGGAAAGGCATGACCCGGATTTTCGGGCGGTTTATCGCAATTTTGAACCCAATTTCTATTATATCTGGGTCTGCCCCCCCAATGCTTGTTTGCCTATCCGGAACGGCAGTACAAGAAAATTCGCCGCACAGCCATTCAGCGGGGCCGCCAGTATTTAGAGGAGAGCCCCCCCGCCGCCTTTAGTTTTGCCTTTGATGGGCAGCGCACGGTGCAGCAGGTTATCACCTCTTATTATCTGGCTATGCGCACCTTTGAGGTTGTGGGTGCCAGCCCGGAACAGTGGGCGAATTTGTGGCTGCGCTTGGTGTGGATTTACGAGGATCTTAAAGAGGAGCAGTTGGCACTGGAGGCAGCAGAAAAGGCCCGGAATTACTTCGCTGAAGCCATGTCCACTACTGCCCGCAGTGCCGCGGGTGATCAGCAGCTGTATATTCTCTTGGGCGAGTTGGAACTGCGGTTGGGCCGGGGCGGAGAAGCGTTCCGCAATTTCCATACTGCCGCTACCATGCGGGGGGGAGATCCTCGCAACAAAAGGATGGCCTTTGATCGAATTCAGGATCTGCGTGAGCAGCGAGGCGCACAGGCTTAGAGACAACACACTGCATACCAAGCACCTTCCTTCATAGGCGGGTGCTTTTTTTATGAGTAAAAACCTGCAGAAGGCGAAGACTAAGGGTGCAAGAGACCGTCTGAAAGGAGGAACATTATGCCCCACGACCGCAAACCAAAGCCGGACGATCGCAGTGACAATGTGGAAAAACTGCAGGAACAAGTGGTGAATACCATCGAGAATTTGGAGGAGGCCCATGACACTCTCCAGCAGGATCTGCCGGAGGAGCAGCGTCAGGCACTGCTCGAAAAGAATCGCAGGCGCGAACATTCCATTGCCGGCAAACGCGAAGAGATAAAAGACGAATGGGAATTCCGCCAAGAGCGGGACGACCATTCCCGCAAAAAAATAAAGGAGGCACTATGCCGGAGCGAAAAAAGAAAGGCGCGCAAAGTTTGGAACAGCAATTAGAAAATACCCAAGAGCGCATGGACGAAGCGCTGGACAGATTAAAAACGGGTGAACTGCCCCCCCCAGAGGAGGAGCACCGAGCTAAGGAAAAAAAACGAAACATCGCCGGGAAATGATTCAAGGCCTGGAGGGTAAATTGGAAGATAGTACAATGGAAGAACCTTAGACTAAACGGCCGGGTCAAAAACCCGGCCGTGTTCTGCCCTTTTGCAGGAAATCCCGAATAAAAAAACGAAATACTGCTAAGCAGCAAACATCAAAATTGTAAGGGGGAAGGCCTTGTCTCGGATCTTTTTCATGGGGGGGCGGATTTTGGATATGCTTAGCTCGGGATTGGTGTTTAAAAGGGTGTACGGGGGGGTTATCCTAAGGATTGCAGCTGTTTTAACGGTTTTAGGCGGTGGGGGGGTTTTATGGATCTCAACCTGGCAGGAAATTTCAAATTTGCGGAACTATCGGTATTATTACTCCGGCTATGGAGGCATTGTCCCGGCCGGTGTTGTGGTGCAGATGCTTATGGTTATTTTAATCTACTGTGTGGTACATACTCTTTGGATTAGGGCGAAGACAGTGGAACAACTGCCCGTAACAGGTTATGTTATAGCACCAATTTTTTTTCTCTGACGCTAAAACTTGTGGGGGGGGAAGTAATAGCCTGTGGTGCTATCTTTCGGGGTTTGCAGGCGGCCTTTCCATTTGGATTGCCGGTCGGGATGTGCTGCGCCTGCTCGGCCTGGGCGGCCTAGATCTTTTTGATACCGGCCCGTTAGGGGGGGCGGCAAGTTTCGTCACCGGTTTACTGACAATACTTTTAGGCTTATTTTTGCCTTCATCTCCCTGGTCATTTTCTATTATTCGGCCGAACTGGCAGTTGTCTTAGTTGATATAGCGGGGAATACGAGAATGCTGAACAAACAGCCCGAACCGGGCGGAGAACAGGAAACGGCCGCAGGGTAAAACACAGGCGAAATTTATTGAGTTTTACCCCCCCTCCCTATGCTATACTTATTGCGTATTGGGCCCGTAGCTCAGTGGATAGAGCAATGGTCTCCTAAACCATGTGTCGGACGTTCGATTCGTCTCGGGCCCGCCATCTTAAATACCGATGAACAAAGGATTATAGCCGATGCCTCTAAATGAGGGGTATCGGCTTTTTGTGGTTTTACTGCAAGTTATGATGCCTCTCTGGGATAAATCCAAATATAAGGCAGTTCCCCCCCGCCTCTTTCGAGATTGGGTACATAGTGATAAGGCCAATTTTCAGTGCTGTGCAGTAGATACCTCTTTGGAGCGACCCCTATTTGATAGTATAGTTTTGTCGGTTTAGTCACTTCCGGAAGCGTTCCTTCAATCGCATTGACGATCCATCCTTCACTGCCGGTATTGGTGGACCAAAGACCATGTACCCCCCCGTTTTTCTCCAGGGATTAAGACCTATCCAGACATAAGCAAACATTAGCTGCGAACGGGGGGGTTCGGGAACAGTCGTTTTAATCTGCAGCGTGCTATCCCCGCCGTGCAGTTTGTCAGGAAAGACTACCGTGTGCTCGGGCTCGTAGATAGGCACCGTTGCCGACGTGGGGGTTTCGGATAACAAGAAAAGGCCATCCAGCCGGCCAACCCCTAAGAATTCGTTGTTATCTCCGGTCATCAATACGGTAATTTGGTAGTGTTTTCGGCAGGCAGCCGGATGTTCAACACAGCAGTGCCGGCGGCACTGTCTATATCAATTTTCTTGATTGCACTATAAACGTGCGAAAATCCCCCTCCCGTAATTTGGACAACTGCTGTTCCGGTACCTTGCTTCGCTCGGGAGAAGACTGGGTGGAGGGAATACGTTCGAGCAGTAAATCTAAATCTCCAAACCTGCCGTCAAAACATCAAGCTGCAAAGTACGATTTTGTGTAAAGTCATCAACAACTGCAAGTGTGATGGCATTATGGTACAGCATTTCGCCGTCTTCGGTCTTGGCGAATGAGGTAACGGTCCACATGCCGACCGGCAGATCAACAAAGGTAATTTTTGGGTTATCTTTGGTTAGAACGCCCGTATGCGAGGCGGCTCTTCTAGTGATTTCGAGGTCAATGTAGGCAACATCCTCATTCAATGAGTTGAAATCGACCGATATAACAACATGGCCGGTTTTTTTTGACTTCGCCGACTCTGCCACCACCTAAACAGCCCGATAACAGTAATGCCGCTGTGGAGAGAATTATTAAAACCAGTTTGTGTATTGGTATCACCCCCCCGTGTAATTATCCACCTAATGTTGCTTGATTCGATTTGCGGCAAGGGAAACCTTCCGATTTTATAAAATCCAGGATTAGATCGACACCTGCTGAAAAATGCGGCCTATCCGGCACTGAACAAGGGGGGGCGGTCTGTTTAAGCCCTGCAAAACCCGGCTGGATAACGGACAAAAAAAAGGCGTTTTCAGACAGGAAAAGCAGCTATAGAGGGAATTATTACCACTATACGGAGGTTGGGGGGGGCATGAATAACAGAGTTTTGCGGAGGCTGGCCCGTTTAAACGAGCAGCGACATTTGTATTCGATTCGTTCTACTTTTATATCTACCATGCCTATTATGATTGCGGGGGCTTATGCGGTTGTTTTCAATCAGCTGCCCATTGCCGGATACCAAAGATTCATGCAAGGATTTTTTTGGCGACAACTGGCGCCTCTTCGGCGAATTAGTCTTTAATGGCAGCATTCAAATCGTAACCCTCATGGTGGTTTTTTTTGCTAAGTTCTAATCTAGCCAAATGGTATAATACGAACCGAAACATGCAGATCCATGACGGTATAAGCGGTATGGTGGCCTTAGCTTCTTATATCGCGGTATCGCTCCCTGCGCATGCGACCTCACTACCCTTTGAAATGGCGGGCGTTAACGGGCTTTTTGTTGCTCTGTTGGTTTCTATTATTGCAACGGAAGCGTTCGTACAGCTTTTGGGCAGAAAACAACGGACACAGCTTCTTTCAGATGATCCAAACATGGCCGCACCACAATCTTTCGCCTCGGTAGTACCGGCAGTAATTGTTACCGGCTCTTTTGTGCTTTTTAGAGTTGTCCTCATTTGTTTTGGGCTAAGCGGCAGCTTAACAAGCATGGTAAATGACATGCTGCGGGCCCCCCCTTTCCTCAAAGGCGGCGACTCGTATGGCACTGCCGTGCTATACAATATTGCAACCCATTTGATGTGGTTGGTAGGTATTCACGGCAACAATGTGCTGGACGATGTGGCCCAAACGGTGTTTGTTCCGGCGGCCGAAGCGAACGTGGCAGCCGTGGCAGTTGGTGCTGCAGCACCGAATTTGGTCACAAAAACCCTTTTTGACACCTTCGTTTATATGGGGGGGAAGCGGCACTACACTGGCCCTTCTTATCGCTCTTCTTATTTTTGGCCGCAGGCGCAGCAACCGCACCCTCCTGCGTTATGCGCTGCCCAATTCCTTATTTAATATTAATGAGCCCATTATTTTTGGAATCCCCGTTGTACTTGATCCTTTTTACGCCATCCCCCCCTTTATTCTAACGCCTGTAGTTATGTTTTTCACCACCTCTTTTGCAATGGGCCTAGGCTTGGTCCCTTATACTGTAGCGGAGGTTTCTTGGGCCACCCCCCCTATTTTTATCAGCGGATATCTAGCCACCCAATCCATAGCGGGCTTGGTGCTTCAGCTTTTCAATCTTATTTTAGCGGTCTTAATCTATGCCCCCTTTGTTCGCCTGCGAGAAGAAATGGCTAAGCACCGCTTCACACGCGGTTACCGGAGAATACTGAAAATAATATTAACGGAATATGCGGCTTCTTCAGATAAACTGATTGAACGCGTTGATGAAAGTGGGGCTGTTGCCCGCCAACTTGCCAATCAACTAAGGGGGCGCCGTTAATCGAGGCGAAATGCATCTAAAATACCAGCCAATTATTGATCCGACGACCCAAACTGTGCACAGTGTCGAAGCGCTGTTACGGTGGGATCATCCTGAGCACGGACCCATTCATCCGATGGTAGTAATTGCCTTGGCGGAAGAAACTGATCTTATCCACGGGCTGGGACTATGGATTCTGGAGCAGGCTATTGCCCAAAGAGCACGCTGGACTAAGGAAAAACTGCGCGGTTTTCCCGTCTCGGTGAATATATCGGTGAAACAGCTTGATAACCCCCCCGATTTCTTTAAACAAGTTTTAGCAGCTCTCGCAACGCATCAAGTACCGGTCAGCCAGCTGCAAATTGAAATTACTGAGGCGGCCGCTTTAGTCGAAAACGAGACTGTCAATTATAATTTGCGTAATCTACATGATGCCGGTGTAGCCATTGCCATGGACGATTTTGGTGTAGGCCATTCTTCGCTCTTGTACCTTAAAGCACATTCCATAGCTATTTTGAAAATAGATGGTTCATTAAGTAGTGATGTGATCAAAAACCCGCTTAACCTGGAGTTGATTTCCATGATTCACCACTTATGTCAGAGTCTAAATATAGAGGCGGTCGTCGAATACGTGGATAACCGAGAGCAGCTGGCAAAGCTGTTAAGCATCGGGGAATTCTTGATTCAAGGGTATCTTTATTCCCCTCCCATCAGCGCCGCGCAAATACGGGAGTTTATCGATACGTTCCCAATACGTTTCCGGGGGGCGTTGGGGGGGTACAGAGCCACTAATCGGTCGCCAGCCTTTGTCACTTTGATTGCCTGTTCGGTATTGATATTCTTCATAACACCATTGATGCAGTTCGCGGGGTATTGAGCCGTACCAAAGGGAAGAGGACGTGGGACCGGTTAGGTCTTTCAAATATGAAACGAAACCCCCTTGCGGTTGATTTATCAACCGGTAAGGGGGTTTGTGATCTTGGATAGAAGCAGTAGGAGATAAATTCGGTCTGTGCCCGGTCTCTTACTGCGCCTTTTCCCTTCTTAAAATCATAATCTGGGCTTCCTGTTTGAAGAGACGTTCGTTCAAAACATCAAATCTGGCGTCTAATAGCTTTGTTTGCTCGTTAATTTTCTGATCAATGCTTTGCAGCTTCGTCTCGGTATTCTTTTTAAATACAATCATCTCGTCTTTGAAGGAGTACATCTCGTCTTTGAAGGAGTACATCTCGTCTTTGAATGATTGGAACTCTTCTTTAGTGACTGTAATTTCCCTAAGGTTTTTCACCTCTTGCGCAATGAGGTCAAGCATTGATAATATTTTTCTTCATTTTTCATGTTCTGTCTCCCCCCCATCGTTTAGTTGTTCAAGGTAGGTGAAACACCTCCCAAATCAGGGCACTATAGTTTTCTAGGCTAGGCAACTAAATCCTTCCGCGGTTTGCTCGTTTATTTACGGATAGTTCGCCCGCACACCCGCTAAGGTTTTAGGGGGCGGGCTCGGCAGAAGCGAATAGTCGCTTGAACCCTGAATGTATTTTACCCACGCAAATGAACCTTCTCCATTTTTCGGGGGGGTTGTCGCTATTTATTCTTGTCGCATAATCGTCCGGAAAAGATGAACAATTTTTTTTAAAGGCTCTATCAGCGCCCAATCAAGGAAGAGTGTGAATGATGAATAATTATTGAAGTGGGCCAAAGTTATGCGGTTTTAACTAGAGGACTTTTTTTTAACTTGCGGAGAATATGATTTTTATAACAAGGAAAACTTAAAGCAGGAGGAAAGCGATGATCAACTAATCAATATGGCCGTATTTGAATTGGATGTTCGGCCTTGCTTGCAAGGTTCGTTTCCGGTTGCCATATTGAGTAGCTTGATGATTGTTTGCCCTAAGAGCGGCTTTATGCCTCTTCTTTCGCTATTCAATCCCCGGCAACCGGCAAGGGGGGGGTTTTTTTATGTTGATCATCAAAGATTTATCCTTATATCTGCGTAAAGACCTGCGCCCGCTGCTCTATGATTTCAGCTTTTCGCTCATGGAGGGAATGAAGGTGGCTTTGATCGGGGGGGAAGAAGGTAACGGCAAATCGACACTGTTAAAAGCGATCGCCAGACCCGAATCCCTGCGTGCTTACGTGGAGATGGAAGGTGAAATTATTAAGACCGGGGGGGAAATAATCGGCTACCTGCCCCCCCAAGTCCCGGATGAAGCGGTGCTGGACGGAAGCGTAGAAAGCTATTTGCGGCACAAGGTAGGTTGGGCCAATTTGGATTATGCCCTGTACTATCGTCTTTTGGCTGAAATGGGCTTTCCGGAAGAGAGGATTTCGGAGAAGATAACGTTAGGGCAGCTTTCGGGCGGGGGGAGAAAATCAAGTTTCAATTACTATGCGAGATGCTCAAGCGGCCCACTGTGCTTCTTTTAGATGAGCCCAGCAACGATCTTGATTTGGCATCAGTACAGTGGTTGGAGCACTTCATCCAAGGTTTGGAGATTCCCGTGATGTTCGTTTCCCATGACGAGCTGCTTCTGGAAAATTGCGCCAATACCATCATTCATTTAGAGCAGCTGATCAAAAAGAGCAAGCCTCAATATACGATTGCGGGCCTACGCTATTCCGAATATGTGCAGAATAGGGAAGAGCGGATCATTAAACAGACGCAGCTGGCCAAAAAGGAAAAGGAAGAATATGATGCCAAAATGGAGCGCTACCGGCAGATCTACCAAAGGGTGCAGCATGAACTGCGTACGGTTTCTAGGCAGGAACCGTCTGTTGCCAAGAATCTGAAAGATAAAATGCACTCGGTAAAATCCATGGGCAGGCGTTTTGAGCGGGAAAAAGAACGTATGACACCTAAACCCGATTTTGAGCAGGGCATCGATGTGGGCTTCAGTGACGCTATTTCGATCCCCCCCAATGGCAAGAGAATTCTCGATCTCTACCTAGATGTACTGCAGGTGGGTGATCTCGTACTTGCTCGCCATGTCAGCCTGAACGTAGTTGGCCCGCAGAAAATGTGCATCGTGGGGGGGCCAATGGGTCAGGCAAAACTACCCTTTTGCGCCGGATCCTGCAGGAATTGAAGCAAAGCTCCATCCCCTATGGTTATATGCCGCAGGATTATGCGGACACGATGGGGGGGCTGGGCAGACGGCTGTGGAATTTCTCGCTTCTTCCCGCAAAAAGGGGGGGAATTGACTAAGGTGCGGACCTATCTGGGCAGTATGAACTTTACGAAAGAGGAGATGTTTCGACCGCTTAGCGAATTATCGGGGGGGCAGAGGGCCAAACTTTATTTTTCTAAAATGATCCTCGAGCGGGCAGAAGTACTCATTTAGACGAGCCCACGAGAAATCTTTCGCCGCTGTCCGGCCCGGAAATCAGGGCCGCACTGAAGAGCTTTGGCGGCTGTATTATCGCTGTTTCGCATGATCGCAAGTTCATTGGAGAGGTCTTTACTCAAGTCTTTTTATTGGACCGGGCAGGACTCCGCTCGATCAACTGCGAACAGTTTGTGCAAACCGAAATAAGGTAGGGAGGATCACAGTGCTTGTATATTTTCTCGGCACCGGGGGGGCGGGGAAGCCATCTTTGGAGCGCAATGTGACAAGCATTGCGCTGCGTTTACCTGCTTCTGCAGGTGATGTGTGGCTGTTTGACTGCGGCGAGGGCACTCAGCATCAGCTTTGGCATCACCTTTTAGCCTGCGCAAAATCACCCGTATTTTCATCACCCATCTCCACGGCGATCATATTTTTGGCTTACCGGGGGCTTTTGGCCAGCAGATCCTTTTCTGCCAAAGACATTCCGCTGGCCCTTTATGGGCCCCCGGGCATTCGCAGATTTGTTGACACCGCGTTGGATTTGAGCAGCACTCGGCTAAGCTATCCCTTGAGATTCGGGAGTTGATGCCCGTAATCGAACTAGAAATCGATTCCTGGCGCCTGCGGGTGGGCTTAGTGGAGCACGGCCTGCCCAGTTACGGGTATCGCCTGGAGGAGATGGACAGCCCGGGACCGCTTGATGCAAAAGGCTGCAAAAAAAATGGGGGTGCGGCCCGGGCCAATCTACGGGTGCCTGAAAGACGGGGAAACGATCACGCTCGATGACGGAAGAGTGCTTCATGGCCCCCCCGATTTTGTCGGGCCGCCTCGCAGGGGGGGTAGGCATGTGGTGATCGTGGGGGGGGATACGCGTTTTAGCGAAGCGGCCATAGAACTGGCTAAAGACGCCGATTTGCTCGTTCACGAAGCGACCTTTGCCGGGAAATTAGAGGAACGGGCCTATGAATTTTTCCATTCTACAACGCTGCAGGCGGCTCAAGTCGCGAAAATGGCCAACGTAAAGGCACTGATTCTGACCCATTTCAGCTCTCGCTACACACCCCCCCGAACTTACCACAAGCTATTGGAGGAAGCGCAAAGTATCTTTTCCAACACACATCTGGCCGAGGATCATTTTTCGCTTCAAGTAGAAAGAAACGACTAAATAACGCTTCATATATAATGCCGGCACGTTAGGAATACCCTGGCGTGCTTTTTTTGCTGTGGAAAATAGTGGTCACCGGAGAAAAACATATTTCCGATATCTCTGCACATCACTATAAGGACTAACTAAAAGGTAGGGATGTGCACAATGTATATTGAAAACGGGCGGCGCTTGAACGCCAAACTAGAACAGTTAAGGCATTATCGCAGGCAAAATGCGGGCAAGCCTTTAACAAATGATGCGGGCTTGAAAATTTCCAATAACAGATGGTCACTGCGGGCCGGGGGGGAGCGGGGGGGCCTTTGCTTTTTCAGGATTTTCATTTTTATAAAAACAATCGCACTTCAGCCGAGAACGGATTCCGGAGAAGGTGGTCCATGCCAGGGGTTTTGGGGTGCACGGCGAATTTGAGTGCACTAAAGCTATGGGCCACGTTACCAAAGCCCATTTCTTGCAGGAAGTGGGGCGCATCACCCCCCCTGTTTTGTCCGCTTTTCTAACTTCATAGGCAGTAGGGGTTCGAAAGATACGGCCCAAGATGTGCGGGGCTTTGCTACAAAGTTTTATACGCAGGAAGGAAACTACGATAACTTGGCTCTTAACTTCGGCACCTTCATTCTGCAGGATGCCATGAAATTCGTTGATTTTACCCATGCGGTAAAACCAAACCCCCCCGTTACTGATGTACCTCAAGCAACGGCCGCCCACGATCACCTTTGGGATTACGTTGCCAATAACCAGGAATCGGCTCATTTTATCATGTGGCTCATGTCCATGCGGGGCAGGCCGCGCAGTTGGCGCATGATGGAAGGCTACCCCCCCATTAACACGTTCCGCTTTGTTAATGGAGAGGGTAAATCTACATTTGTTAGATTCGTCTGGAAACCCAAACTAGGTGTGCACGGTCTTTTGCTCGATGAGGCGAATATCATTGGTGGGGGGGTTGATCCTGACTTTCACCGTCACGATCTGATTGAAGCCATTGAACGGGAGGCTTATCCGGAGTACGATTTCGGCGTGCAATTGATTCCGGAAGAGGATGAATTCAAATACGACTTTGATCTTCTGGATGCCACAAAAATTTGGCCTGAGGAAACTATTCCTTTTGAGATGATCGGCAAGTTGACTTTGAACAGATTAGTAGACAACTTTTTCGCGGAAGAAGAACAATCTTCATTCGATCCTGCCAATGTGGTGCCCGGTATTGAGTTTTCCCACGATCCGGTCCTGCAGGGCAGGGCTTTTGCCTATCGAGATACCGATTACCATCGCCTAGGAACCGGTAACATTGAAGAGATCCCCATCAACAGACCTATCGTAGAGACAAATTATAATCAGCGGGACAGTTATTCCAGATACCGCATCGATGTTGACCCATCAACTACCATGAAAACTCGATGGCTGACAATACGCCTGCTGAAGTCCCCGCGGAATTGGGCGGCTACAATCACTATCCAACGAAAGTGGAAGGGCGGATTACAAGGCAGTTTCCCAGTGATTTGTTTAAGGATCATTTTTCACAGGCCAGGCTGTTTTGGAACAGCATGTCCCCCGTTGAACAGCGGGATTTAGTCAGCACTTTCATTTTCCATCTAGGCAAGGTGAAAAGTAAGGATGTGCGGCAGCAAAACGTGGAGATGTTCGCCAACGTAGATCGGGAATTTGCGGTGAAAATAGCGGAGGGTATCGGCGTTAACCCACCGCAGGGAACCCATGTGGAGACGAATAAGAGTTCACCTATTCTCAGCATGGGCCGCACAACTTATACGCCCTTTACCCAAAAGGTGGGCGTTTTGATCGGCAATGGTTTTGATGATGCGGAAGTGGAGCCCGTTTTTGCCGCTATGCGGGAAAATGGGGGTCTTTTTTTGAGGCGATTAGCGAAAAATTAGGCACCGTAACCGGTGCGGGCGGCCTGCAAATTGAGGTTAACGAAACTTGTATTACCACCTATCCGGTACTCTATGACTCTCTTTATGTAGTGGGTGGCAATGCTGACAGGCAGGGTAAGTTCGATATGGACGTGCAGGATTTCGTCAATACCGCTTATAAATTTTTCAAACCGATTGGCCTTGCTTCAACGGGGGGGCAGAAATATAGACCGACCTACGGCAACTTGGCCGGGGGGGTCATTTCGGCGGCAGACAGCGGCAACTTCCCCCGGGATTTCATTAAAGCGGTGGGCCGCCAGCGATTTTGGGAACGGGTGTTAGTGGAACAAAAAGATATGCTGACAGTATAATGTGAGTCAAATCCTTTTAACCGGGCTTTATCCCCTAAGTGGGCCAAAGCCCGGTTTTATTTTTTTCTAAAGGAGAAGATCTTCGCATAAGAGGTAACATTTGGGAAATAGTATGGGGGGGGAGGAGGTACAGAAGTGAGGAGATACATGAGCAGCATTTTAGTCGTCATCCTGCTGTTAACGGCGGGGGGGCAGAGCGTATTGGCCATGGCCCGGGCGCATGTTCCCGTTACAGTTACCATTCCCCAGATGATCATTTTGGAGCTGGATGCCAACGAGTTGATTTTCGCCGAAACGGATTTCGATTACATTCTGGGCAGCGCCAGCCGGATTAAGACGGGGGGGATTATGGCCACCAAAATTGAGGCCGTGACCGCCACCGTATCGGGCAATGTGCCTTATACGCTGCTGATTTCAGCACCCGAAGAGTTTTTATATGGGCAGCGCGGCGGATTAGTTCACATTTCTCAGTTACGCTGGCGGCACTCACCTGCATATGATGGGGGGAGGTCTGGGAAGAGATTACGCTGGAGCGCAGGCCGGTGCAAAGCGGGCAGGCCGGTGTGGCTGAGGTTGCTTTTGATTTTCGGCTTACAGTGTTTTGGGAAAATCCGGCCCAGATCTATACGGGCGCAATCTTGCTCACTGTAGTCCCGGACAGTTTGTGATTGGCTTTAAAATTCAACGGAAGTGAAATTGGAGGGTGAAAGATGAAGAAAAGACAATATACCTACTTGTGTTGGTGCTTGTGCTGCTGTTGGGCGTAGCTGCCGGGGGGGCAGTCGAACCGCCGGAACAACCGCTTGTCAACCTCTTTTTGTTTGACACCGGGATCAAGGATGCCTTAAACGAGATTACGCTGCAGACCGGGATCAACATTATTCCCGATTCTACCGTCAGTGGGGGGTTGTCACGGCCGATCTGCAGGACGTTCCGCTGGAGCAAGCCTTGCGCCTGATTTTAATAGGCGGGGGGGTTTACATTCCGCAAAATCGACGATTTTTACCTAGTTGGCCTGCCCGATCCCCGCAGCAACACCTTTGCCGAACTTGCTGATACCGAGGTTGTTTTTTTTGCAGCACATGACGGCTGAACAGGTCTTAGGGGGGGCCTTACCATCTTTTTTTGACCAGTTATGTGAAAGGGGGGGAACGGGGGGGCGGTAGGATGCTCACTATCACGGCGCCCCCGCTGGAATTGAAAAAGATTTTACAGTTCATAGAAGCACTGGATAAACCGCAAAAACAGGTAGAAATTCAGGTTATCGTGACAGAGATCTCCACCAAAGCGCTGAAGGAGTTGGGTACCAATCTCTTTCAAATAGCTCTGCCAACGGAGCAAAACGCTGCGGATGGCTGGGCGGGTGCCATTAATCTGCGAGATAACCTGCACCTGCTGCAAACAAGCGCACTTGGCAACCTTTTATTGAACCTTAAAGCACTGGAAGAGACGCAGGAGGCGAAGATCCATGCCGATCCCCCCCGCGTCCTAGTGAGCAGCGGCCAGGCCGCTCACCTTTTGTGGGTGACAGGCAGATTTTGCTGCTGGCCGATTCCGGGGGATAAAACGACACGGGTGGAACGAGTTGAAGTGGGCATGAGCTTAAAGGTAACACCCCCCCAGGTTTACGGTGATGAGATACTGCTTGCTATTGCGCCCGAGATGAGCCATTTGGTGAGCGAATCACGCAGTAATCTGGTTGTGAAGCAATCTTCTGTATCCACCGTGGTCAAACTGCAAGATGGACAAACGGCGGTATTGGCGGGTATGACGCTCCAAGAATCGGGCGAACACAGCAAAAAGGTGCCCGTTTGGGGGGGAGCATCCCCCCCATCATCCGCTGGTTATTCAGAAGCGATACAACTCGAGCATCTGAAAAGGAGCTGCTGATTTTTGTCACTCCCGTGATCAAATAATGGGGGGGTTAGGTATGAGACGAGGGATTGTTGGACGCTTTTTAGTTTCTTTGCTTGTCATTCACTTATTTGCACCGGCCCCTATGCTGCCGCGGAAGAGGCGGTGCCGGAGTGGACAGTTGAAATTGCCCGGCAGCTGCTCATGGAAAACTGGCCCGATTTCCAGAGGGTGCAGGCACGACCGTTGTGGGCTACGCTCTGCATTTTGTGGAGCTAAAGCGGGAGGCGTGGGCTTTATTGAGCCTGGGCCTTAAATTTGACACAAACGAACGGGGGGGCCCGGGGGGGTTATGGCTGCTGCAGCAGGAAAACTTCGCTTTCAATCTGCTCTTTGACAGCGAATATCATTTTAAGCCCAGTCTGCAAGGGGAAATGGGCCGCTCCCACGGGCAGGGAAAATACGATTCGTGGCTGCTTACGATGGAGGGCGAGCCCTTGGTGGTCAATATTTCCAGCAGGCGGCTGTCCGCACCTGCGCTGGGGCGTAAAGAAGAAAGATTGCTAATCAAGGTTCTGCCCATTCATGTGCAGCAGCGGGCAGGGCAGGTAGAATCGGAAATAAGCCTAGTTTACGAAACACTTGGGGGCAGTGCAGTTGAAGTGCGGACAACCGCGGAAATTAGTGCTGAGCCAAAGCGCCCCCCCATCGCCGTTTTATCCCGCGAAGTAAAACAGACGCAAGAACGGAGTACCAATATTTCGCCCTGTACTTAGCTGCCGCTTCAATCCCGGTTGATTTGCTGCCTGCGGATCGCCCCCCCTTCGTCGCGGTAGGTTCTATTGCCGGGTTGGAATTATTTATGGAAGAAACGCCCGTGAAGCGGCCCGTTGAATTTGAGATTGGGGGGGCAAATTTTCATTCGGGCACACGGGGGGGCGCAGCTGCAAACGGCTCCATTCCCTTAGGCAGCGGCAGTAAGGTCTACGGCTCAGTCCGGACCCTTCCGCAGCTGTTTTTTTGTAATGGGTGCGGAAGCGGGATTGGGCAAGGATCTCTACTTTGTCGCTGAGTTGGGCGGCGGTGAGGGTGTCGCATCGCTGTTGGTGGGGGGGTCCGCGATGAGGTGTGTTTGGGGGGGAAAAAAAACAAAATCTCAGTTACAGTACTGCCATACGTTTCACCTTGGCCGCGCCGCCGGGCAGTCCGGAATTTAACTGGCGGGTTCGGCTCGATCAGGCTCTTAACTACTGTGGCCTGTGGTATCAGGCGGAGAATGTTCGGGAGCAAAAAGCGGTGCGCCATCAGGCGGGCCTCACCGTCTTTGAACGAAAACCAATCGCTGCTCGGCTGTCCTTTTCCTGGGACGGGCAAACCGGTAACACAGTCAGGGCGGGGGGGTTAAGATTTAAGTTTTAGGGAGGGGGGGGCCACCCTTTTTGTGTATATTATGGAAAATTGCGGAAATAATACTGTGTGCAAGGGGGGGAAACGGGGGGGTCGAAGATGAGCAGAAAATTCAAGTCTTGGCGTTGGCTTGTGCTGTTTGCAATACTTGCCTGTGCGGCGTTGTTCAATTCGGCTGCGGCTGAAGAAGGCAGCAGCTATTCGATTGAAGGGGAAGTCATTCGCCTGGTACTGGATGGTTTTCCAAATGAGCACAGGCGCGAAATAGCCGACTTTAGATTATTCAGGACAACAGAAAATACGGAACCCCCCCTGAAGTTCAGCTTATCTGACCTAGTGGATGAAGACGGCCGCCTGTTTCCCCCCCGGGCGATGGTGTTTCTGACAACGCCCTACGACTCAAACTTGCAGAAAACAACTACGTCCTTCAACCAAACTCTGCTTTTAGCAAGTGAAGACGAGTACGCGGATTTGCAGCTCGTTGCCCTTTACAACGAGGAAATCCGGGCAGGCACCTATCGGGGGGGCAGGCTTATTTCCCCCCCGCAGGGCAGGGATATTCCGGTGGAAATTGCTGTCAACCGCTACACCCAGATCGCAGTGGAACCGCAGCAGATCGAACTGCAGATACCGGGCCCGGGCTTGTATCAAGCCAAAGAGCCGGTTGAGGTTACGGTTTGGGCCAATCACGGTGATTGGGTAATCAATCTTCTATCTTCCGGGCTGTTTTATCAGGAGGAAAAGCGATCAAGTTGGGCCGGTCGGACCGTGAACCGGTTAAACCACCTCTGCAGCTGTCGCTTGTTGGGGAAAAACGGCAGTGCTTGAGCGAAGCGGTCTCCGTTTTGGGCAGCGAATATGGTTGGGGTACTACACTTAGTTTTAGGGTCGAAACGGAAGCGGGCTGGGAACACCGGGCCGGAAACTATGCCGGCGTAATCAAAATAGAGGTTTCTATTCAGGAATAACAGGGAGGGAAATTTCTTGCCAGTAAAGGTCCGAAAACAAACATTTGTATTGTTTGCCGTCTTAACCATCTTTTTGGCCGCTAACGCAGTAGTCATGGCGGTGGGTGTGCGCCCCCCCTTAGTAATTGAGATGAATGTGAGGCCGGGCGATCAGCGGGAGTTTGAGATTCATCTCACACCGGGTATGACCGAGGAACTAGTAGATTTGACTTTATACGAACCAGTACAGCAATTAAGCGGCAGTCTTATTTACCAACTGCCTACCAATCCGGCCTTTTCCGCGACAAGTTGGGTCACGCTGGAAGATGAAGTTGTGAGAGTACCGCCCGATGCGGAAGGTAAGGTGAAGGGGACGCTGCGTGTGCCCTATTCGGCCGGAGGCTCACATACCGTAATCATTATGGTTGAGCCCAGGCCCCCCCGGAAATCACTTCCGGTATCGGCTTTCAGGTACGCTACGCGGTGCGCTTGAGCATTAAAGTTGAAAAGGCGGGTGTGCGGCCGACTGCTGAAATGACAGCTTTAACAGTGGAACCAAATCAGCAGGGGGGCTTCCCCAAGTGACTGCCTTATTCAAGAATACATCTGCCTAGAACATGTGGTTTCCGGTGAGGTGACAATCAGGGATCAGGAACGGCGTTTGGTGGAACGGGTGACACTGCGCACCCCCCCGCCGGTGCTAGCTCTAATTCTGATACCACCAGGATTTATCCCGGCGCTGAAGTTAAATTCAAGGGTACGATCACTCGCCCCCCCTAATCCCGGGTGAATACACGCTGCAAGTATTTTTAGATACGGCGAGAGCGGTCAGATTTTGCACAGCGAATCCTTGATAATCAACGAAGGGGATTATGACTTTCCGGGCTTTGATGAATTAGGTGCAGTTGCTGTTCTCCCCCCCGCTTTGGTAGAACACGAACTGAGAGCCGGTGAGAACAAAAGCCAGATCTTCGAGTTTGAAAACATTATGGGTGTGCCTGTGCGGCTAAAGGTGGAACTGGGCGAAGTTATGCCGGATTATAAGCATTCCTTAACGGAGTGGCTTCTGCTCCGCAGCCAAGATGAATTCGTCATCCCCCCCGCCAGGGCAAAAACCCGTCTGGCCATGACGGTTGCGCCTCCCGTCAATAGAGGAAGGCAGCTACCACGGCAGGGCAATCTTTAAGGCCTTTGACGCCCGGACAAATGAATTTCTCAGTGAAGCGGTTGTACCATCAATGTTTTCATTGGGGATGTTTTAGAGCCGGCCGTGAAAGTGCGCAGTGTAACCTGGCAGGCCACAGAAGAGAATCAAATCTATTTTCAATAGATATAACCAACAGTGGGAACATGGCCTTTACACCCGTGATCAACGGTGTGATCCGGAATGAAGCCGGCGAATACGTAGAACGCATTCGATTTGAACTCCAAGAAGGAAAGCAGGTATTTCCCCCCCTGCAGAACCTGCGAGCAGAGGGGGGGTACGCCTCACTAGCTAATGGTTCCTATTCACTGGAAATTGAAGTCGGCCACGGTTCTAACATTATTTTAACAGAATTGCATGAAGTTTTAGTCAACTATCCGGTGGATGAACAATAGATATAGATGTGTTCAAGGGGGGGGTGGTGGGGGGGTAGGCAGATTATTTACAGTAAGATTTGTGCAACAAAGCTTCACAATTAAACATCCTAAGGAGGAAAACAAATAATGAAAAGATTGATGAGTATCACTCTAGCGGTTGTACTTGTTTTAGCACTTGGGTCTTGGGCTTTAGCGAGCGAGGGACATTAGATACAACCCACCCTGATTATGAAGCGCTCAAAGTCGAAATCCCCCCCGTATCCGCGAAAATTGGGCCCTATGCGAAGGTTTGGGTCGGGGGGGAGAATAATGAAATTGATTTCGGGTTCCTGGTAGGTAAGGCGGGTGTCTACACCGCGAACGGAGATTACTTTTACGAGGATTGGGTTAAAGAGTTTTTCACCGGTGATCTTGTCGAGCGGGAGGACTGTCATGGTTGGGGGGGAACATTTTGGATAGAAACGAACACCGATGTTCAGGTAGCATTTAATTTCGAGTTTGAAGAAGGTGAATGGCTAGAATCCCCTACTGTTTTCGGGGGGGTTCATCGTGGCGCTGGTTGGCCATACGGAGATAATCCATGGCCAACAATAGACGCATATGTTGCCTGGAATTGGGTGAACTTTGAGAACCCGGATCCAGACGAATATACAACGTCTTTTGTCCATGAGTATCAGTTTGCTGGCTTTGAACCCGGCGAATACCGCTATGACATCAATGGTGCTATCTGGATTGAAACGATCAGCCAACAGCGTGCCGGCGAATATACAGGGAACTTTGTCGTGACCGTATCCTTACCAGGGGGGGAACAGTAATACTCTCAAAGGGGGGGGCTTTTAGCCCCCTTTTCACTAAGGAGGCCTTTAGATGAAAAAGTTATTTGTATTAACAATGTGCCTAGTGCTCGCTTTTTCAATCAATGCCCTAGCTGTCGAAGGCAATCCCCCCCAGAATGGCTCAGCGAAGATATTCACGTTCACGTCGAAATCGGGCCCTATGCGAGTGTGGCCGCCTATAAAACGATATATGAGGAATCATCGGGAGGCGGCGGTAACGGACCGGGGCGTGGACATGGGAACCAAAATGGGTCCGGTGGGGGAAATGGTCATGGCCACGGTGGTGGTTGCTGGACAGTGAAGTACATTAAGGGGAACGCGGGAATGGATTTCCAGACATATACAGGGGGGGAGGCAGGGTTCGGAAAAATTGCTGATACGAACTGTTTTGTCTTGGAAACAAATACCGCTTTGACCCTTGAGTTTTCCGGCACGGCCCTTGAGTGTTTGCCTTGGGGCGATAAAATGCTGACAAGATATTGGGTCTGGCAGTCCGAAGATCCCGATGATCTTCCTATAGAAGGTAAAGGTAAAGGGTGCAATCGTGTTGAACCGCCCGGTCAAATCATTCCTGTCACTGAAATCGGTCTGTTCGGGCCCGCGGGCCCATCACCTCGATTTGACCAATATGAAATTGTAGGGCCAACGCGGGATTGGCTTGACGCCTTGATGGCGGCGGGCGATTTTTCGGAAGCTGAGGAGCTCTTTAATTATTTCGCCGATGGTACCGGCTGGGAGGGGGGGCCTGTAGTGGCAAGTACAGGGAATGTTAATACAAACGGCTTTTATGCCTTCCAGGTCTTCGGTTTCGTCAGTACCAATGAAATCTCCAGCCAGAGGGCGGGCGATTATGTAGGGGGGGAAATCATCCTAACAGTGTCTAAATAAACGCAGACTGAAGAATAGAATTTAGAAATTGTGCTGGGGGGGCGTGCTGCTTTGGGCACGCCCTCTGCCTGTCCTTTTCTTCTTGATGTGAGCATAAGCGATGATCGTGGCTTAGAACGCCAGATACTGTGTATAACGCTTCTGATGTGTCCTCAGCGGTTGACAGGTGGTGAGAGGGCGGCATGGGTGGGCTCAGCACCTTTGAGGAAATAGGCGTTACACGGTATAATAATAAGCGATGTTCCGAATGGACGTGGAAAATTGAAGGTTGAATTTGAGTAACAGACAATGGGTCCGTTACTTTTTAATTCCGGGCTAGGTTGTCCGGTGTCGGCTTTGTTTTAGGGAGGAATGTGTGATAAATAGCCAGAAGATTGGGAACAGTGTCGAGAAATTCAGCGTTGAAAGGGGAGGATTCAAATGCTTGAATTGAAGAACTTGACAAAGGTCTTCGGCAGCCGCTCGGAGGGGACGGTTGCTGTAGATAATGTAAACTTGAAAGTGAACAAAGGGGAATTTGTGGTGCTGATCGGGCCTTCCGGCTGCGGTAAGACCACAACGTTGAAAATGATTAATCGTTTGGTGGAGCCAACATCCGGTGATATCTTAATTAACGGTGAATCTACCAATGAAGTTAACCATGTGCAGCTGCGCAGGGAGATTGGCTATGTAATCCAGAGTATTGGGCTTTTCCCTCACTTAACGATTGCAGCTAATGTGGAGATCGTGCCTAAATTGAAAAATGGGATAAAGAACGCAGGCGGGCTCGCACCTATGAGTTATTGAAGATGGTGGGCCTGGATCCGGAAGTTTATGCCAATCGCTATCCGTCCGAATTAAGCGGCGGCGAACAACAGCGCATCGGAGTATTGCGTGCCCTAGCGGTAGAACCGGATTTGATCTTAATGGACGAACCTTTCGGCGCTTTAGATCCCATTACAAGGGAACAACTGCAGGTCGAAATAAAACAACTGCAGCGGGATCTGAATAAGACGATAGTCTTTGTGACCCATGACATGGATGAAGCGCTGCAGCTGGCCGATACGGTAGTGCTCATGAAAGATGGGCAGATCGTGCAGCAAGCATCTCCGGCCGAGATGATTGCCCATCCCGCTAATGATTTTGTGCGGGAGTTTATTGGCGAAGAGCGCCTATCGGATACGCCCGACAGCACACCGGTGGCCAAGATCATGGCCGCCAACCCACTTGTTGTCAAGCTCGCGGATGATCTGCCAAGTGTGCGGCGGGCAATGGAGGCAGAACAAACAAATATTGCGGTTGTCATTAACAAGCCGGGGGGGCAGTTGTGGGCCTCGTATCCAAACAGGCGATTCAAAAGGCGCTGGAGGAGAAAAACAAAAAAAATTATTGGATCTGGTTGCGGACGCATCGCCCGCAACGATCAGGCGCAGCACTTCGGTCAAGGACGCGGCAGCTGTTTTAGCCAACGGCAGCCGAATTCTCTGTGTTGTGGACCGGCACGGCCGCCCCGTGGGCCTTGTTAACAGGCGCACACTATTGAACGGACTTGTGGATATGTGGGAAGAAAGTGCCTAATTCGAGGTGCTTAATTTTAGGAGTGACATAAATGGTTAAATTTTTTTCAGTTGTTAGTAGAAAGGCAATCAGAAGTGCTGTGGGCCCTGCAGGAGCATCTATGGCTCGTTTTCGTTCCGGTGGCTTTGGCAACACTGGTTTCGGTACCCTTGGGGGGGATCTTGGCAACACGCTTTCGCAGATTGGAATTTGTCGTCATGGGCGTTGCCAACGTACTGCAGACCGTGCCCAGTTTGGCCCTTTTGGCCTTGATGATCCCCTTGGGGGGTTTGGCATCGGTAATAAACCAGCCATGATTGCCCTGTTTTATATGCCCTACTGCCCATTTTGCGCAACACCTATTTGGGTATCAAGAGTGTGGATGATGGGACGAAAGAAGCGGCAACCGGCATGGGCATGACCTATTTGCAGCGGCTGTATATGGTGGAACTGCCCATTGCTCTCTCGGTGATCATTGGTGGGATCCGCACCGCAACCGTGATTATTATCGGTACTGCTACCCTTGCCGCCTTGATTGGCGGGGGGGCGGTTTAGGCAGTTTTATCGTTTCCGGCTTGGGCATGGTGCGGGACGAAATGATCCTATTGGGTGCCATCCCCGCGGCACTGCTCGCTATTTTAGTTGATTTTTTTATTTGGCAAGCTTGAACATGTAATGACACCCCCCGCGGCCTCAGGCTGGCGAGGGAAGAATAGATAATTTGAGGAGCTGTTTTAAAAGAATGCGAAGACTAATGATAGCTGCCCTAGTGGTACTGCTGCTGGCAGCGCCAACTGTAACGGCCCGGACAGAGAGACTCACCATTTTGTCCACAAACTTTTCCGAAGTGCATATCCTGGGCGAAGCGGTCAAGATCTTGCTGCAAGAAAACCTGGGCGTTGAAGTTGAGCACATCAAAGATTTTTCCGCCCAGTTATTACTGCATAATGCTATGCTGGCCGGTGATGCGGATGCGGCCATTTATCATACCGGAACCCAGTTTACCGGTGTTTTGGGCATGGAAGTGACTGACGAATGGAAAGACCGGGAGAAGGTGTTTGCCTACGTTAACGAACAGTACAACGAGCGTTTTGAGACAACTTGGCTCAAGCCCTTCGGTTTTAACAGCACCTATGCCATTACGGTGCGCAAGGAACTTGCCGAGGAGCATAATCTAAAAACAATGTCCGATTTGCAGGGGCTTTCCGAAACCATGACCCTTGGAATGGATGCGGTTTTCAGGGATCGTCCGGGCGACGGCTACGAGGCCATGAACGAAATGTACGGCCTTAAATGGGGGGCAGGCCGCTGAGCATGGATTATGGCTTGATTTATCGGGCCACCGCCACGGGTGATGTGGATGCGGCGGTTGCTTACGCTACAGATGGGCGCATACCGGCCATGGACTTAGTTGCGCTAGAAGACGATTTGGGCTTTTTCCCGCCCTACGACTGCAGTTTAGTGGTGAAAAACGAGATCCTGGAAAAATACCCGGAAATTGAAGAAATCTTAATGCCGCTCTTTGGCAATCTTGATGATGAGACAATGGCTTATTATAACCAGCTGGTCGATGTGGAGCAGATGGACTTTCGAGAAGTTGCACGCATCTTGGTTAACGATTTTATAAAATAAATATGGTGTGAAATAATGCGGCCGCCGCCCTATTGTTGGGAGGCGGTTTTTTTTGTTTGGAATAGTTGGGAGGTAAAGCGTCCCGTAAGGGAGAAGACAATATTCATATAATAAACCAATTGTGTCAATTGGCAAACGCGGGTGAAATCAATGTCAGTTTTATAGCTCGACAACCGATTTTAGATGCACAGCTGAATATTCGCGGTTATGAACTCTTTTACCGCAATGGCTTCACTAATCATTACACGGGCGTCAACGCGGATGAAGCGTCGTCTAAAGTAATAATGGACACCTTCTATAATCTGGGCCTGAGTAATCTGACCGATGACAAACCGGCCTTTATCAATTTTTCCACAAAGCTGCTGCAAAAGAGGTGGCCACCCTATTTCCCGCTGAGAATCTGGTTATTGAAATCCTGGAAACGGTACCGGTTAATCGGGAAATAGTGGAGCAGTGCCGGCAGCTAAAGGCAGCCGGTTACACCATTGTGCTCGATGACTTTGCCTATCAAGAAAATCTGCTGCCGCTGCTTGATGTGGCTGATATCATCAAAATTGATCTGCAGGCAGTAGGCAAAGGGGGGGCCTGCGGGAGATGATTGGCCCTCTGCGGGAGAGGGGGGGTTACAGCCTCCTGGCAGAAAAAAAATGGAAAAATGGGATGAATTTCGCCTCGCGCGGGATTTGGGCTTTGGGTTATTTCAGGGTTATTTTTTTTAGCAGGCCGGAAATTATCACTGCGAGAAAACTAAACCCCCCCACACAGCTTAACTGTCTTCGTTTAATGGCCAGTTTGAACAGAGCCGAACTAGATTTTGATGAACTGACCGAGATTATCTCTAGGGATGTTTCTTTATCCTATAACCTAATTAAATTAGTTAATTCCGCAGCCTTTGCCAAACGTCAGGCTATCTCTTCAATTAAACACGCGCTTGTTTACCTAGGCGAGCGCGAGATCAGAAAATGGGTCGTTTTAATCGGTTTGCAGCGGCTTAGTGTGACAGAACCTGAGGCACCCATAATCACTTCTATGGTTCGCGCCCGGTTTCTGGAGCTATTGGCAGATTGGACTGAATGGCGGCCCTATGCAGGCACGCTGTTTTTAGCTGGCCTCTTTTCTTTGCTTGACGTGCTGCTGCAAAACCGCTAGCTGAAATCTTTGAAGACGTGTGGATGCCGGAGCAAATCAAAGAGCTGCTCTTATACGGTACAGGCCCATTTAGCGAACTTTGGCACATGGCTTTAGGCTATGAACGGGGGGGGATTGGCAAAATCTCCGGGAGGAAGCAGCTGGGCTGCGCTTGGCCCCGGAGGCGGTGACGCAGGCCTATCTTGAAGCGGTCCGGTGGTCCGCCCACAGCGCCTGAAGTAAGACCCAAATAGCCTCCACTGATACACTCAAAATTTTCGAAAGCTACCGGGCAGTTAATAGATCCCCGGCCATGGCTGCCGCCTCTTACCACTATCGCAACACTTTACACAAGTATAAGCAACCCCCCCGCTTGTTTAGGGCCAGAGGGCGCGGGCCTTTTGTAATTCCAGCTTAAGCAGTGCTTCGCTATTGGGAACAAAGCACTCTAACGAACACACCCCCCTTGGTAATTTACATTTTGAGAGCATGGACGATCCGTTCCAGCCCAAGTCTGCCCTCTCCCAAGCGCAGATGCATCTGTTGTCCGTTGGCATCGCTTAGGTGGAGATGGACAATCTGTTCGCCCAACTCCTCGATAAAGGCCACAACTTTTTCCGTTGTGCGCAGATGGGTCGTGTCCAGTGTGATCGGCCCGTTTTTTTATGCCCAGGGCGGCAAAAAGGCGCTTAAAATCACCCCGGTCTTGAATCGAAACAGTTTCTTGAGCACTATCCATATTTTCCAGCGCGGCCACAACTTGCCGCTGCCGGGCATAGGCCAAGATCTTGATCAGCGCCTCAATCTGATAATCCCAATGGTCCGACACTGATTCTCGTACTGAGAAACGGCTGCCCGGATGCAAAACAAACAGATCAGCGCCAATACTTTTGGTAAAATCGATCGCCAATAAATTTTGCCGGATCGATTCTGCCCGGATGCCCCGGTTGGCGCTGGTGATATTGATGTCCAAAATCGGGCAGTGAACGGTGGCCCTTAATCCACAGCGCTGCAGTACTGCCCGAATTGACTCTGCATCTGCCCCCCCACAGCTTGCATCCCAAGCATGATCAACCCAGATTTCCGCATAATCGAAACCGCAGCTTGCAATGGCCTCTAAAGCCCGCGGCAGCGGGCGGCGGTAAAAAGTCATGGTACTGGCTCCAAATAACATGATGTTCATCCCTCCCCCCTATTTATATTATCCATCGCCTTCCCCCCCATTCCTACAAAAGATGTGCCGGGCAGGGAAAAGCACCAACCGCGTGGCGATTGGTGCTTCAGTTGATCAGTCATTTCTTTTGTGCCGCTAGCTCCTCAACTTGGAGTATTATTCCTCCTCCAAATGCGGGTAGCGGTAGTCGGTGGGTGGGAGCAGGTTTTCTTTGATCGTCCGCTGAGAAACCCATCTCTGCAGGTTGAGCATACTGCCCGCCTTATCGTTTGTTCCCGAGGCGCGAGCACCGCCAAAGGCTGCTGGCCAACTACTGCCCCCCCTGTAGGTTTATCGTTGACATAGAAGTTCCCGGCAGCTTCCCGCAGGGCATCGGACATTTGCACAATTACTTCCCTATCTCTGGCGAAGATTGCCCCTGTGAGGCCGTAGGGTGAAGTAGTATCGCAGAGCCGCAGCGTCTCGTCTAGTTGATTATCTTCGTAGACATAAATTGTTAAGACGGGTCCGAAAATTTCTTCTTCCATCAGTTTGAACTTCGGATTTGTAGTCACCACAATGGTAGGATCGATGAAATAGCCCACCGAGTCATCGTAGGTGCCGCCCACAATAATTTCCGCTTCGGAAGAATCTTTAGCGTAGTCAATGTAGGACTTGTTGCGATCGAATGCACTTTGATCGATGACCGCCGCCATGAAGTTGGTGAAGTCACGCACATCACCAATCGTTAACTCTTTGGTCATGGCAACAATTTTTTCTTTTACTGCCGGCCAAATACTCCTAGGGATATACGCCCGCGAGGCGGCTGAACATTTTTGACCCTGAAATTCAAAGGCACCCCCGGACCAAAGCAACGGCAAGTGCGGGTACATCGGCGCTGGCGTGGGCAAAATAAAGTCCTTGCCGCCTGTTTCACCCACGATGCGGGGGTACGTCTTGTATTTATGAATATTGGTGCCAACCGTTTTCCACATATTCTGGAAAACGGCGGTACTGCCCGTAAAGTGGATGCCCGCTAAATCGGGGTGGCTGATCACCAAATCACCGACCGTGCTGCCCGATCCCGGAATAAAGTTAATTACACCCGGCGGTAAGCCCGCCTTTTCTAAAATCTTTAGGACATGATAAGCGGGATAAACGGCGGTAGAAGCGGGTTTCCAAACAACGGTGTTGCCCATCATGGCCGGTGCGGTGGGCAGGTTGCCCGCAATGGCGGTAAAGTTAAAGGGAGTAACCGCAAAAACGAAACCTTCCAAACCGCGGTGTTCTAAGCGATTCCAGCTTAAGGGAGTGGAATTGGGCTGCTGACTGTAGATTTCCTCCATGTAAGAGACATTAAAGCGCCAAAAATCAATCAACTCACAGGCAGAATCAATCTCGGCCTGCACCGGAGTCTTGCTTACCGCAAGCATCGTAGCTGCATTCAGCAAATAGCGCTCTTGGTGGGCCAGCAGATCAGCCGCTTTCATGAAAATGCCCGCCCGCTGTTCCCAGGGCATGTTGGCCCATTCTTTACGGGCTTTGAGTGCGGCATCAATAGCCGCTTGCACCTCTTTAGGGCCGGCCTTGTGGTATTGGCCCAGGCGGTGTTGGTGATTATGGGGGGGCATGACGCAATCGCCCTTATTGCCTGTTCTGACTTCTTTGCCGCCGATTACTAAGGGAATGTCAAGTTCTTTGCTGCTTAATTCGTCCAGTTTGGCTTTGAGTTTCGCCTTTTCGGGGCTGCCCGGCCCATAGGCATAAACCGGTTCATTCTTGGGGGCGGGCATGATGGGGGGGATACCATTTAACACAAAGATCACCTCTTCTTGAATTTTAAGAACACTATTTATTGCAGCAGTTCTTCACCGCTATAGTCGCGATAGGGGGGGATAGATCGGCAAAAATCTCCGCATCCTGCTGGCCCTCAACAATTGCCTGCGCGATTATTTCTGCCAGCCGGGGGGGCCGAGCATGAGCCCTTGGCCGCACATGCCCACCGCGTGAAACAAACCTTCCACGTCCCGATCAAACCCTACGATGGGCTTGGCATCGGGGGGGGTCATGGGGGGGTACAGCCCTCTCCACAGCCTTCTCACTTTTAGGTTGCGCAGCCTAGGGTACAAGTTCAGCATGCGGGGGGGGATCACCATGGGTAAAAACTCCGAGGTGGAGCGGCG
>JMBV01000096.1_pt1 | contig 33452 bp, 50 predicted proteins | sample 616531 | NCBI WGS metagenome assembly JMBV01 (sample SAMN02727904, study PRJNA239997) | anaerobic digester metagenome | biome: anaerobic digester; isolation source: mesophilic anaerobic digester inoculated with municipal waste water sludge... | place: Germany: Bielefeld University, CeBiTec ...
TGGAAGATATCCTACAAACGGTAGGGATCTTGGAGAAGAAACCCCTGTGGGAGAAGGTCTGGTTAATTTCCCAGTCCTTTTAGATAGGTTAATAAAATATGATTATAAAGGTCCTCTCATCATAGAAAGGGAAATATCTGGTCCTGAACAGAAAAAAAAGATATTCTAAAAGCCAAAAAAAATGTTGGAGGATATACTAAAAAAAATATTAATCTCCTAGGAGGAATTAAAAAGTATGAAAACCGCAATATTAATAGGAGCGGGAGAAAGAGGTTTAAATACATATGGAGCTTATGCCCTTAAATACAAAGACAAACTAAAATTTGTAGCTGTAGCTGAACCTGACGATTACAGACGAAACTACTTTAAAGAGAACCATAATATAGAAGATAAATATTGTGTAAGAGATTGGAAAGACCTTTTAAAATTCCCAAAGATTGCTGATATTGCTATTATTGCAACATTAGAAAACTTGCATAAAGAACCTGCTTTAGCCTTTTTGGATCTAGGATACAACATATTAATAGAAAAACCTGTTGCTCCAACTATAGAAGATTCGGTTCAAATAATAAAAAAAGCAATAGAAAAAGACAAATACATTATGCCTGCATACGTATTAAGATTCTCTGATTTTTATAAAAAAAATCAGAGAGATTATAGATTTGCATTTACTAGGAGAGATAGTATCTGTTATCCAAGAAGAGCACATTGGATATTGGCACATGGCTCACAGTTACGTTCGAGGAAGATGGAGAAAGTCAAAAGATGTGGGTCCTATCATTCTTACTAAAAGTTGTCACGACCTTGATATTCTTCAATGGATACTGGGGGGGAAAAAAATGTTTGCAAATTTATTCAACTGGAAGCCTAAAGCATTTTAGAAAAGAAAATTGCCCTAATCAAGCTTCAGATAATTGTTTAGATTGTAAATTAAAGAATTCTTGTCCATATTCTGCAACAAAAATATATCTAAATATGGAAAATAATGGTTGGCCCGTAAACACCATTACCAATGATCTAAGTTATGAAGGTCGAATTAATGCATTAAGAACTACTAATTTTGGTAAATGCGTTTATAAACTTGATAATGATGTGCTTGATAATCAAAAAGTATTAATGAAATTCGATGATAGTATAGATGTCATATTTACACTCGATGCCTTCACACATGATAAAACAAGAATCATCAAAATAACTGGTTCAAAAGGCGAGCTATTTGGAAATTTTGCAAAAAAATTATATTGAAATAAATACTTTCAGTAACGACAAAAAAAGAAGTTATTGAGCTCAATCCTAAGTATAAAAGTAGCCATCAAGGCTCAGATTTTAATTTATTGGATGAATTCTTGGAAACTCTTGACTCTAAAAAAACCTGTTGATTATTATAATTTTATTGAAAGCCACTTTATGGCATTTGCATCAGAGTATTCCAGAATCAATAATACTATTGTAGATTATCAAAGATATAAAGAAGAGAAAATCAGATAACCTAAAAAGCCCGCTTTTAATATAGCGGGCTTTTATCTTTTATATTATATTCTTGCTACCCCCCCACTTTTACTGCTGCTTCTTTGACAGCTGTTGCAACTTTCTTTGATACTTTATCATTAAAACATTTGGAATTATATTTCTTCATTTAATTCTGTATCGTTAATTACCCCAGCAATTGCATATGCTGCAGCTATCTTCATTTCATCATTAATATCACTTGCTCGGGCATCTAATGCACCTCTAAATATTCCCGGAAACGCAAGAACATTATTAATCTGATTTTGATAATCCGATCGTCCTGTTGCCACTATTCTTGCCCCCGCTTCTTTGGCATCATCAGGAAAAATTTCTGGAATGGGGGGGTTTGCTAACGCAAAAACAATAGCATCTTTTTCATATTTTAACCATTTCCTTTTAACCACATCTCCTACAGAAACACCTATAAACACATCTGCTCCAATCATCGCATCATACAAAGAACCTTTTACACCATTTTTATTTGTTAGCATTGCTAATTCTTCTTTTAACCAATTGTTTGTAGGTAATCCTTTATAAATAATCCCTTTAGAATCACATATTAATATATCTTTTACTCCAAGGCTTAGGAGCATTTTTACAATTGCACTTCCTGCAGCTCCAGCACCATTTATAACAACCTTAATTTCACTAAAGCTCTTTCCTACAATTTTTAAAGCATTTATCAGGCCAGCACTTACTACAACAGCAGTTCCATGCTGATCATCATGAAAATAGGTATATCTAACTCCTTCTTTAACCTATTTTCAATTTCTACACATCTAGGGGGGGCGGAAATATCCTCTAAATTTATCCCTCCGAATGTTGGAGCAATTCTTTCTACTGTTTCTACTATTTCGTCTACATCTTTCGTATCCAAACAAATTGGTACAGCATCTACTCCACCAAATTCTTTAAAAAGAATGCATTTCCCCTCCATCACAGGCATTGCTGCTTCTGGACCTATATCTCCTAAACCTAAAACCGCTGTTCCATCGGTAACAACAGCTACTAAATTTCCTTTTGATGTATATTTATATACATCATCAACATTTTTATGAATCATTCGGCATGGTTCTGCTACTCCAGGAGTATAAGCAATACTTAAATCATGTTGATTCTTTATAGCAACTTTACTAGTAATAGATATTTTTCCCTTTTTCTTTTCGTGCATTCTAAGAGATTCTTCATATATGTCCAAATTAGATTACCTCCTTCAATCAGAAATACTTTGATTCTTTCTTTTATTGATCAATAATTCTTTTGCAACAATTCCACCTTTAGTCATTTCATAAGGATTTAAAATCTTATCCAATTCATCTTTTAATAAGTATCCTTCTTCTAAATGATCTCTCGAATATTTTTCCCACTCTTTAAAGCCTTTTGTGCGATAATGGAACAAACTTCATAGCCAAGGTGTGGGGTTAAAACGGTTATTAAGCTTAAACTATTTTCTACTAAATTTTTACAACGTAGCTCGTTTGCAGTGATACCCTTTATAGCATTATTTGTGAAAGTGTTAACAGCATTTTTCAAAATTTTAATTGATTCAAACAAATTATAAGCCACAATCGGAAGCATAGCATTTAACTCTAATTGCCCTGCTTCAATAGCCATAGTGATTGTTAAATCGTTACCTATAATCTGAAAAGATACTTGATTTACTACTTCTGGGATTACGGGATTAATTTTACCCGGCATAATTGAAGAACCTGGCTGAACCGCTGGTAAATTGATCTCACCAATGCCCGCACGAGGACCAGATGAAAGTAGTCTTAAATCATTTGCTATTTTGGATAGGTTAACTGCACAAGTTTTTAAATGTGAAGAAACTTCAAGTAGACTATCATTATTTTGTGTGGCGTCTATAAGATCTTTCGCTTGCAAAAGTTTAAATCCTGATATCTCATTTATTTTGTTAACTATACCTTTTGTATATAATTCATCAGCATTTAAACAAGTTCCGATAGCCGTACCACCCATATTAACAACCCTAACACTATCTATAGAAGATTGAATTCTACCTATATCCCTATCTATAACAAGAGCGTATGCTTTGAATTCTTGACCTAAGCGAATAGGTACTGCATCTTGAAGTTGGGTTCTTCCAACTTTTACCACATCATCAAATTCTAAAGATTTTTCTTTTAAGCTATCTCTTAATTCATTCAACTCTTCTATAAGTTCAGCTAACAGATTAATTGTTGTCATTTTTATTGCAGTTGGAACAACATCATTTGTTGATTGACTCATGTTTACATGATTATTAGGATGAACAATTGTGTAATCTCCTTTCTTGCCCCCCCAATAATTCAATCGCCCTATTAGCAATTACTTCATTAACATTCATATTTATAGAAGTACCTGCGCCACCTTGAATTGCATCTACTATAAAATCATCTTGAAATTTGCCTTCTATTATTTCATTTGCTGCTTTTACAATAACTTCCGCTATCGATTTTCTAACAAACCAACTTCATAATTCATCAAAGCTGCGGCTTTTTTTTAATATATCCTAGATTTTTATGAGTAAAGGGTGTACTCTTTGACCACTAATAGGAAAATTTTCTTTTGCTCTTAATGTTTGAATTCCATAATACCTATCGTTATCGATTTCCTTTTCACCTAAAGAATCTCTTTCAACTCTTGACAATTATTTTTACCCCTTTCATAATTATTTTTTTCACTAATATATAGCTGCTAGTAGATTTAAAGAATGCGCTTAAACATTATAAACCAATCAAATTTAGAATCTTGTCTAAATTAGGTTCAACGGCTTCTGGGGTTTGAATGGTGCTTAGAGCTGTATCAGGATCTTTTAACCCATGACCTGTTAAAACAGCGACTACCTTACTACCTTTCCCAATTTTATTCAATTTCACATACTTTTTAATACCAGCGACTGAAGCAGCAGATGCAGGTTCTGCAAAAACTCCCTCTAAAGCTAATTCTTTATAAGCATCTAAAATCTCTTCATCTGTAACAAAATCAATACTTCCTTTAGATTCTGTTGCTGCATCAACCGCTTTTTCCCAATTCACAGGATTACCTATCCGTATAGCTGTAGCTATTGTTTCTGGACTGTTAATAACTTGTTTTTTTTAACAATAGCCGCAGATCCTTCTGCTTCAAACCCTAGCATTTTTGGTAACTTGTTTGTTCTTTGGGCTTGATAATACTCTTTAAAACCTTTCCAATAAGCCGTTATATTACCAGCATTTCCTACAGGTATAGCAAGTATGTCAGGGGGGGAAACTCCACCTAGTTGATCACATACTTCAAACGCCGCACTTTTCTGTCCTTCTATTCTATATGGATTCAATGAGTTAACTAAAGTTATTGGGTAATTAGCAGCTATTTTTCTTGTTATATCTAAAGCATTATCAAAATTGCCTTTTATAGGAATTACTATTGAGCCATGCATCAAAGCTTGGGTGAGTTTACCTAAAGCTATCTTACCTTCAGGAATTATTACTACCGTTTTTAATCCGGCTTTACTCCCATAGGCAGCTGCAGATGCCGAAGTATTACCTGTGGAGGCACAAATTATGGCTTTATCTCCATTTTCAACAGCTTTTGTCACTGCTAAAGTCATGCCTCTGTCTTTAAAAGATCCTGTTGGATTTACTCCTTCATATTTTAAATATAACTCTATATCCAATTTGTTACTCAATTTTTCTGCAAATATAAGAGGAGTGTTCCCTTCTTGCAAAGTAATTATTTTTGTATTTTCTCTTACAGGCATAAATTCTTTATATTCATTTATAATACCTTCCCATAACTTTCGATTAACCATCATAATTCCTCCACCCTAATTATATTTTTTTATCTCTATCACATCATCAATATTTTTTTAACTCATCAGCTGCCTGATTCATATATTTTTCTTTAACAGGGTGTGTCCTGAGAAATATGGGAACTACCGGGGGGGTTAATCTGTGTTTCTGAATAACTGAGGCAATACTTACATTATTATCTCCAAGAACCTTAGCTATCTTTGCAAAAACACCGGGCTTATCATTAACCATCAATCTTATATAAAAAGGATTTCTACTTCTTCTATACTTATCAACCTATGGTCTTGTAGATTATTAATTAACCCATTACTTATATTGTACTTAATATTCTTAGCAACTTCTATAATATCTGCTACTACTGCGCTAGCTGTAGGCATCTCTCCGGCTCCTTGACCATACATCATAATTTCTCCTACATTATCTCCATGAATTTGAACAACATTATATACTCCATTAATTCTGGATATTGGATTATTTTTAGGGACAAACGTTGGATGAACCCTTATATCCAAACTCTCATCTTCTAACCTTTTACCAATAGCCAACAACTTAATTACATAACCTAATTCATCTGCAATTTCTATATCTTCAAGTTCGATTCTCTCTACACCTTCTACATATAAAGAATCAACATCTACAAAAGTTTCATACGATAGAGAAGATAAAATAGATATCTTATATGCAGAGTCCAATCCACTAACATCAAAGTAAGGATCACTTTCTGCATATCCTAAATCTTGAGCTTCTTTTAGAGCCTCTTTAAAATCCATCTTTTTCTCGGTCATTTGAGTTAAAATATAATTTGTTGTTCCGTTTAATATTCCATATATTTTTCTATCTTATTTGCTACCAATGATTCATTTAAAGTTTTTATTATAGGGATGCCTCCTCCAACGCTTCCTTCATAATAAATTTTTACTCCATTTTCTTCAGCTAAACGGAATATCTCTTCTCCATGCTTAGCCATTATCAACTTGTTAGCAGTAACTATATGTTTTTTTTATTTTTTTTATAGCAGCTTTAATATAACTAAAAGAAGGTTCTTCTCCACCTATAAGTTCAACTACAACATGAATACTAGAATCATTCACTATATCTTCAAATTTATCCGTTAAAAGAAATTTATCAACACAATATTTTCTTTTTTTGTTTATATCAGTAACTAAGATTTTTTTGATTACTATATCTTCCCCCCCTAATTTTCGTTTAATGTAATCTTTTTTACTTTTCAAAATCTGATAAACTCCTCCACCTACAGTGCCAAATCCCAAAAGTCCTACTCCTATCATACTGTTACCCTCCTTAAAAATTCTCCCCCCCGTTAGAAGTTTATAATGCTATATTATCAATAATATTTCTGACTAATCTTACCTTATTACAATCTGTAACTTGATAAATGTTTTCAGGCATTTCCTCATATTTATTGAATCTAACTTTATTTTGATGAACCGTTGAGTTATCATATTCTTCTTTAAACGCAGATAAATGAACCTGTTTGGTACCTGTTTCTTCTATTATTTTTTAACATTGTAATCCCTAATCCCACCCCCCCCGAGTAATATTTCTATTCTACCACCAGAATGATCAATAATGTCTCTACAATTATTAATACCTTTTTCAACTGTAGATTCTTGTCCACTAGTTAATATTCTATTTATACCTATTTCAATAAGAATATCTATGCTTTTAATTGGATTTGGAACCACATCAAATGCTCGATGAAAAACTGTTTCTTTATCGCCGGCTATTTCTTTTAATATTTTATTCCTTTTTATATCAATAGTCCCATCTGCATTTAATATCCCAAAAGCCAAACCATCTGCTCCCGCACTAATAGCAGCTTGGGCATCCTTTTCATTACTTCAAATTCGATATCTGTGTAACAAAATCCTCCACTACGAGGCCTTATCATAACGATTATTGGAATATTCGTTATTCTTTTTGCTTCTTCTACTTCGCCTATACTTGGAGTCAATCCTCCATATACCATTCCTGAATTTAATTCAACTCTATCTGCTCCACCTTTCTCTGCTTCGACTACATCCCTAGCTGAGGCACAACAAATTTCTAATATTATACTTGACATAAATTCCTCCTCATACTTCATTTTTTTCTAATTATGTACCTTTAGAAGGCTAAATTTTTAAATATTTTGATTTCTAAATTACCAACGATTATTTTAATTAGCTATCTATGTTGATAACTTTATCAACATAGTTCTAGTCGATTCCTTATATATTCCTAAACATTATTAATAACGCCTTTAGCGAATAAGCAATCAAATAATAATTTTTTTTCAACTTCTTTATAAACAAAATTATGAACTTTTTTTACGTTGATAATTAAAGTTTAAACTTTAAAGTTTATAACTTAGTTCAATACATAGTTGAAAATTTTACTTATAAACAAAAATTATGATTTTTTTTCATTTATTCATTTATCAACTTAGATGTTCATAAAGTATTTGAAAATTTTTAAGACTTTTCAACTTAACTAAACCCTTATAAATAAACATTTATACAACTTCTAAACTATCAACATTATCCTATCACTACCACTACTATTTAAATAATAGTATATAATAAAAAAAATATCAACACAAAAATCAAAAGAAATTTATTACTTCTTCTAAACTTGGCATAGCATCTGCTGCACCTGGTTTAGAAGCGACTATAGCTGCACACTTATTAGCAAAATCCGCATAATCTCTTAAAGCAGATAATGAAATATTTTTTTTAATTCATTATAAGAATAATCTTTTAATTTATACAAATAGAAGCCATAAAAGAATCTCCACAACCAACTGTATCTACAACATTAACCTTATAAGCAGGAACAAACTCAAATTTATTGTCTTTAAATACCATTGAACCCTCACTTCCTAAAGTTAAGAAAATTCCACAACCATCTTTCACATTTAAACTAGAAACAGCTTTCTCAACATTCTTTTCTTTTGTAATATAATAAAGATCATCGTCACTCAATTTTAAGATATCAACTTTCTTGATTATTTGATTAATAAGTCTCAAATATATTTCTTCGTTTTTATCATAGATTTTCTGATATTTGGATCAAAAGAAGTAATTTTCTTCTTAGAAACAAATTCTTCAAACAAACTTTTTAAAGTCAGAGATGTTGGTTTTTCCAACAAAGCTATAGAACCAAAGTGAAAAATTGAAAATTTATCGAGTTGTAAATTATTCAAATCCTCCATTTTTAGATTAACATCCGCAGCATGATCCCGATAAAACTCATATTCAGCTTTCCCGTACTTATCAACAGCAGCAAATGCTAGAGTGGTTTTACACCCATTCTGAGAAATAATACAATCAGTATTTATATGATTTTCTTTAATGTATTTTAAAAGTGATTTTCCAAATTCATCAGAACCTATTTTACTCAAAAAAAAGAAACGTCCGCTCCTAATTTTGCTAAACCTACAGCAACGTTAAAAGGAGAACCACCTGGCCTTTTCTCAAATATTTGGGTCTCCCCCCCAATCCCTTATTTGGAGATTGAGATATAAAATCATAAAGGATTTCACCTGCACAGAGAATAGCCATATTTTTTTCCTCCTAAGATGTGATTTCAGATCCACTTTAGAAATTCTAAAATCAGTATTATATATATGTTTCATTTAACTTTTAGGCACTTGTAACTGGTAAAGAGGGGGGGCTGCACCCTGTTACCCTTTTAAATTCAAAAACACGAATCAACTATTTCAACATTTTAGTACTTATAGCCAAGAAAGAAGGAAGGTATCGTTTTAGGCCCAATATTAATTCAAAATTACATTTTTTTTAAAAATCTTAAATTCTAAAGTCACTCTTTGAACTACTGTAACCATTACAAACACAAAATCAAAACAAAATTTTATTTATTTCTTCAAATAAATCTTTAGTCATTTCCCAATCACTAGCTTTGATATTTTCAATCAAATGTTTTCATTTTTGGTTCCTGCTATAACAGTACTTACTTCTTCATGAAATAATAGCCAATTTATAGCAATTTGCGAGAGTGGTTTTCCAAGTCTATTAGAAATTTCTTTTATTTTTTTCAACCTTATTAAGATTTTCTAAGAACAATTTTTATCCCAAAATATTCTATCTCCTGACCTTGGATCATTTTTGAAGGTTCAAAATCTTCGGTCATTTTCCCGGTAAGTAGTCCTTTAGCTAAAGGACTATAGGGAATGAGAGTTAGATTGAATTTTTTTTAATAATAGGGAACAGTTCTTTTTCAACATTTCTAACTAACATGTTATAGTAATTTTGTGTAGAAACTATATCTATGTATTCACATAATTCTTCTATTTGATGAGCATTTAGATTCGATACACCTATATATCTTGCTTTTCCGTCATCTAATATTTTTTTTGAAGAGCTTCTGAAGTTTCTTCTAGTGAAGTATTCGGATCCGGCCAATGAATTTGATAAAGATCAATATAATCTGTATTTAACCGAGTTAAAGAGTCATCAATTTCTTTCAACACTCTATCTTTTTTTTAAGTTGTTTCTAATTCTACCCCCCCTGCTGTCCCATTCTAAACCACACTTAGTAGCAATGTAAACTTTATCCCGAGGTATTTGATTTAAAAACTTTCCTATTACCTCTTCTGATTTACCAAAGCCGTATACAGGAGCAGTATCAAAAAAAATTAACTCCATTAATATAAGCTAAATTCAACAATTTTAAAGCATGTTCTTCTTCTATTGGGCCCCCCCAGTTTCCTCCAATTTCCCATGCACCTAAACCAACAACAGAAACATTCATGTTAGTTCTACCAAATCGCTTGTATTTCAAGATACTCACCCCCCCTTTTTCAAAAGATTATTATCAAGTGTGTTGAATATTTAAAATTATAAACAGTTAGAAGATATTTGTATAAATAAAATCAATATAATTATATCAATTTTTAAATATACAAAGAATTATATAGTTACAAATAGTGGGAATTATGTTAATATCTTAAATCATTTTATCTACTTTTCATTTAAAAACAGGATATACAGATAGGAAAAACGAGAAAAACCGAGAAAATTAAAGATTTTTGCTTATAATCGTTTTTAATTCGTTTTATTTGTATTTATTCGTCAATAATCGGCTTTTTCAATCTTGCCTATTTTGTCTAGAAATGTTATCATATTAAAGGATTAGCACTCTTAACGTTTGATTGCTAAAAAAACAAAAAAATATTTTAACAAAATACATAAAGGGGGTATTAGCAAATGAATGTAAAACCATTAGGAAACAGATTACTTATCAAACCAGTAAAGGAAGAAAAAAAAGACTGAAGGTGGAATAGTACTTCCAGATTCTGCAAAAGAAAAGCCTCAGAAAGCTGAAATCATAGAAATTGGTAAATTAGAAGAAGATTTTGATTTAAAGGTTGGAGACAAAGTGATATTTTCAAAGTACGCAGGTACAGAAATTAAAATTGATGACGTAGAATATATTATTATTGACGTCGACGATGTACTAGCAAAATAGAAGAATAAAGTGGGAGGTGTAGGTAATGGCAAAATGTTAAAATTCAATGAAGAAGCTAGGAGAGCCTTGGAAAAGGAGCTAGCGTAGTAGCAGATGCTGTAAAGATAACTTTAGGTCCAAAAGGAAGAAATGTGGTACTTGAAAAAAAGTTGGGGGGGATCACCAACAATAACAAATGATGGAGTTTCAATTGCTAAAGAAATTGAACTTAAGGATAAATTTGAAGCGTTAGGTGCAGAGCTATTAAAAGAAGTTGCTTCTAAAACAAACGATGTAGCAGGAGACGGAACAACTACCGCCACAGTTTTAGCTCAAGCAATGATTAAAGAAGGGTTAAAAAAAACGTTGCTGCAGGGGGCAAACCCGATCTTAATGAAGAATGGTATTGCAAAAGCTACTGATAAAGCTGTCGAACACATTCGCAACTCAAGTAGAAAACTTTCAAGTAAAGATGAAATTGCTCATGTTGCTGCAATTTCTGCAGATAGTGAAGAAATTGGAAGTTTAATTGCAGAAGCTATGGATAAAGTTGGGGGGGAAGATGGAGTTATTACTGTTGAAGATTCAAAAACATTGGATACCTACGTTGAATTTACAGAAGGTATGCAGTTTGATAGAGGATATATATCTCCATATTTTGTAACAAATGCTGAAAAAAATGGAAGCTGAATTAAAAGAACCATATATTTTAATAACCGAACAAAAAAATATCTGCTGTTAAAGAGTTAATACCTCTTCTAGAAAAAGTTGCTCAGACCAGGAAACCTTTAGTAATAATAGCTGAAGATGTGGAAGGAGAAGCGCTATCTACCCTAGTATTAAATAAGTTAAGAGGAACTTTAGAATCGGTTGCTGTGAAAGCTCCTGGTTTTGGAGATAGAAGAAAAGAAATGCTGCGAGATATAGCTATACTAACAGGTGGAACAGTTGTAACAGAAGAGCTTGGACTTACATTTGAAAATATCACTTTGAATGATCTTGGACAAGCTGATCTTGTTAGGGTTGGTAAGGAAGACACTATAATTGTTGGTGGAAAAGGGAATTCAGAGGATATAAAAGATAGAATTAAACAAATTCGAGCACAAATTGAGAATACGACATCTGATTATGAAAAAGAAACTTTACAAGAAAGATTAGCAAAACTGTCTGGAGGAGTAGCTGTCATTAAAGTTGGTGCTGCAACAGAGACAGAATTAAAAGAAAAGAAACATCGAATAGAAGACGCTTTATCTGCAACAAGAGCTGCTGTTGAAGAAGGTATTGTTGCTGGTGGTGGAGTAACTTTACTAAGAGCGCGCAAAGTAGTTGAGGAGTTTGCTAACCAACTATCTGGAGATGAAAAAGTAGGTGCTTTGGTAGTGGCTAAAGCTTTGGATGCTCCTATCAGACAGATTATAATTAATGCTGGATTGGAACCTGCACCTATTTTACAGAAAATATTAGAAAACAACGACATTGCATTTGGTTTTGATGCCTTGAAAGAGAAATATGTTAACATGTATGAAGCAGGTATAATTGATCCTACAAAAGTTACAAGAAGTGCACTACAAAATGCATCATCTATTGCGTCAATGTTAATTACAACCGAAGTTTTGGTAGTAGAAGAACCTAAAGAAGAAACCGCACCTGCGATGCCAGAGTCTCCAGATATGATGTATTAATCACAGAAATAATAAAAAAAACGTGCCGAAAGGCACGTTTTTTTGTTCAATTCTTATCTTTATTCTTGAGATATTCCTGATATTTTTCCCAGTCTTTAAGAAAATTTTCAAGACCAATATCTGTCATAGGATGCTTAAACATTTTTCTAAAACACCAAATGGCATAGTAACAACATCTGCTCCAATTAAAGCCGCTTCTAATACATGTTGTGGATGTCTGACACTAGCAACTATTACTTTAGTATCGTAACCATAATTAATAAAAATGTCCATTATTTCTTCTACAATAGTCATGCCAGTATTACCTATATCATCCATTCTTCCTATAAAAGGACTAACATAACTAGCTCCCGCTTTTGCAGCAAGTAAAGCTTGTAAAGGGCTAAAAACAAGAGTAGCATTAGTTTTAATGCCTTTTCTAGATAAAGTTCGGATAGCTTTTATTCCATCCGGTATCAATGGAATTTTAACTACAACATGTTCGCTTAATTTAGCTAATTTTTGTGCCTCTTCAACCATTCCTTCATATTTTGTTGAAACTACCTCTGCACTAACTGGACCCTGAACAACATCACATATTTCTTTAATCCTTTCTTCAAATAGAGCTTGTTCTTTTGAAACTAAGGTTGGATTTGTAGTTACACCATCAACTATGCCCCAGTCAACACCTTTTTTTAATTTCGTCAATATTTGCTGTGTCTAAAAATATTTCCATAGTATTCCCTCCTAATGATTATTTTGTAAGATTATAGATTATATTTAGATTAAAAACAATCTCTTTAATTATATCTCAGATATGTTTAAATTCCAAAAAAACAAAGATAAGTAACATTTTATGATTTTTTTATAAAAATTTTGAAATTTAGATATTTATATGTGTATAATTGTAAAGAGGGTTCTAATTAGAAATTTATAGGAGGGATTAAAGTGGAATTAAGCAAAGAACAGTACATAGAAATATTAAATCATTCTCTCTCTAGTGGGGGGTGAATATTCAGAGATCTTTTTAGAAAACAGTTATGGAACAAATATTTTGTACGATAATGGAAAAATTGAAAAAGTCAATTTCTCTAGTAGTAGTGGGGGCTAGTTTGAGAGTTGTATCCAAAGAAGAAACTATATTTGCTCACACAAACGAACCTACTTTTGAAAACCTTATGGATCTTGCAAAAACCTTGAAAAAAAATAGCCTCAGAAAGATTCGATAATCGCGAAATATTAAAAGTTAAAGAATTAAAAGAGTGTGAAAAAAAGAGATTTTTCCCCCCCTTTTCAAATTCCTTTTGATCAAGTTGAAATAGATAAAAAGGTTGAAAAAGTTCTAAAAGGTGTAAATTTATTAAAAGATGCAGATAGTAGGATAAAACAAATTACAGTTTCATATTCAGATAGCAGCAGAAAAGTAAAAGTTATTAATTCAGAAGGAATTATAGCAGAAGATATTAGAAATTATCCTCGTTATGGAGTCACGGTTATAGGTGAAGATGAAGAAGGTAACCTATTTATGGGATATGCAGGAGACGCAGCAAATGCAGGATTTGAATTTTTCACGGATGAAATGATTAGAATAGTTGTAGAAGACGCTGTAAGACAAGTTATAGCACAGATTGAAGGAGAAGACGCTCCAGCAGGAGAATTTACAGTTGTAATTTCATCCGAAGCAGGAGGTACTATGATACACGAGGCATGTGGACATGGTATGGAGGCAGACTTAGTTTTATCAGGTTCTGTATATAGAGATAAGATTGGTCAAAAGATTGCATCTGAGAAAATTACAGTTGTAGATGACGGAACAATTATGAATAAAAGAGGTACCCTAAATTATGATGATGAAGGTACACCTACAAAAGAACAGTATTAATTGATAAAGGTGTTTTAAAAGGATACATGCATTCAAAAATAACTGCTAAAAAGTTTTCTGCTGAACCAACAGGAAATGGGAGAAGGGAATCTTATATGGTTTTACCAATAGTTAGAATGAGAAATACCTTGATTTTACCTGGAGAGGATAATCCTGAAGATATTATAAAGTCCGTAGATTACGGTATTTTTGTAAGAAAAATGGGTGGAGGACAAGTAGACGTTATAAGCGGTGATTTTCAGTTTGGAATCAACGAAGGATATATTATAAAAAAAATGGTGAGATAACAAAACCAATTAGAGGAGCAAGTTTGGTTGGTAATGGTCTTAAAGTACTTGAAAGTATAGATATGGTTGGAAATGATCTTGGTTATGGGGGGGTAGGTACGTGCGGAAAAGATGGTCAAGCAGCACCTGTTTCAGACGCTCAGCCAACCATTAGAATTCCAAAAATGGTTGTTGGGGGGGGAATAGTTAAAGGAGGAAATGAATGATGAATAATATACAACAAATTTTAGAAAAGGCTTTATTACTTATAAAAAAATAATGATTGTAAAGGTCAGATTAATGTTTTTCTGTAGAGAATAAAAATGCTTCTTTTAGCAGTGGAAAACTCGAACAACTTTCTGAAGGAGAACAAGGATCTGTTGGAATTAAAATTATTAGTAAAGAAGGAAAAATAGCAACATCAACAACAAATATTTTATCGGAAAAAGGGATTAACCAAGCTGTAGAAAAGGCTATACAAATGGTTAAATATACTCAACCAGATGAAGCTCATGATGTTTCTGATGAAGAAGAATTTACTTATATTGATTGGGCTTTTGATGTAGATACCAAAAATATGAGCTTAAACGAAGTTATGGAATTAGCTCAAAACCTTGAACAGAAAGCAAAAAAAAGCGATCCAAGAATTAAATTTGTTCGTGGGGCAAGTTATGAAACCTCTCTTACAAGAATATATTTTGCAAATACCAACGGTTTATATAAAAATGCTTTGTTTACAAACGCAGGCGCTTCTATTAGTTTGGCTGCAATAGATGATCAGAATTCTGCTATGGGATTTGATTTTGAGGTGGCTCAAAGCGCCAGATTAATAGAAATAGATAGAATAGTAAGAAATTCTGTCGATTTGGCAATCTCTGGGTTAAGTGCAGAAGTATTAAGGTCCGGTAGATACGATATAATTCTAAGCCCAGTTGCAGCTGGAATGTTAATCTCAACGCTAACTACTCCTCTATCAGGAGAAAATGTATATAAGGGTAAATCGTTTTTAAAAGACCGTCTGGGAGAGAAAGTTGCAAATAACGTTGTAAACTTAATACACGATCCTATGAATGGTTCTGCGCCTCTCATAGCTTCTTTTGATAATGAAGGAACAAATACATCTCGCTTTAATATTATTGAAAACGGAGTTTTAAAGAGTTATTTACACAGTATTTATTCTGCAAATAAATTTAACACCAAACCAACAGGTAATTCATTTGCGTATATTGAGAGTCCTAATCCTTCTATAGGAACCATTAATATGCATCTTATATCTAATAAGACAAGAAAAGAAATCATAAATGTCCCGAAAGCTCTTTATGTTACAAATATAATGGGTTTACATACAGCGGATCCTATTTCAGGTAGATTTCAGTTCAGATTAGTGGAAGAGTTATTGAAAATGGAGAATTTGTAGGTAGTTTTAGAGGAATGACTTTAGCAGGGACACTACAGGAATTATTAAACAATCTTGAGTCAGTTGGGTCGGATTTTAAATATTTCGGAAACGTAGCAGGCTCTACAACACTTATAAGGAATTTAAGTGTAGGTGGAAAATAAAAAAAAGGGCGTGAAACGCCCTTTTTATATTAATTAATATTATTTGGTTGCAAGGGTTTGTTTTGCAATCTTTATATACTCGTTGAAACTATCAGGATCATTAATAGCAAGTTCTGAGAGCATTTTCCTGTTGATATTAATATTAGCTAACTTTAAGCCATGAATGAACTCGTTATATTTTAATCCCTGAGCCCGAGAGGCTGCATTGATTCTAGTAATCCACAGTTTTCTGTAATCACTTTTCTTCTGTTTTCTTCCGCTGTAAGCATATTGCCCTGATCTATAATATTGTTGTCTTGCAAGTTTGTATCTTCTGCTTAATGAACCCCCCCTATACCCTTTTGCTGCTTTTAGGTACATTTTTCGCTTTTTTTTCGGGCATTTAGAGACCTTTTAACTCTCATTTGTATTCACTCCCTCTTCAACAAAGTCAAATTTTGTATGTAGTTAACCTTTTAATCCCAAAGCTTTTTCAACTTTTTTTCTTTAGGGATTTTGGAACCTCAACTTCTTTAGTAAGTCTATTCATGTGTTTGCTTCTTTTTGAACCAGTGTTATGGCCAACATTATTTCTATGTCTTAGTATTTTACCGCTTTTTGTAACTTTAAATCTTTTTTTTGGCAGAACTTTTTGTTTTTATTTTAGCCATGTAAAATTCCTCCTAAATTGGATTTATTTAGTCATTTTAGATTATAAAAACTTATGTTGTACTAAAGTTTTATATTAGTAAATAACAAAAAAATTATAAGGACTTGATTTAGTGTTTATAAAGTAGTTTATAACCTTAAATTAAAAACTTTTTTTTGATAAAAATAACAATATATTCCAGTAAAGACACAGGGAAAGGGCTTTGCCCTTAACCCAATTATCTGATCAATAATTCTATAAAGTATATTAATATATTGTTATAGTAAAAAGGAAATATTATTGATATTATTTTATTTTTTTTGGATCTTTTGAAGGTTCTAAAATTATATCCATATCTTTACCTAACAACTTTGGCCCACGCGCTACAGTTGCTAAATCTGATGTTTGGGCTATAATTCTATTCAATAACTCGGTACCTTGTTCTTTAAACATAATATCTCTTCCCAAAACATCACAACAACTCTAACTTTATAACCATCTTCTAGAAATTCTCTAATTTTCTTTAATTTAGTGTTGAAATCATGATCGTCGATCCTCAATCTAAACTTCATTTCTTTAACAACTTGCTTTTTTTTGTTTTTTCTTAGCTTGTTTTTCCTTTTTTTCTTTTTCGTAAAGATACTTTCCGTAATCCATCATTCTAGCAACAGGAGGTCTCGCATTAGGGGCAACTAGAACCAAATCAAGTCCAGCTTCTTGAGCTAATTTTAAAGCTTCTTTTGTACTGACTTCTCCAATTTTGTTTCCATCTTGATCAATTAATAAAACTTTCTTGACTTTTATCTCTTCATTTTTAGCGATTTTATCGCTTATACAGTATCACCATCCTTTTAGATTTTACAACAATTTCTAATTTTTCCTTTTTACCATTCAATAAAAAAAGGATGACATTTCTGTCACCCTTTTTTTTATTAGTTAATATAAAATTATGCTTTTTACAAGCACTATAATATTTATAAATCTATTTTCTTTAACCCCTGTCGGCTTAATTGCCCGAGGTGGGAAGTGTCTAAAGGGTGACTTCCTCTTTATATAACTTAAATCTTTATTTTTTTGGTGGGCCATGCGGGATTCGAACCCACGACCTACTGATTAAGAGTCAGTCGCTCTACCGACTGAGCTAATGGCCCTAGGCTCTAACCTATATTATACATGACACAGGCCGTTTTGTCAAGGTAAACGATGTTTAAAGCTCAAAATATACTTGCTTTAGCGTTATTTCTGGTTTATTATATTAATCTACAACATGTTCACAATTCATGCAATTATTATGAGAATTATTTTCTTCACTGCTTAAGTGATTATGTTCTTTTTTTTGAATCTGTTATATAATAACCATCACCTTTAAAAATAACAGCAACTCTACTAAGAACCCTTTGAGCAGCTCCATTACAGAGTTCACAGTGAATTTCGGGATTTTCATTCATGGAGTGTAAAACAGTAAATTCGTGACCACACTTTTACATTTATACCTGTACATTGGCAATGTCATCATCCTCCTAAGCTTTATTTACTATTGTAAGAACTATACTGTTTACAATTTATTTTTCTAATGAAAATAATACAAAACTTTTATGAATTTAATTATAATATGTGTGTTAACATTTTATTATTTGTCTATACTATTAGTTTCAAGGTACCACAGATAAAGATCTAATTTTCCCACAGGCTCTTTAACTTTTTCTGCAAAATCTTTAAGAATTTTTTTCTAGCTTTAAGTAACTACTTTTGTTCCAACCCGGTTTTGGAAAGTCTTCAATAAGTTGATAAGTTTTCATAATTTTTAGAATATGCTTATCTAAAATGGCTACATCTTCAACTCCTGTATTTCTAAGGAAATGACTTGATTCTTTCCATCCGATGCCTTTAATTTTGTCAACAAGAAAAGTTCTTGCATTTACATAATGTTGCTGAATAAGGCTTTTTAAATCGCCTATAATCCATCTGTTTTCAATTATATATTTTGCTCTTGTATTTGGAAATCTGTGCCCTATTTTTTTTAATAAAGATACTAGTTGTTCTTCGGGGGGTATTCAGCAAAACCAACTTTTGTAATTAGCTTTTGAGCTTTAATTCCTCCTTTGGCTTTCCAATTTGCAGTTAAAATACAAAACATAACTCACTATATAAATCTAGTTCATCTCCTTCTTCACCTAACTTCTTAAATTCTAGAAATCGTTGCTCTACTTTATCTTTTATGATTTTTTTTAGTTTTTCTACCTCTATTATTAAATTGTGTTCTGTCAATAACTTTTCCATTAAAAAAACTCCTTACTTTGCATATTTATTGTGGGCTTTTTGATTTGTTTTATATATAATATAAAAGCCAACAGATATTAAAATAATGAATATAATTAACATACTTAAAAATTCAGGTTGACTCAATTCTGTGAAACTTTTAATTAAGGAGTTATTTCCAATAATGATCCCTGCATATTTTTCTAACAAATATATTATATAAAACGATAGTATAAATGCACCAAATAATACAGAAAGTACTGCAAGAATTATCTCATAGTTTTTTTTGCGAAAACGAAAGCTATTACAAAACCTAATATTAAAAAAAATGATCCAAGGAATATATGAAATGGAGAAAGGAATATTTTTTTTAACCACTCGTTGTTGGTTGAAATAATTAATGTTCCTATAGAATATCCCGCTAAACCTCCTAATAAAAAGCCTCCAATGAAAAATCCTATCTTAAATAACTGATAAAATATAAATCCAAAAAGAGCACTTAGAATTAAGTAAATAAAAAAAAGAATAATCATAAAAATTGTTAATAAAATTACCAACAAACTCAATTTTTAATAAATACGGTATCAGGACAGAATAAGAAGCGTAAACCCCCCCAATTAAAAATATGGATATTTTAGACGAGACTTTTGAAAAAAAATAGAAGAAATATTGAAATAGGCAAAATAATATATATAGAATTAGTAAGTAAATAATAAAGATTTGCAAAGACATTGTTAAAATCAAAATCTTGAATATACATTACCTCAACCTCCCTTTGGTTAAAGATATAACTTCATTAAAAAAAATTAAAAAAAACTTGATTTTCGTTAACATCATTTATAAAGTTTCTAGATTTAAGATAATTATTCTCATATAATAAAGACAATAAAAATTTTCACTACACAAGTTACTTAGATATTTTAACACATACACATCAAAATAAATTGATTTGTTTATGATATAATAAATTAATGAAATTCATGGTCTTTTACTATTATGGAGGTATAAGGATGGGAAATCTAAAAATTCATGTCGATGAGGAGTTTATAAACAAGTTAATAGATAAGACAATAGAAGAAAAAAACACAAATTCAAGGACTTAAAAATTTAAATGTACAATTAAGAGAAGATGGGATAAAATTTCAGATGGAATTAGAATTACTAGGAAAAACGACTACTCTTGAATCTCTTATCAAAATTCTAGAAAAGCCTGAAGATTTAGAACATGGGAAATTGAGGCTATTATTAAGCGGTAATGAAGGAGTTAGAAAAATATTAGAAGGCGTTTTCTTTATAATTTCAGAATATAGTGAGGCTTTTTCTGCAAAAGATTTTGAGATATTGATCGATTTTAGTAAAATGAGAATAAACCCAATTATAGACTCAATATTAAAGTCTATTAAGATTACTGAATTAGTACTAAAAGAAGGGAGATTTGAACTATCCCTGGAACTGAAGAAGTAGGAGAATATAAAAATGGGTGAATTTATTTTTGAACTAGACGAGGATATGGCGAAAGAGCTACTTATAAAAGTGTTAGAAACTAGTAAATTGCCTTTTTTTTAAAAAAACTTATTTAAACATATTTCTTCTTTTAAATTTAAAGATAATAAAATTATATTTGATATTCTTTTGTTTAGTTTCAATTTAAAAATTAAATCTTATCCAGATAATGTCTCAGGAGTTTATGTATTTGAGCATAACATTCCAGTTAGAATGTTAAAAGATCAAAAGCTTCCAGAATTCATAGAACTTCAAGATAATATAATTAGGTTGAAAATACCAAGTAGTGATATATTAAAAAAAATATTCGTATAAATGAGTTTAAAATTGAAGATGGTATTTTAAGAATAAAATTGGGCAACATAAACTAATTTTAAAAATTTATTTTTGAATGTAGAATCATTAGAATATAAAAACTCTTTCCTATGTTTTTTTTAAATACCAAAAAAAAGAAGATTTTCTAAAAGTAGGCATTTGAATTAATAATGGGTCCAGGGCGAAGCCATCTTCCCTTCCTTGGAACAAGTACAGAAAAAGTTAAAAAAAATTCAGAATTAGTGAGGAGTAGAACTGGGAAGCTATTTTTAAAAAAACTTTAAACTAAAATATTAATAAAACCTAAGTTTTAAAATTTCTAAAGTGAATATTTTTTAATTGTGAACAGGAGGTTTTTTTTATGGAAATAGACGAAAAATTATTAAAAAGATTGGAAAAACTATCTAACATCGATTTAAAAGAAAGTGAAAAAGAGTTAATAAAAAAAATGATTTAAATGATTTATTGAAATACATGGAAATATTAGAGAACGTAGACACTGAAGGAATAGAAGAAATGGTATCACCGATCAAAATTAACAATTCTATTTTAAGACAAGATCAAGTTAAAACATTCGAAAATATCGAGGATATAATAAAAAAAATTTTCCTGAAAGAAAAGATAACCTGTTAAGAATTCCAGGTATTCACATTTAGATAAATAATTATGAATTCAAAAGGAAAAAAAATATGAAGATATTGCAGCCAACGTTCTTAATATAAAGGGTTACAAAATAATTTCAAGGAACTTTTCATGCAAACTAGGCGAAATAGATATAATTGCGCTTAAAAAAAGGAATCTTGCATTTTATTGAAGTTAAAGGTGGGAAAGAAACCTTTGGAGATCCAGCATATCGCGTCAATTCGAAAAAAATTAGAAAAAAATAATGAAGGTGGGAGATTTTTTTCATATCTATTAATAAACAACTTTCCTTCCAAGAGGTTCAGATTGATGTTATTTCAATTACTGATGACGGAAAAATACATTTTTACCCTTCACAAAGAATATAATATATTTAAAATAAATAGTGCCCCCCCTGGAAGGAGTCGAACCTTCATTTGCGGATTAGGAATCCGCCGTTCTATCCGTTGAACTACAGGGGGGGCTTTTCAAGATTTTTACAACTTTTATTATAACAAAATTTTCTATTAGTGTCAATAACTAAGAAAATATAAAGCATAGAGATAAGGGGGGGATGAACATATATGAATAACGAAGCTGAGATTCTATTTGACAATGGAGAACATAAATTTATTTTTTTTAGGTTCTGAAAAGAAAGATATTGAAAGTATTCCCACCAATCAATTTTTGATTATTCATAAAAATGAAGGTATTTTACTAGATCCTGGAGGAGTACATGTTTTCCTAAAGTACTTGCTAATGTAGTAGAGTATATTGATTTAGATAATATAAAATATGTATTTTACACACATCAGGATCCTGATGTATCATCTGGTATAAGTCTTTGGGATAGTGTATTAGATGCCCGCTTTTATATTTCAAAACTCTGGGAAAGGTTTTTACCACATTTTGGAGTCTTTGATAATTCAAAAATGGTTGTAATAGAAGATAAAGGCGGAACAATAAGATTCAGAGATGGAGTTGAACTAAAGATAATACCTGCTCATTTTTTTACACTCTACGGGTAATTTTAATCTATATGATCCAGTATCTAAAATACTCTTTTCTGGTGATATAGGGGGGGTATCCGTTTTTCCAAAAAAATGAAGAAAAGCTCTATGTAGATAACTTTTCAAAACACATCAAATACATAGAAGATTTTCATAGAAGATATATGGCTTCAAATAAAGTATGTAAAAAAAATGGATTAGTATTATTAGCTCTTATGAAATAGATCAAATGGTTCCTCAACACGGAGCTATTTATAAGAAAAATGAATTTAAAGAGTTTTTAAAATGGTTTGATAGCTTACAATGTGGGATAGATTTAATTGATAAAATTTATGGATGGGATGAAAGAAAATGAATAATCATGAAAGATATAAAAAGACAATAAATAATTTATCCCAAAGTGTATATCATGAAAACCTATTGGTGTCCTTTGTTGATAGATTAGAAGAAGTATTGGGTGAAAGATTTAAGAAATCAAACGAGTCAACAAAAGTAGTAGGGGGGGAAAATATTGTAAATTTAATAAGTAGTATAAAAAAAATCTTCTGAAACATTGGAAAAAAACAGTTAATAACGGAAATAACGAAATTGAGAGTATTTCAAAAAAATCAAGAAATAGTATCTAGATTAAGCTTTGTTGGGAAGGATTTTGATGAATTAGAGAAAATGTTGAAAAATCATTGAAAACAGTAAGTAATATAATAGGCAGTTTTAAGGAGATAGATGAACTTACAAGTATCATAAAGAATGTAGCAAAGCAAACTAACATTTTATCAATAAACGCCTCTATTGAGGCTGCTAGAGCCGGAGAGCAAGGAAGAGGTTTCGCAGTAGTTGCAGAAGAAATAAAGAAACTTTCTTCAGAGACCAACAATGCATCAGACAAAATTTCAAATAAAGTTGCTAGAATTGAAAAAGAAGTTGAAGAAGTTAAGATTGTTATAGATAATTTAAATACAATATTTGAAATGATTACAGGGTCGATTGAAGATGCAATGAAAATGCTCAATGAGAATTTAGTTTTCATGAAAAAGATGACACAAGATTTATTAACAGAAAAAGAAAAGTTAAAATTTAATGTTGAAAACTTGGAAAATTCAAAGGTTGAGATTAATAGACTAATGATGGATATTAATTCTCTTCAAAAGGTTTTATATGCGATTTTGGAGATGCAAAATAAAATCAAAGAGATCAAAATATAGTAATTATATAATAAAGTTAGGAAAGAGGTTGTCCAATGATTACTATTATTGGTGGAGGACCTTCAGGATTAATGGCAGCAATGATAGCTTCGTGGAATGGAGCTGAAGTAAGAATAGTTGAGAGAAAAGGAAAATTAGGGAAAAATTACTAGCAGCTAGTAATGGACGAGGAAACTTTTCTAATCTTAAATTAGATGAAACTCATTATTTTACTAATGATACATCTTTTGTAAAAAAAAGTTCTTGACAGGTGTGGGATTTTTCAAACCTTGAGTGTTTTTGAAGAGATAGGGTTAATGGTTAAGAATTTTGATTCCAAATTATTTCCTTATACCGAAAGGTCAAAGGATATTTTGACATGTTTTATACATGAATTAGAAAATAACAATGTAGAAATTGTTCTTAACTATCAAATAAATGATATTGTATATTCAAACTCAAACAAATTATTTTATTTAAAGAGTGAATATAAAACCTTTGAATCAGAAAAGGTTATAGTTGCTACAGGCGGGATGTCTGCACCCCCCCAATTTGGATCCAATGGAAGTATTTTTCAATCACTTTGTACTTTAGGTCATAGCCTGATAGAGTTAAAGCCCGGGCTAGTTCCCATTATTATAAACGATGATTTTTTTTCTGTGGATAATTTAGGGGGGCAAAATTATCAGGGACAGTTGTATTAGAAAATGCCCAGGGAATAGAAATGTCTAAAAAAATATTTTGGAGAAATTATTTTTAAAAATGAAATGCTTACAGGAATTCCAATCTTCCAAATTAGTAATTTTGTTCATAGGTATTTAGATGAAAAGATTCCAATATATCTTCATATTGATCCTTTTCCTTCTTATACAGAAAATCAATTAGAAGAAATTATATTAAAAAAAAGATTAATCTTAGGCCCAAAAAAAACCAATTTATTTACTATTTACTAGCATGATCGATGAAAAGTTAATCCCTTCTTTTTTTTAAATAGTCTTGGAATTAATGATCTGATGGAACCTAGTGATTCTCTCAAGACAAGTAATATAGCGCTAATTGCAAACAGATTAAAATACTGGAAATTTGAAATCATCACTACAGCTGAATGGGAATCTTCACAAGTTAGTATAGGAGGAATTAATACTAAAGAGATAGAATCGCTCACTTTAGAATCCAAAATAATACCAGGATTATTTTTTTGCAGGTGAAGTCATGGATGTTGCTGGTGAAAGTGGTGGATACAACTTACAGTGGGCTTGGTCGACAGGATATATTGCAGGAGAAAGTGCCTCCTCCCATAAGTAAGACAATACAATTAATATTGACATAAAGGTAGGATGAAAATATCATCCCACCTTATATGTCTTGAAATAAGTTATTAATTACTTCTTTAACTGAGGTAATCTTGTCTATTTTATATCCGTATTTTCCTACAAAAACAAAACCTTCATCTAAATTTCCTCTAGCAGCATTTAAAAGAGCTTGAGCTATACAATAAGGGGGGGCATCTACAAAATTACAAGTTTTAATACAGTGAAAGTTGCAAATAAAAGGTTTTCTCTCTCCTTTTTCAACCTCTTCTAAGAACTTATTTTTGATAGCTCGTCCTGGAAGACCTACAGGGCTATCAATAATTATTATATCTTCTTCTTTTGCATCGATTAGAGCTTGTTTGAATTTAATATCTGCGTCACATTCATGTGTAGCAATAAAAGGAGTGCCTACTTGTATGCCACTGGCTCCTAACGAAAACATTTTTTTTACTTTTTCTGGGGGGGAATTAATACCCCCCTGCTGCAATAATAGGAATATCTTTGTTGTGCTCTTTTTTTTAATTCTTCAGCAAATTTTACTACTTGTGGTAGTGTGTGTTCAAGTTGAACTTCTTCTTTTTGCAAATCTTCTTTTTTTGTATCCTAAATGTCCTCCAGCATCTGGACCTTCAACAATTATAGCGTCTGGAAGATATTTATAATGTTGCCACCATCTTTTAACGATTACTTGGGCAGCTTTCAAAGATGAAACAATGGGAACCAGTTTTGTCTTAGAATCTTTTTCTAAAAAAAGAAGGTAAATTTAAAGGTAGTCCTGCACCTGAAATTATCAAATCAATTTCTTCCTTTATAGCTGTTTTTACCAGTTCTGCGTAATCGCTTAGTGCTACCATTATATTAACTCCAATTATCCCTTTTGTTTTTTTTCTTTTGTTTTTCTTATAATTTTCTTCAAACCTTCAATATTTGCTTCCTTTACATTTTTTTACTTTATCGTTTTCAAGAAGTCCTATTCCTGCTGTTCCAATTATTCCAATTGCACCCTCGTTTGCAACTGCAGAAGCAAGGTTGTCTAAAGATATGCCTACAGACATTCCACCTTGAATTAACGGAATTTTGGGTATTAGTCCATCAATGTTCAATGTCTTTATAAAAACCAACTCCTTTTTCTCATTGTGAAATATTATTAATTATACCACAAAGATATTTTATGATGAAATTAATAAAAATAACAAATAAGCCTTATATTTTAATATAGATAAAATAAAAAAAATTAAGTACTTATGATATAATATATACCGAATGTATACTAAAGGGAGGACATTTTTTTTATGGATCGTTCAAGCAAAAACTCCGATAGAGAACTTGCAATAAACGAATTACAAAATAGAGAACAAATGGCGATCAAGGCATCAATGATTGGTATGATTGTAAATGGAGCTCTTTCTTTTTCAAAATCTTCATAGCGATTATTACAGGAAGCATCGCCATTTTAGCTGATGGAATTGATACTGCAACTGATATAATTACCTCTCTTCTCACATTGATTGCATCAAAATATCTAATAAACCAGCAGACGAAAGTCATCCATTTGGGCATGAACCTGCAGAAACAATAGTGACTAAAGTTCTGTCTTTAGTTATAATATATGCTGGAATACAGGTTTTAAAAAAATGCAATTCAAAGCCTTATTATAGGTGATTATATTATTGAAAATGCTAAGTTGGTAATATGGATATCGCTAATTTCTATTATTACCAAATACATTCTCTATAGATACAAATATACAGTTGGTAAGAAAATTAAAAGTTCTTCTTTTGTTGCGGATGCTTTAAATATGAGAAACGATATATTAACTTCGCTTTCAGTTTTTATTGGAATTATTTTTTTATTTGCTTTTTGATATTACTTGGGTAGATCCATTGGTTGCTATTATTGTCTCTATATTTATATTTAGGTAGGTATTAAGATGTTTATTGAAACATCCGATGAATTTATGGGGGGGAGTTCACGTGAACTGGGGGGGGAAATATATTCAAATATATTAGAGGCAACGAAGAAATTTGATAATGTTTTTAATCCTCATAAAATCAGGGTTAGAAAGGCAGGATATGTGTACTTTGTAGAAATGCATATAGAGGTTGATGAAAAGTTGACAATAAAAGAGGCTAATGATATAGCTTCTAAGGTTGAAAAAGAAATTAAACAAGTCAATCCATACATAAAAGATGTGATAATACATGTTGAACCTCTAGGAAATAAAGAAAAAGAAGGATATGGACTTGATGAAAAAAAGTATTAAAAGAATTTTTGGTAATAAGTAAGTGGAGGTGTTATTTTTGAATGGAGATTTTTTTAGATGAAGCGATTATAAAAGTGGAAGGCGGAAAAGGTGGAGACGGTGCAGTTAGTTTTAGAAGAGAAAAGTTTGTAGAAAGAGGTGGTCCTGATGGAGGAGACGGAGGAAATGGCGGATCGGTCATTGTTAAGTCGACAATTAATAAAAATACATTAATAGATTTCAGATATAAAAAAATATACAAAGCAGAAAATGGTGAAAATGGGAAAAATAAAAAAACGAACTGGAAAATCTGGAAATAATATTATCATAGAAGTTCCAGTAGGAACATGTATTTATGATAGTAAGAGTGGTGAATTGATATCAGATTTAAAATATCCAGAACAATATATAGTTGTTGCTGCGGGCGGAAAAGGGGGGGAAGGGAAATGCAAGGTTTGCTACCTCTACTTTGCAAGCACCTAGGGTTTCAGAAAAAGGAGTCCAAGGAGAATCTAAAACTTTGAAGTTAGTGTTAAAAATGGTTGCGGATGTAGGATTAGTCGGATATCCTAATGTTGGGAAATCAACATTAATATCAAAGATCTCAGCAGCCAAAGTTGAAATAGCTGACTATCCTTTTACCACAATAATACCAAATTTAGGTGTTGTAAAATATAAAGATGGAAATTCTTTTGTAGTTGCAGATATACCTGGTTTGATAGAAGGAGCTCACGATGGAAAAGGATTAGGAGATAAGTTTTTAAAACATATAGAAAGATGCTATGCAATAGTTCATCTTATTGATATATCAGGATTAGAAAGAAAAGACCCTGTTGACGATTATTATATTATTAGGAAAGAATTAGAAAAATTTTCTCCTTCTCTTTCTCAAAAAAAAGAAATTGTAGTTGCAAATAAAATAGATCTTTTAAGCCAGGAAGAGATTCAAAAAAAAGAGTAGCTGATTTTAAAAAAAAGAACAAATAAAGAAATTATTCCTATTTCAGCGTATACAGGCGAAAATTTGGAATATCTTGTAAATAAAATGTGGGATTTAATAAAGAAGAAAAGATAGAATATCTAAATATGTTATCTAAAAAGTTAAAAAAAAGCAGGAAAACCTAAGATAAAGATAGAACCGATAAAATTCGAACCAGATTTCTACTTTAACATGAGTGTTATTAAATGGGAAGATGATACGTATGAAGTTATTGGAGACAGTGTAGACAAATTATTGTCTAGGTATGATATTTATCAAAAGGATTCTAGAATTTTGATTTTAAAAACTCTTGAAAAAAATGGTTTAAACAAATTACTTTTAAATGCTGGTGTAAAAGAAGGAGACACAGTATATATTGGTGACTTTGCATTTGAATATATTCCATAAAAATTAAAAATAAAAGGAGATTATATGATTATTTTATTTGGAGGAAGTTTTAATCCTCCACATGTGGGTCATAGAATTGTTGCAGAGTCAGCATATGATGAAATGAAACCTGAAGAATTTTTTTATTTTACCTACTCCAAATCCTCCACATAAAAGTGCAACACAGCTTGTTAGCTTTGATAAAAGATATCATTGGTGTAAGAGGGTTTTTTTTGGGGGAAGCTATTTTACTGTAAGTGATATAGAAGCTAAATTGCCAGTTCCCTCTTACACTTTTCAAACTTTGCAATTTTTTTTAGCAACTATTATAGTGATATCTGGCTATTAATAGGCGAAGATTCTCTAAGAGATTTTAAAAAAATGGTATAAATGGGAAGAAATTTTAAATCTTGCAAGATTGCTAGTTTATCCACGCTTTTTTTGATGAGAGTGGTTTTAAAAGTTCCAAGCTGGAGTTTGTGAGACTTTATTGCCCAATAATTGACATATCATCATCTTATGTAAGAGATCGCATTGAAAAAGGAAAAACAGTTAAAGGATATGTTGATGATAGTATTGTTGAAGATGTTGTTGCAACATATAAAAATGTCATTTGATATGAATATTTAAACAGTTTCGAACTCATTTAGTCTGTTCTCAATTTCTTGTAATTCTTTGTTGATTAATTCCCATTCCCTTTTTAAAGATTCATCATGTTCAAAAGGTCCCATATACTTAGCAATTGAATTCCTTTGGGCTTCTAGTATATGCTTCCTTTTTAACAATTCTTCTCTTATTTTTTTCTTTTTCCTTCATTTCTAATTAACCTCCTTTTACTTAATTTTTTTACTTACTTTAGAAATTCTAAAATTTGCAATTATATATATGTTTCGTATTTGATTTTTTTTACAAAATACCTTCTACTTCTAATCCTCAATAAGTCTAAATTTTTTTTCAACTTTTTGATACTTTGTACCGAGGCAGAGGCGAAGGTCACACCCTTGAGCCATTATAAATCAGTTAAGTTCTTTTTTTTCACATAAAACTTTACAAAAATAGCTCTTCTGTTGGTATTATAACTTTATCCATTATAAATTCAAAACTTAAGAATAAAGAGATAAAGTAGTATAATCGGTTCTTATTCTGTTTTTTTGACGCTAATTTATTATTTTAAATAAAAATCACAATTTAATTTTATCTAAAATTTTTACTTCTAAGATGCATGCTTCTATTTCCATATTTCTTATTTGTTTTTCCAGATCTGAGACAAAATCTTCGTCCATAATATTAGGAAGATTAATTTTTATATTATAAATACCACCCATAATGGCTGATTTAGCCATGATTACAGCAATTGCTGCATCACTTAATACTTGCTTGTTTCCCTTTTCAACTAGTACCTCTATTAATTCCATTACTTCTAGAGCATTCTTTGCAATTTTTAACGGAACCAATGTTGCTTTTTTTTGGTACTTTCTTGTATTGCTGTATTCCTAACTTTTTTTCATCATCCGTATTACGAGGAAGCTTTAAGGCATTAATTACTTCATTAAATGCTTTTGCATCTTCTTCCATTTCTTCCAAAAATGTATCTCGATATTTTTCTAAAGTTTCATTTATTTTCTTTATTTCCTCTTCAACATCTTTATATTTTTTTTCTTTCCAATTGTAAGATTTGATACCATATTCCCCCCCAAACTGGCTGCTAAAGCACCAGATAATGCAGATACACTTCCCCCCCACCAGGAGCTGGATCACTAGAAGATAATTTTTCTAAAAACGCTCTAATGGACATTTCTGATAACAACTAATATTCCCCCTTTTATGTAGTTTTTATATATAAATTTAAAAACAATATTAATAAAATAACTTTCAGTTGTTTCAAACGTTGAATAACAGAATTATAAGAAATTGAAAAAAAATATTTTGATTATAATTTGTGCTTTATAGAATTGTACCAAATTTAAATGAAATTTCAATTCTATGAATTATAAAGAAAAACTGATATAATCAAATTTAATTAACTATAAATGCCTTTCATTTAATACTTTCATGAATGATTTTATTATAAAAATATGATATTATATAATGGAAGTTGTTTTTAAAGATAAAGCAAAGCCTTATACTTATATATTTATTTTTTTTAATATAAACATGTATTTAAAAACAAGTAAAAAAAATAGAACAAAGTTTTACCAATAATCTAATGGAGGTGACGCAGTGGGCATGTTTTGGGTTTTTGCAATAGTTCCGGTCGTTGCTTTAATCTTTGCATCTATTAATTATAAGCAAGTTGTGGCAATTGATGAAGGGACTGCTGAAATGAAGCATATAGCTGAAGCAATTAGAGTTGGAGCAGATGCCTTCGTGAACTATGAAACAAGGGTTATTTCTATTTATGCTATAGTTATTGCAATTATTTTGACTTTAGTTGTAGAGTGGTATGTGGGAGTTGCATTTTAATTGGGGGGGCTTTTATGAGTACTTTGGCAGGACGATTTGGTATGAAGATGGCTACACAGGCCAATGTACGTGTAAGTAACACAGCTAGAACAGAAAAGAGTATAGGAAAAGCTTTAAAGGTTGCTTTTCAAGGTGGTAGTGTAACAGGATTATCAGTGGCTGGATTTGGTCTTCTAGGACTATTTATAGTGTATATAGTATTCGGAAATTGGTTAAATCAGCTTGCTTTTGAGAATCTAACCCTCAAGGTTAACTGGTTAGGAATAAGTTATATTCCATTTACTATGACAGTATCAGGTTATTCTCTTGGATGTTCCATAATTGCTATGTTTCATAGGGTTGGAGGAGGAATTTATACTAAGGCAGCAGATATGGGAGCAGATTTAGTAGGAAAGACGGAATTAGATTTACCTGAAGATGACCCAAGAAACCCGGCTACTATTGCAGATAATGTTGGTGACAACGTTGGAGACATAGCAGGGCTTGGAGCAGATCTTTTAGAAAGTTATGTTGGCGCAATAATATCTTCAGTAATTCTCATTTTATATTCCTATTTTCTTCTTGGCTCAAATGCATTATCTTATGAATCTACGTTGAAACTTACTTTTTATCCGATATATTTTGTTTCTTTAGGATTAATATCTTCTATTTTAGGAATTCTATATGTAGTGGTGAAGAGAGTTTCTAACGATCCTCATAAAGAATTAAATATCTCATTAATGACCTCTGCATTTTTGACAATTATCACTACTTTTTTTTCCTTTCTATTTTTATTTGAAAGGTATGCCTAGTAATGAGTTTCAAAGCTTAGGTTTTAAATTAGGCATTTATTCACCATGGATAGGTGCGGTTATAGGAATTATAGATGGTATTCTTATGGGCTTTGTTGCTGAATATTACACAAATGAAAATATAAACCAACTAAAGAGTTATCTGAGTTTAGTAAAGGTGGACCAGCTATTATTATTACTAAGGGTTTGGCACTTGGAATGCAAAGTGTATTGGTCCCGATTTTTCTGTTAATGTTAGGAATACTTCTGTCTTTTGAAATTTCAGGATTATATGGTGTTGCTATGGCAGCTATTGGAATGCTTTCTTTTGTAGCAACTACTGTTTCTGTTGATTCTTATGGACCAATTGCAGATAATGCAGGTGGAATATGTGAGATGGCCAAATTGCCGCACGAGGTTAGAAAGATTACTGATGAACTAGATGCTGTAGGAAATACCACAGCTGCTATTGGAAAGGGTTTTGCTATAGGTTCAGCAGCATTGGCTGCATTAGCCTTTTTGCGTCATATATATATGCTCAAGCAGGGATAGGCGACGCTGGAATTGGCCATTTAACATCAATAATGTTTTTAAATATAATTGATTCACGAACTCTTGCAGGTGCGCTTTTTGGCGCAGCTTTACCATACTTTTTTTAGTGCATATTTGATAAATGCGGTGGTTAATTCTGCGAATAAGATTGTTGATGAAGTTAGACGACAGTTTAAAGAAATCCCAGGATTGGCCGAAGGAAAATCAAACCCTGACTATGAAAGATGTGTCAGAATAAGTAGTGAGGGTGCCTTAAGGCAAATGACTGTTCCAGCATTAATTTCTGTTCTAACTCCTATAATTGCCGGATTTCTCCTTGGACCAGATTTTGTTGGAGGAATATTAATTGGAACTACATTGAGTGCTGCTATGTTAGCAGTATTTACTGCAAATTCTGGTGGCGCTTGGGATAATGCTAAAAAAAGAATCGAAGCTGGAGAAATTGAAGGTGAAGCTAAAGGAACAGAGGCCCATAAGGCTGCAGTGGTTGGAGATACCGTTGGAGATCCTCTAAAAGATACAGTAGGACCATCATTAGATATTTTGATAAAAATAATGGCAGTTACTTCGGTTATAACTGTATCTATATTCAAGGTATTTCATTTATTTTAGAGATTAAAAAGTAAAATTCCGAGTACTTAATTAAGTACTCGGAATTTTGTTTTAGATTTTATATTCTTAAACCACCATCGATTCTTATTACTTGTCCTGTTATAAACGAAGAGTCATCACTAGCTAGAAATAAAGCAAGTTTTGCAATATCTTCCGGTTCACCCAATCTTTTTAAGCATGTATTTTCTATTACATATTTTATCAGATCTTCCTTTAAATCCTTTGTCATACCTGTTCGGACGAAGCCAGGTGCAATAGCATTAACTCGAATATTTTCTCCCCTCATTGTTAATTCTTTAGCCCAAGATTTTGTCATTCCTATTATTCCAGCTTTAGCTGCAGCGTAATTTGTTTGACCTATGTTTCCTTCGATTCCTACTACACTAGCCATATTTATTATATTACCATATTTCTGCCTTCTCATATATCTAGCTACTGTTTTAGTCATAACGAAAGTACCTTTTAAATTAACCTCT